>SDBT01014432.1_pt1 | contig 12601 bp, 6 predicted proteins | sample 2277101 | NCBI WGS metagenome assembly SDBT01 (sample SAMN10404973, study PRJNA504765) | marine sediment metagenome | isolation source: marine sediment core GS10_PC15, 103 cmbsf | place: Arctic Ocean: Southern Knipovich Ridge | collected 2010 | reverse complement strand
TTTGGATCCTGATGCTTCTGGTTTTATTATAATGGCCGGAGCAACAAGGCCTTTTGAGGACCTATACATTGAACAAGTTAAATATATATTTATGCTTGATGGAAATTTATCCAAAGAAGAAAAGGAAAAACTTGACGAAGCAGAAAAAGCGGTAGAAAAAATCAAGAACCTAAAACAATCTGACTCCAGCCATGAACAAGAAGAACTCTTAGGGGTAAATCCTGGTTATTGGCTGGACCTTAAAGGATATAATCCGGCCATATCAGCAAAAAGCGTTAAAAAGCCTTTGCTTATATTACAGGGAGGCCGTGATTATCAGGTTACAGAAAAAGACTTTAAAAATTGGAAAGAATCTCTAGAACAACGAAAAAATGTGACTTTCAGGCTTTACCCTGCTCTTAATCACCTTTTTATACCAGGAAAAGGCCCCAGCACTCCATCTGAATATCAAAAAGCTGGTCATGTAGACGAAACCGTTATTAAAGATATTATAAACTGGATAGAGAAGATAAAGGAATAAGCCTACATATCATCAATAGGCAGAACCGCCAAGTTTTCTGTTAAAAATATAGGAATTTCCTTTCTGGCTTTGCTCCAAATCCTTCACCATTTGCTACAATTCTTGCCTGCCGACGTCCTAGAATGAGAGTATCACAGTTAAAACAGCGTGGTCGATGGCGAAAAATCGCAACAATTTGCGAAAAACAGTCAAACACAAAGCCTTTAGATTGACTTTTCCTTCAAAATCAACAGAAAACATCTGCGGAGGCCCTCAGAAATACTTCTCTTTCTCCTTAACTGCTATTATGAACTGCTGCTGGGTCTGTTGGTGGAGGCGGGCGTTCTGCAGCAAAAGTCAGCTTAAGATGCCGGATAATCCTGTCTATGATATTATGGTCTTCAATAAAGGCTATGATGCGCATCTTGCCTTCGCATGAAGGACAGAAAAGCAATTGACAAATAAAGGAAACTTAGTATTTAATATCACACGAAACAAAATATTAAATATTCAAAACAAATAAATAAAAATTATTATAGCCCTTCGTAAAGGCGTAGATCATAAGACGACATTAAAAACAAGAGGCTTATATATCAAAATTAACAAAGAAAGGAGTGATACTTATGAGAGAAAGCAAAATGTCTTTAATGGTTAAAAGGCAATGGTACGTTATTCTTTTGCTGCTTTTAGTTTCATTGTCTGTTTCCGCACAGGATGTACCCTTATTTACATCTGATTTTCCTGCCAAAGAGTTTAAACAACGTCGAGAAGCGGTTTATGAGGCAATAGGAAAGGACGCAATTGCAGTTATTCAAGGAGCGCCGAAGCCTGTAGGATTTGTACGATTCCGTCAGTCGAACGAATTCTATTACCTGTGCGGGGTTGAAACTCCCCACGCCTATCTTGTTCTGAACGGCTTACGACATCGTACCCTCCTATTCCTTCCCCACCGGAGCGAACGCCATGAAGTGAGTGAGGGGAAGGGACTTACCGCCGAAGATAAGGATTTGGTCTTAAAACTTACTGGAGTAGATGAAGTTTACGGAACCGACTATCTTGCGGAGTACTTGGCCCAGATTGCTTACCGGGGCAAAATAGAAACAATATTTACATCTTTCTTTCCGCAAGAAGGCCTTGCCACGAGTCGAGACGTCGCTCACATTACGCTTGCAAGTATTGCCTCTGATCCTTGGGATGGCAGACCTTCAAGAGAAGGCCAATTCATCCATTTGCTTCGAATGCGTTTTCCAAGGTATAAAATCCAAGACTTTTCACCCATTCTGGACAAACTTCGCCTGATCAAAAGTGCGCGAGAAATAGCCCTCATGCGGAAAGCAGCCCGCCTTGCTGGCCTGGCCATCATGGAGGCCATGCGTTCCACCAAGCCTGGTTTATTTGAATACGAAATCGCTGCCTTGGCAAAATTCATTTTTTTGCGGAATGGAGCCCAAGGGGAGGCTTTCTTCGCCCTGCCTGCCAGCGGTCCAAACATGTGGTATGACCACTACCATGCGGGCAAACGACGCATGGAAGCTGGAGATCTCTTTCTTCTTGATTATGGTGCAGATGTAGGCTATTACATGAGTGATTTAACTCGTACTTGGCCAGTGAACGGTAAATTCAATGATTGGCAGCGAGAATTATACGGATTTTATGTTGGCTGCTATAAGGCTATTCTGAATGCCATTCGACCTCATGAAACTGCTGCAGTTATTCAACTAGAAGCTGTAAAGGAAATGGAACGCATCCTTGCTAAAACGAAGTTTTCTAAACCGATCTATGAGAAGGCTGCGAAGAAATTCGTCTCGAATTATAAGAGAACAGCCGAGCGCGGAGGAAGTCTTGGCCATTGGCTAGGGATGGCGACCCATGATGTGGGACAAGGACAGGATACAACTCCGTTAAAACCAGGCATGGTCTTTACGATCGAGCCCGCTTTTCGAGTGCCAGAGGAAAAAATTTACATACGGGCTGAGGATCTCATCGTGATCACAGAAAATGGTGCGGAAATTGTGTCAGATTTTATTCCCCTGGAAATAGAAGAGATAGAAAAATTGATGAAGGAAAAGGGATTGCTGCAAAAATACCCTCGTGCCAAATGAACTTTGCTAATAAACTGCTGCAGGGAACACAAAAGAGTATAATTGAAGTTCTAAACGATATTCTTATATATATTTAATTCTTTATTTAAAGAGCATTATAACAAAGTAAAAGTGGCGAATTTCATTGTTTAGGCAGAACGGGCAGCACAACATGCGAGGGGCGTTGGCTATCATGAAAGATTGTCTGGTTTGCATTTTTCCATTCTGTGTCTGTCGCCACTGGGTTCCCTGTGTTCTGATTGGGGTTAAACTCAGGAAATGCACTGCTTGAAATTTCTATACGTATTTTGTGACCAGGCAGGAATGTATGCCCGATATCACAGAGTACAATCTTATACTTCTCAGGCTGATTCGGTGTGAGAAGTTCTTCTTTTTCGTAACCATTTCTGTATCGAGCACGTCTGATGCCAGTATCAAAAAGGCCCAGGTTTATGGCTCGCCCATCAGGGTAAACATCTAATAATTTCGCAGTGAAATCAGTATCCAGTGCGTCACTAGCGGCATACAGGTTCACGAATACCTGGCCGAGTATCGTAAGGGAATCCTTAATTTCTTCGGTAGTATAAACAAGGACATCATCACGCCGCTCGATCACTCTGTTGTCGATAGCATGGCCATCTCTCTCACTAGGTACTGGATTTTTTGGATTGTACGTGTAATTATCAGGGAGCTCGTTTTGAGGTGTGACCCAAGATAGAGATCCATCGCCCCCCAGGGTGTTGGCCTTGCCTTCGCTGTGAAAATAGAGAGGTTTGTGTTGCGCTTGAGGAGGCGGATAGTCTTTGAGTTCCAGCCATTTGTTCGAACCTGTGATGTAAACCTTCACTCGTGGATGATCATATTCGGAGGTACTTCCTTTCAAATAATGATTAAAAAAGTCAAGGTGTTGTGCTTTTCTATCGATGACTGAATCTCCGGAAAACTCCATTTCACCCATTTTCAAGGCCCCACCGCGGAAGGTCTGTCCATGATCCCACGGGCCGATAACAAGATACTGCTTGTCTTTTGCCGGAGAGTATTTGTTCATACCATCCCAGTAAGTGATGGTTCCCATCTGGTCTCCATCAAACCATCCTGTCACTTGAAGCACCGCCAAATCCATATTCCGATAATCATTGGGGCTAAAGAGAATCCTCTTCCAATAGTCATCGATAGTATTGTGTTCCAGAAACTCTCTGTAGAATCTCATACGCCTGCCCATGACCTCATCCATGGTGAGGATAGGACGGTGCTTGAATACATTGTCCCAATCGACGCTCGCGTTATTCTTCTGATTACTCCGGCCAGAGGTCAAATTCAGCCAAGTTAGAGACCACCGCATCATCCAGGCACCACCCGTATAAGGAATTTCATCGAAATATCTCCCTGCTGGTGCAGTTGGTGTGATGCAGACAAGATGCGGTGACTGCTCCCGAGCTGCAAGCCACTGAACAGTTCCCAGATAGGAACTGCCCCTCATCCCCACTTTACCGTTACACCAGGGCTGTTGAGCTATCCATTCAATTGTGTCATAGCCATCTTTTCCATCGGCAAAGAACCACTCGAACTCTCCGTCAGAATCGCCTCTGCCTCGAACATCCTGAACCAAGAAAACGTAACCCTGACTTGCAAAATGTTTTCCAGCTTCGGGAAATTTATCTCCTGACTTTAGGTAAGGAGTACGGACAAGAATGACTGGATAGCGGCCTTCTTCCTTAGGCATCCACATATCGGCAGAAAGCTCTACACCGTCTCTCATCGGGATTCGGATGTCGAACTTATGCCTGAGCTTGAGCTGTGCTGTTAAAACCTGTGTAAAGCAAAGCAACGCGAATATACAAATTATCAAGCGCTCCTGTCTTACCAATGATGAGCAATTCACTTTTCTCATCGTGTTTTACTTCGCAAAATATTCTCTATTTTATAAAAACTCTTTTTACATATATAATTATTTATAATATATTTCAAGTTTAAAAAGTTCAATAGGGAAGTGCTAAAACTGATAGAGATTGTTTACACACAGAGCATACTTCTAAAGCTTACTCATGCTCCGGAAACATCCGGACTGTTGGGTCGAAAGGTTCAACCCACAGTACTTAAGGAGCTTCTTGGCCAAGCTTTTTAATGAGAAACTGAAAGAATGGGAAGACTTTTACAACTATAATAGACCGCATGCGGCTTTATCTGGCCAAACTCTTTATGAAAGATTTAGGGAGTAAATTAAGCTCATTGTGTAAACGATCATGCTCAGGCCCATAAGCTATTGACATGCTTGTTTTGAGTGTGATATTTAAATTTTATAATAATAATGAGTGGAAATTACGAAAAATTGGGTGAAATTCTTATCAATTTATATATTCATGGCTCATGAGAAACTGACAGAGTTCCATTGCGGGAGGCGGTGACAATGTCTCCTTCATGGTTATCTTTTTACAAAGGGAGTTAAACATGAAAGTTTTAAAGTGTTTCTCTTTTATAGTCATTATCGGGCTTATAATCTTGGCTGCCGGATATATCCAGGGGATCACAAGTCAAGCCTCCCCGCAGTCCTTCGACCCAAAGGCCATCGATGTTTTCATTGCTGAGCAGCTCAAAGTCAAAGGCCTAGTCGGGCTCTCAGTGGCCGTGGTACAAGAGGGCCGAATAGTGTTCGCCAACGTCTACGGGAAGAGCTCTTTGGACAGCGGGCAGCCTGTTAAGAAGGACACGAGGTTCTCCATTGGGTCTGTCACCAAACAGTTTACGTCCGCTTGCATTCTACTCCTGGCCGAGGACGGCAAGCTTTCGGTTACTGACAAGGTTGCCAAGTACTATCCTGACCTCACGCAGGCAAATGACATCTCTCTGCTTGACCTGATGAACCATGTCTCAGGTTACCCGGACTACTATCCCCTCGACTTCGTCGTCCGCAGCATGCGGAAGCCAATTGCCGTTGATGAGGTCCTCCGCCAATCCGCAACTGGTAAGCTCGACTTCGAACCGGGCACTCTATATTCTTATTCCAACACAGGCTATCTCATCCTCGGACGCATTGTCGAGAAGGTCAGCGGTGAGCCGTTCGGTGAGTTCATTTCGCATCGGATTCTGAAGCCGCTTGGCATGAATCACACGGTTTATGGGGCAAACCCAGGAAGTCCCGGCATCGCAGAAGGTTACACCACATTTGCCCTCAGCCCACCGGAATTGGCGGTTTACGAAGGAAAAGGCTGGGTTGCGGCTGCAGGCGGTCTATATTCCACTGGATCTGACCTGGCCAAGTGGGATCTTTCTTTGATAGAGGGCAAAGTCTTAAACCCAGAGTCGTACAAGCTGATGACGACGTCACGCAAGCTGGCGGATGGTCGCCTCACGGATTACGGCTGCGGCCTGCATGTGTGGGAACGGAACAGCGAGACGGTATTGTCACACGCAGGCGCCTGCAATGGCTTCTTTGCCTTAAATACAATTATCCCATCGAGAAAGGCTGCCGTTATTATCCTGTCGAACTTCGCTACCCGTGGTGTTCTCGACTCCATCAACCGCCAGATCCTGGGCACATTGCTGCCCGCTGTACCCCCGGCAGGTCAGGTGCAGGCCCCGAAGAAGGAATCGCCCTATGAACCCGACTTGCCGAAAATTGCCGGCCCATCTGCGCTTAATGAAACCAAAGCGTTCTTCCGTCGCCTCCAGACAGCCACAGTAGATCGCTCGGAACTTGGGGAAGAATTCAGCTATTTCCTGACTGACTCTAAGATCCAAGGTGCAGCCGCGCGGCTAAAAACCTTCGGCAACCCGACAAGTGTTGAGGTAACGAGCATCCACGAGCGCGGGGGGATGGAGGTATCAAGGTGCCAGCTAAAATTCCAATCAGGCGTGCTCCTGACTCTTATGTACCGCACTCCCGACGGCAAAATCCAACAGTTCCTTGTCTCCAGGGATTAATAAACTTATTTTTTCTTCTTGCTGCATAATATTATCGACCAAGGTTTAAAAGGAGAGTCTGCGCCTGAATTCACAGCCAAAGCTGTAAGAAAGTGGTTGGCACATAAAGGCAGATTTCTGTCCTCAACCAGAGCCTCTTTGAAACCATATGGCCTCAATATCCAGCCTTCAATCTTCATCTCAAAAAAGCTATAAAAAAAAATACAAAAAAACACTTAACAGAGCAAAAGATATATAAATAATTATCTTTATACAATTTATTAAACAAGATATTATCAGGAATATTTAAATGGAGGCAGGTCAATAGTTTTAAAAAAATTCAATATTTTGGATGAATCCAATATATTGGATTAAAAGCAAAGATATTATTACGATGGAAAAGCTAAACTATTTATTTGTAAATAGATAATAAAATGGAAAATATGGCACAAAACTTGCTTATAACTAATTACAAGTATTCATTAATTATTATTAGTAATCGAATCAATTAAATGGAGATGATAACGGCACGGAAAAAAATCATCTAAAAATCATTTATAGGTTATTAGCAATGTGTAAAGGAATTAAAATTAAACTCAAAGGAGGGAAGCCATGTGAAGCAAACAAATAATTTACTGATCAATAATTAAAATCTTTTAAAAGGAGAAAGAAACATGGATTTAAAAAAAGAAATAGGAAGAATTGGCATCTCATTGCTTCTTGTTTTTTCTTTGGCTATCGGTTGTGCTTATGCACAGCGATTGACCGGAAAGATAACCGGTGTGGTCACAGATGATGAGGGGACTTCTCTTCCTGGTGTAACAGTCGAAACTTCAAGTCCAGCCTTAATGGGTGGATTGCAAGCTCAAGTAACATCCCAAAAAGGAACTTACCGATTTATTAATTTACCTCCCGGAACATACAAGTTGGTTTTCAAGTTAGAAGGATTCCAGGCAATGGAGATCTTAAATACAAAGGTTTTGTTAGGTACAACTATTACTAAAAATGTAGTTTTAACGCCAGGAACTATTGAGGAATCCATTACTGTCGTAGCAAAACCACCTACTATTGATGTCACAAAGTCAGGGACATCTGCTCATTACAGCAAAGAAGAGCTTGAAATGATTCCCACCGGACGAGATAGTTTTATGGATATCGTCAAGATGGCCCCTGGTTTTTCCCCGTCGCTAGGTTCGCGGGGAATAACATCTATTGTTTTAGGTTCTAATAATGAATCCAGCATGTATCAGATTGATGGAGTCGATGTATCTAATCCTGAATTTGGTAGTGCTTGGATTTTTTTTCCTGCAAATGTTTTTGAAGAAGTGGAAACCCATCTATTAGGTGCTCCTGCTGAGTATGGGCAGTATAGCGGGGCTGTAATCAATGTTGTGACAAAATCTGGATCCAATACGTTAAAGGGGGATATTTCCTATTATGGCCAGTTTGATTCACTAACTGGCGACAATAATCCTCAACCTGGAGAGGCCCAATCATTCCAGCGTAACAAATATTATTTTTTATCAACCAATTTGGGCGGACCCATTATTAAAGACAAGCTTTGGTTTTTCGCAAGTGTTGCACAATCAAAAGATAACTCTGTCTGGTGGCGGGGAAACGCTGAATTTCCCAATAAATTTCCTAGACAACAAGCGTTTTTAAAATTTTCAGCCCAGCCAGCCAAGAACCATAAATTTAGTGGCTACGCCTATTTCGAAACCTATAGTTTACCACGGGCGACTAGCCCTGATGTCATGGCAGAATCGCGTATGAAAGAAAGTTCTGATACTCCTAGCTGGAATCTTTTGTGGACCTGGCAGATAAATAATAACGCCTATTTCGAATTGAAATCTGGAGGACATTACAGCCGTATGAATAGTATGCCGACGCATTCAACACTCGATGATCCCACTCATTATGATGTAATTACCGGAATTACTTCTAATGGAGCGTGGTTTCCCTGGACGTATGAGGTGGGCAAGTATCAGGTTAATGCCAATCTTTCCTATTTCGCGGAAGATTATCTCGGCGGAGATCACGAGTTTAAATTCGGAATTCAATACAACCACGGGATAGCTCAGAATCAGGGGGGCCATTCTGGAGGGCGCGCTTACATTGATTATGATGGAGCACCATATCGTATGTATATGCAGGATACTTACTATTATGGTGGCAAAACGGACTCCATAGGAGCCTTTGTTGATGATAGCTTGAAAATTGGAGATAGAGTCAACCTGAATCTGGGGTTGAGGTTTGATTGGCAAAATGGGTATATTCATTCAATGCATGTCATGGATGGTTGGTCCAAGACCGATCAAATGACCGATCCTATGAAAGATCTTCTCAATCAGTATGTTTTTTCTCCTCGAATTGGATTAGCTGTGCAGTTGACTTCGGATCAAAAAACTTTGCTTAAAGCTAGTTACGGTCGTTATTATGATGCCACGCAGATTTACAACTGGGAAGCCCCTGGACCCAATGTTACTGATTGGCATTTGTTAGTATGGGATGGTACAGATTATGTATTATTTGATACCGTTCCAGGAGAAATGAATTACTCTGTCGATAAACCTTATAAAACCCCATATGCTGACCAATTCTCAATAGGTCTTGAGAGGGAAATCTTTACTGACCTTTCGTTTGGAGCAAATTTCATTTACAAAAAACATAATAATCTAATAGGCTGGGAAGATCGCGGTGCGACTTATGAACAGGTTAATCTTGTTTCTCCTGACAATGGTCAGACTTACGCTGCTTGGAATCAGACAAGCGCTGCAGGTACCAATGATTATTGGATAACTAATCGCCAAGATTTTGAACAAAGTTATATTGGAGCTATTTTTACTATTGACAAGAGGTATTCGAATAATTGGTTGATGCATGCTTCGCTCACCTGGCAAAAGAGTGAGGGTTTAATCATTAGCGCCCATTCGGGGGCACAGTCAGGCATTAGTCGTTGGGGTTTTGGGAAAGACCCTAATAATTTGATTAATGCGAATGGAGCTTTACAAAATGATCGAAGAGTGACTTTCAAACTTCAGACAAGCTACTCTTTTCCTTTGGGTATTGTAGCCAGTATAAATTACATCTATGCGTCAGGAAGACCCCTCCCAATTTTTGTCAGAATTTACCCCGACCAAGGAATGAAGAGCATTTTAGCCGAACCTAGAAATCACGGGAATCTGTCGGCAGCCGAGAGTATGTTGGATTTCAGATTGTCGAAAAGCTTCGATATTTATAAAACAGTGAGACTCCATGCTATGTTTGACGTTTTCAATGTTTTCAATTCCGATACTACGCTTGACTATAGTTCTGCCAACTTATATGCCGCAAACTATATGGCTACTAGTCGTATTCCGTTTCCGAGGCGGTTACAGATAGGACTCCGACTGGAATTCTAGCTCAAACAGAGAACTTTTCCGTTGCCAGTACATCTGGATTGCTTAGGGTTACCCTATGTTGTGAATATCAATATAGGGTAACCCTCTGGCTCAAGAAAGAAAGCCTTGGCTATTCAGATGTACACATCCATTACCTAAAAGCTTAATCATATAGGGCTTCGCAAAACTCAGGATTTAGGAATTTAAGCTTGGGGGGAAAGAATCGAGGAAGCGGGTTTTATCCCGCGTAATATTTTTTGAAGGAGGTATTATGAGGAAAAAAGTTATTATTTCGTGTTTACTCGTTTTACTTTTGGGCTTTTTTGTGAGGACCGGGATGGCTCAAAAGGGGCTTAAAGTATTTATTTCCGTGGATATGGAGGGGATAGCAGGTGTTGTCAGGTATGATGATGTAACTCGTGGTAGAGAAGACTTTCCTCTTTTTCGAAAGCTTATGACTCAAGAGACGAACGCGGCTATAGAAGGTGCCCTGGCAGCAGGAGCAACCGAGATTCTTGTCCGCGATGGACATGGGAGCATGCGCAATATTCTTCCTGACCTGTTACATCCTGAAGCCGAGCTCCTGCTGGATTGGTCTGGAGGTCCCTTGATCATGATGGAAGGAATAGATGAAACTTTTGATGCTGTGATTTTTATCGGTTATTATGCCCGAGCTGGTACACCTGATGCTGTTCTTCCAGCCACCATGTCCCTTACATTTTATGATGTTTTCTTTAACGGTAAAAAAACGTCCGATGCTGGAATCAACGCAGCCATTGCCGGGCACTTCGGAGTGCCAGTTGTTTTGATTACCGGTGATTTAGCTGCCACCCAGCAGGGGAGGGAACTTCTTGGAGATATCGAGACTGTTGTGGCTAAAGAAGGAATAGGACAAGCAGCAAAAATGCTCCACCCAAAAAAAGTCCAAGAAATGATTAAGAAGAAAACCGAAAAAGCTTTAAAAAGGTTAAAGGATTTCAAACCTTATAAACTCAATTCGCCTTATACAATGGAAATTACTTTTACAGCTGAGAAATTTGCCAATAAGGCTTCCTGGATTCCGGGCGCAAAAAGAACAGGAGATCGGGCTGTCTCATTTACCAGTAATGATTTTATGGAAGTGTTGAGGTTCTTTAGCCTGCCCGTACACCAAGCACACGGTCGATAGAATTGTCTGTAGGATGAATATGTTTTTAGGCTGATTTTTTGGGTCTTTTGTTCAATCCTTAAAGATATAGTTTATATTTAAGCTTTTTACTTCTTGACCTGAGCTTCTATCAACTCTGTGTTGATACTTTGGATCTTTCTATAGCAAGTCACAAGGTTTTGTCCTATTTCAGTGAGGAAAGAACGCAAATTGCACGGGAAGTTCCGAAGAATACTGTGTAGAAATCATATTCTGTGATTCTGTAGTAGAGGAGGAGACAGCTAATAAGAGGATAAGTAAAAATAATTATTTAGAGGAGGTTATTTATGATTTACCCAAAGCATTTCAAAAGATTAACCGGTTGCTTGTTTTTTGTATTAATGGGTTATTTTTTAGTGAATGGGATAGTTTTTGCGGAGAAGAAATTAGTATATTTGGAGAGAAGGGCGCCATCAGAAGGGAGTTGTACTTCCATAATGTTAGGGAAGAATACCACAGTTGATGGGTCTGTTATCTCCACTCAATCTGAAGAAAGTGGCGATTGTGAGATCACACTTCGGTTAGTTCCTGCAGCATCTCATAAACCTGGCGAGAAGCGTGTGGTACAGCTGTGGAATGTGTGGGACAAGCGTGTACCGGGAAATCTCGGTGTCCCTGTCAGGTCAGGCCCAACTATTGAAATACCTCAGGTAGAGCATACATATGCCTATATTGAGTCCACGTTGCAAGTTATGAACGAGCACCAGGTGGCGGTCGCTGAGGCAGGGCTTGGGGGTGTTCGCAGAGAGTTGGACCCTTCAAAGGATGCCAAGCTCAAGATAACTGACACGTCAAGAATAGCTTTAGAGAGAGCCACTACAGCAAGAGAGGCCATTAAGATAATGGCTTCCTTGTATGAGGAGCATGGTTTCACTACATGGCACTCAGGAAATGCGGAGTCTCTTGCGGTGTCAGATAAAAATGAAGTTTGGGTCTTTGAATTCCTTCCAGTAGGACCGGATTGGAAGAAAGGCTCTGGAGAGCCGGGTGTGTTGTGGTGCGCTATGAGGATTCCAGATGATAAAGTTGCGGTGAATGCTAATGAAAGCATCATCGGGGAAATAAACCTAAAAGATCCAGACAATTTTATGGCTTCATCAAACGTGAAATCGCTGGCGATAAAACACGGATGGTGGAATCCTAAGAGTGGGAAGCCGTTCCGGTGGGACTTAGCATACTTTGGTAAAAAGGCGAATAGCCTCCGGACATGGAGAGCTCTAAGTATGGTTGCCCCCTCTCAAAATCTAAAGCCTAATGCGGAAGAATATCCTAACCCTATCAAGCCTGATAAGAAACTTTCAATCCTGGATATTAGAGAAATTTACGCAGACCATTATGAAGGAACTGAGTTTGACCAAACTAAAGGGCTTGCTGCGGGACCATTTGGTTGCCCTGACCGGCCACGGGGAACACCGAATCGAATATATAGCCTTGGCCAGATCTACGCTGATACAATCCATATCCACCAGTCCAGGAACTGGTTACCAGATCCGATAGGGGGAGTTACTTGGGTTGGGATGAGTCCAGGCGATACCAATGTCTTTGTTCCTTTCTA
>SDBT01014431.1_pt1 | contig 12601 bp, 8 predicted proteins | sample 2277101 | NCBI WGS metagenome assembly SDBT01 (sample SAMN10404973, study PRJNA504765) | marine sediment metagenome | isolation source: marine sediment core GS10_PC15, 103 cmbsf | place: Arctic Ocean: Southern Knipovich Ridge | collected 2010 | reverse complement strand
TGTATTGTCTCATCGCTTCACGATCGAGCTTGAGCACATACTCGAAAGAATCCAGGTTTCCCCATGAATAGCGGCTGGATGTAATCCGGGATTCTTTTATACGGGGATTTCTTTTAAGGTCCCGGTCTAGACTGGATGTAATCTCTTTCAGCTTTTTCAGATTGTATCCATAAAATTTGATACTGGAACCGAGATAGGGACCGCTGGATACACGGGAATAGTAGCCTTGAGGATCAAAGCCAGAGATAGAAATGTTGATGCCGGCAAAATTTGTGGCCAACTGGATCAATTCTTCCTTAAGAATGTACGGTTGAAAAGAATACTCAATGTCTGGGGGAAATTTAATCCGCAGGTAGGCCCAATCAGATAGAATGGATGAATTCATTTCCTTTTCATAGGTGCCTTCCAAAACTTTTTTTTCGAATTTCTGGATCACTTCATCCGTCCGTTCGATGGGAGTGCCGGCCGGCATCCCAATACGAACTGTCAGCTCCTGCCGAGAACTGGAGGGCAAGAACGATCCAAGTGAGACTTCGGATTTAAACCAAAGGTAAGAGGCAACAAAGATCAATCCCACAACGAGGATCACTTCCAGTGGATAGCGGATAAAAAATCTTAACACTTTCTCATATGTGTTCCGGAATCGTTTTTTTGATTTTTTTCTTCCCTTCTTGATGAGTTTTGGGATCATGGCCGGAATCAGAGTAAAAGAGACCAGAAGAGAAGCCGCCAAGGCGGATGTGATCACTATAGCCAACGGGAAATAATATATTTTTAACCGTCCTTGAAAATACGCAAAAGAGAAAAAGACACTCATGGTCGTCAATGTCGCCGCTAAAACCGGAAGAAAAACTTCCTTTGAACCCTGGATGGCGGCTTGAATAGGATCCATTCCCTTTTCCCTCAGCCTGAGAACATTCTCAAAAACCACAATCGAATTGTCCACAAAAAGGCCGAATCCGAGTGCCAGTCCCCCTAAAGTCAAAATGTTAATGGATACTTTAAAGAGATAGATCAAGTTAAAAGTGATCAAGACTGAAAATACAATGGATGACAAAATGAGAAGTGAAGGCCGGAAACTCCTCAAGACTATAAAAACCAGGATAAAAATCACAATGGTGATGATCCCTACAAGCAGATAGATCTCATTCAGATTTTCCTGAAGCTCTTGGCTCTCATCATCTACCACGCGGAAAATAAGGTCAGGGGGCAGATCCTGCTGAATCTCTTCCAGTTTCTTTTTTGCAGATCTGGCTACCTTTAAAGTGTTCATTCCCTTTTCTTTGGTGATCGTCACCCGGATTGTCGGCTGCCCATTGATCCGATTGATGCTGTAGATATCTTTAAAGGAAGGAAGAATTTCTGCGACATCCCTCAACTTAACCGGATTTGTTCCGGAACGAGCCACAACAATATCTCCCAGCTCTCTGATCCCTCTCACAGGATCACTGACCTTAAAAATGAACTCCTGGCTCCCTTTTGTCACGGTCCCGGCAGGATACGTTCTGATCCTCTGGAAGAGTGCATTGCTGATTGTGTAGGGATGAATACTGAGGGCTTTGAGTTTATTCTCATCCAGAAGAATTTGTATCTCGGGATCGGCACCCCCTGTCACTTCGATACTCGAAACCCCCTTTATGGAGCCTATTCCAATTTCTATCTTGTCTTTGACAAGTTCTCTGAGCTTATGCAGAGAGTAATCTCCTGAAATAGTGTACTGGAGGAAAGGAAGAACGCGGAAATCCTCCGGAATATAGAATCTGATTCTCGGGATAACATTGTAGGGCAAATATTCTTTCACTTCCGAAATTTTTTCACGGAGAGCCAGCCGTACAAATTCCATATTCGTCTTTTTGTCAAACTCCAGGGTAATCCGAGAATTTCCTATACTTGAAGAGGAGGTGATCTTGCGGACGTCTTTTACAGTCGCTACTTTCTCTTCCAGAGGGGCCGTGATCTCCGTCTGTATTATTTCAGGAGCTACACCATACCAGGATGTGACAATGTCGAGCTGAGGAAAGTCCTGCCTCTGGGCCATTTCGATGGGAATATTAAAAAATGAGTAAACGCCAAGAACCATTAAAACCAAAAAAACCATGGCTGTAGCGATTGGCCGCTCAACAAAAAGCTTCATTATGTCTTCGTCTCGGCCAACTCATATGCCAAAGGAATGAGGATGAGCGTTAAAAATGTAGCGAGCATCAAACCTCCGATGACCGCGATTGCCAAAGGCTGCTGGAACTCTGCGCCTTTCCCTAAACCCAGGGACATGGGAAAAAGTCCCACAGCCGTTGTGACTGTTGTCATCAGGATAGGCCTCAAACGTACACGGCTGGCTTCCATTATGGCCTCCCGAACAGCCAATCCCCTTTTTCTCAACTGATTGGTATAGTCAACCTTGACAATGGCGTCATTGACTACAATCCCCGCTAAAACCACCATACCTATAATGGAAATGACATTTAATGTCTGCCCGGTTATAAGTAGAGCCCATATGGCACCGATTAATCCCATAGGCAGCGTAAAGAGAATAAGTAAGGGATGGCGCAGCGACTCAAATTGAGCCGCCATGATCATATACACAAGCAGGACTGCAAGACTGAAGGCAAAAATCAAGCTGCGAAAAGATTTTGTCATCTCTTCCTGTTCCCCTGAAAACTCAATCCTGTAGTTTGGAGGCAGCTCCAACTCCTCAACCTTTTCTTTAATCTTGGGTACGACTTGGCTGATTTTGGCACCTTTTAGATTGGCCGTCACCACAACCTCCCTCTGCTGATCCTCTCTCCTGATTTCATTGGGTCCTTTTGCAATTTCATATGTCACGAGTTCTCTTAATGGGATTAAAGCGCCCTGGTGGGGCAGCTGTTCGTCAAGGAGTGTTTCAATGTTTTCACGCGACCGCTGTTCAAGGCGAACGAGGACATCATATTTCTTCTCGAGTTCCTTAAATTCCGTAGCCTTCTTTCCTCTCACCGCATTGACGAGAAACGTCCCGATCTCCGAAGGGGAAATATTAAACTTCTCCAGGGCCTCTTTTTTTATTTTGATCAAAAACTCAGGTTTGCCTTCTCCAACAGAGGTATTGATATCCGTTATCTCCGGCACCTGGCTCAATTTTATAACCAATTCATCTGCCAGTTCGGTCAAACGAAAGAGATCATCCCCTTTGATTTTAAGCCCGACCTCCGCCGAAGAAAACGCCAGAAGTTGAGAAATCGTAGACTGTTCTTTCATAAAAGAATAGTTTAATCGCGGATACTTATCCAGCCGTGCCCTGAGTTCTTCGAGTACATTATCTATCTCTTTTGAACTAAATAATTCTACATAGATTTTGACCGAATTCAACGAAATATCGGGATTCAGGCCCTCCATGCCGCTGACAATGCCAATCTGAGAAAAGGTAGCATAGATTGTTTCATTCTTTTTCATCCAGACTTCTAGTTCCGCTACAATTTCTGAAGTCTGTTCCAGGGAATATTCGACGGGCGTCTTCATGTTTATTTCAAAGGAAAATGCATCGGGTTTAGGCATGAGTTCTCTTGGAATTTTTGTAGCCATAAAGAAGGTCAATGTCAAAAGCAGTAAAGATACGGTTATCACCTTTCCCTTGTTATCTAAACTCCATATCAGAATCCGGTGATACCTGGCGGAAAATAAATCATAAAAAGAATTGTAGCCCCTAAATATCAACCGGATAACCGGTTTCACGGGCAAGGATAGATAATATCCTAATAGGAGAAAAAGCTGGGCTAAAAAACTGAAAATAAAACCCAGAACTTTGAAAATGACTTTAAAAATCCATCCAATCAATGTCCTCAGTGCCAGGTAGGGATTGGCCAAAAACCGCCATTTTGATTTTTTCTTCTTCTCCTCGGGATGTACTGTTTCAGTTTTCTGTTCTTCACCCTGTCTTGTCTTTGAAAATCCAATTTTTCGCGAGGCCAGCATGGGGAGGAGAGTCAGTGACACGAAAAGTGATGATAACATGGCAAAAGCTACAGTCAGTGACTGGTCCTTAAACAGTTGACCGGCCACACCATGCACATAGATGACAGGAAGAAAGACAGAAACAGTTGTCAAGGTTGATGCCGTAACAGCCATGCCTACTTCGTTGGTTCCGACCAAAGCCGCTTCTTGAAGACTCTTCCCTAAACTTCTGTGTCTAAATATACTCTCTGAGACCACAATCGAATTGTCCACAAGCATCCCCACCCCGAGTGCCAATCCTCCCAGAGACATGATGTTCAGAGAAATTCCGAGAAAAAAGAGAAGGTTAAACGTGGCAATAATGGAAATGGGAATAACAGTCGCGATGATCATAGGCGTTTTAAAATCCTGGAGAAAGATGAAGAGCACAAAAAACGCCAGGATTCCTCCGTAAAGGATGGATTTAAATACCGATGATATGGCATTTTCGATATATTTGGCCTGTTCAGAAACGATCATTATATCAATCTCAGGATATTCTTCTTTGATTTCATCCAGCACTTCTCTAGCCAACTGGGTGACTTTAACGGTATTTCCACGGGACGCTTTTCTTACAAGAATACCGATACTCTCCGCCCCATTGAGCCGGGTGATACCCTCTCTTTCTTTGATGGAGTCTAAAATCTGGGCCACATCTTTGAGACGGATAACACCTCTTTCCTGAGTTGTCTTCAGGCTGATTTCTCCGATATCGCTCACCCTCTCATATTCGCCAACAACCCGGAGTGCATACTTGAAGCGGCCTTTTTTTATGGTTCCTCCCTGAAGGTTCTTGTTGAAGGCATCAATCCTCCCTGAAATCTGCTGGATAGTGAGACCGTAAAGGGCCAGAAGCTGAGGATTGACCTCAATCTGAATCTCCCTCTCGACACCTCCAGCGATTTCGGCTGAACCTATCCCTTCGATCTGTTCCATCCGTGGTTTTATAAGCTCCTCGGCAAACTCCTTAATCTCCAAGAGTGATCCCTCACCCGAAATGGAAAGCACTATTATCGGTTTACTCTGTGGATCCAATGGAATAATTGTCGGATCTTCGACATCTTCCGGTAGTTGAACACTGTCCAGCTTTTCCCGTGTATGAAGCATCGCAAAGTCCATATCAGTCCCCCAAGAGAACTCGAGTTTCATATAGGACACACCTTCTTTAGAAACAGATTCCACTCTCCGCAATCCTGGAATTCTAGAGACAGCAGCCTCCAAGCGTCTGGTGATAATGGTCTCGATTTCCTCGGGAGCTACCCCAGAGTACTGGGTGACAACGGAAAGTCTTGGATAACTGATATTGGGAAGCAGATCAACGCTCAATTCCCGCAGCGAGACAAATCCCAGAAGAACAATGGCGAGGAAAATCATAAATGTTGTGACAGGCCTTTTGACAAAAAGTTTTGTTATTTTCATGGCATTATCATATTATTTCCCATTAATAGATTTACCCTATTCTACTAAATTTGACGCAAAAAGGTTTCCAATATTTTCATATTTCCGTAAAAACATCGGTTTTTTTGTTTAAAAAGCTATTTTTTTTCTATAACTAGGGTCTTTGAAGCAAAATCCGGCTTATCTCAAGTGCACTTCGTTCTTAATACGTTTCATGGAGGACTTCCGCTTACTCGCCACAAATAAACATATCAGGGGATCCACACGTAATATTTTATGGTATATTAGTTTGTCCGGGGACTCAAATGCCTGCCATAAAACTCTTTAGATCTTTTGCGATATTTTCTATTATTATTCTTTTTGCTTTGTCTTGCATCCGAAAAAAGACGGAATTTTCACCCCAACATCTGGAAAGTTTCAACCTCCTTTCTTCAGAAGCCGATATATTCTATGAGAGTGGAAGTTATATCTCGGTAAAAAAGGCATTCGTAATCTATGAAGACCAGCAATTTTTCCCTGCTTTTCATAACAGGACATTGAAAAAACTTGTAAAAACCGCTCTCCTTTTAGCCATCCGTAAGTATGAATTGTCCATCATCGGTGATGAATATCTTACAAAAGCTTTGGATCTGATCGACTCTTTTCCAGTATTATCAGAGTTCTCATCCTATGCGGCCATTGTTTTTTTTTCTAAAAGAGGGGATTCCGGAATCCTCCAAAGAGGTTTTAGAATCCCTCGACATGAATTGATAAAGCCGTACAACCTGGGTGATTATTACACATGGATAAACAAAAATTTCGATTCTCTGAATGCCGACTTGAAAGACAAAGCCGAATCAGAAACCAAATTTCCCAAAATTACCTCAATATTCAAAAAAAGGAGGTTAACATGTTTAAAGATTCTTTATTTATAACCGAAAAAGGACGCGGTCGGAGAGCCCTCGCTTTTCCTATCGCTTTTCTGCTGCACGCTTCACTTGTTGCGGCAATTGTTGTCCTTCCATTGATAAATTCCAGCAATCTTCCCCAGATTGAAATTTTCAGCGCTTTTCTCGCGCCACCACCTCCTCCCCCACCACCTCCTCCTCCCCCCGCAAAAAAGAGCAGGGCAAAACGTGCCCGTACACGCATTAAACCTGTCCAATCGCGAACCAATATCACTCCGGGACGGCTCGTGGCTCCAGTCGATATCCCTGACGAAATCGCCGAAGAAGAACTCATAGATATCGGCATCGAAGGTGGAGTTGAAGGTGGAGTCGAAGGTGGAGTCATCGGTGGAGTTCTCGGTGGAGTTGTCGGAGGAGTCCTGGGTGGAGTTGTCGGTGAGATGGAAGCCCCTATAAGGATTTCCGGAGAAATCAAGCCCCCCAAACTCATCTACAGTGTCAATCCTATCTACCCTGAAATCGCCCGGCAGGCAAGAATCGAGGGGGTGGTTATCATCGACGCGACAACCGATATATACGGCAGAGTTCAGCGGGTCAACGTTTTAAAATCGATTCCTCTTCTCGATCAGGCCGCCATAGATGCCGTAAAGCAGTGGGTCTACGAACCCAGGGTCATTAACGGCCGTCCAAGGGGAGTTGTTTTTACTGTCACTGTCACGTTTACCTTAAAATAAGTAGAAGGGAAACGCTATCAAAAAAAAGATTGAACATATCATGATTTTTTTTGCTAGAATAAGCATGAACATTAATTATCCTTAATTATTAGGGAAAAAGGAGTTTAGTATGCCATTAATTGAAGTTCACTTGATTGAAGGACGGACGGATGAACAAAAAAATGCTCTCCTCACTGCCATCACGAACGCAGTCCACGAATCCATTGGTTCTCCACTCCCAACCATCCGGGTATGGATTCAAGAAATGTCCAAGAAGGAGTATATGGTTGCTGGCAGGCTTGCTGAAGAGTATAAGTAACCTGAACGCTTTTTCGCTTAAGTTCCTAGTCTCTAGTTTCTAGTCTCTAGTCCTCCAAAATTCTCACTCGAGCGTTTTGAGCCAGAGTGAAATGCCCTTCTACTATAACAATTTCACCCTCTCTTAAACCTGAATCCAAATCACTGCTTTCGAGTACCTCGGCATAATACTCGTTTTCCCTTCCGGTTTCGATAAATCTTCTCTTCGCCCTTTCCCCTTCAACAACAAAAACCATTTTTTTTCCACTCCTGACAACAATCGCTTCCTGGGGGACTAGAAGTATATCCTTAAAAATTTCGGCCTCTATTTCTACTTCAGCATGCATTCCCGGTTTAAGAACGACACCGGAATTTTCAATTGAAATAATGACTTTACATGTTTTATCTTCACTGTTGACAATTGGACTGACCACTTTCACCTTGCCTTTTATTTTTTCACCAGGAAAAGCACTAAAAAATAAATCCACTTCCCGTCCTGCACTCATAATCCCGATTTTACTCTCCAGCACTTGGGCATGAACAGTAATACGTTCTGTATTGACAAGCGTAAAAAGCTCGGCAGCCGCTGTCACTTGCTGCTGTTCTGAAACTTTGATATCCGTGATAATTCCGGAAAATGGAGCCGTAATTCTGGTTTTTTCTAAATTCAACCTAGCCTTCTTGACAGTGATCTCCTGCTGTGTCAATCCTTTAGTGGCTGCCATGATATCGTCTTTTTTTTGACCGGATTCAATCATCATCTTCTCAAATTTCTTGAAAGCGTTTTCAACCTCCTCCTCGGTAACAAGGCCCTGTTGATATTGTTGATAAACTCCTTCGTATATCTTTTTTTCATCTTCAATTTTCTTGATAAAAGAGGCATTCACAGGAGTGTTTTTCTCGGCAAACTGATTGTCAAGCATAAGCTCCGATAGAATTTTCAACCTTGAAGCCTCAGCCCTCTCGACTTCCAGTTGGAATTCCCTGTTGTCCAATTCAACCAACAGCTCACCTTTTTGAACTGATTGGCCCTCCCTGACACGCAAGGCTCCAACTTTCCCGCTGACTCCGGTTTTTATAACGGCTAATCGATCGGTCACGGCCTCTCCCGGGGATCTCAGTCTGATAACAAGCTCTCCTAACTTTATCGTTTTCACTTTTACCAGCAATGGAGTTTCTGTGGCTTGAACACCCTCCTCCGAAACGCTTTCTGTCGTCTCTGTCTCAGAAGAGAAAAGGCCCTGCTTCACAACCAGAAAATAGATCAGAAATCCAGCCAAAACCACGATTAAAAAGAGAATAAGAACTTTCTTGGGAAAAATCATTCTTCCACTCCTCGATGGTCAAATTTATCTTAAAAATGTTTCGACTCTCTTTAATATAAACGACAAAATACTAAAAGTCGTTTATTTTATTTACTGTTTTTTTTGACCGGTTAGCGAATGGCCGCCCTTTTGGAGCGTTGTATCCCTCGTCCTAATGGAAAACATCCGGGTATGGACACTGGAAGTCTGCCGCTAATATCGATTTCTCCAAATATGGCTTTTGCGGCCATTCTCTGTGCCTGAGGGGATGGCCTGTAGGCACAAAGGTAGGCATTGACATCCGGAAAATGTCTCAAATAATATGGGCTTCCGAATGAAATGACCAACACGGAAATTTTTTCGGCTACGATTCTGTGGATAAGGTCAACCTGTCTTTCATTTAATCCAATGCTCCCCTTCCCCGATCTAAGGCTGGAAAAAAGAGCGATCACCAAAACATCCACTCCTGCGACTTTTTGTAGGGCCATTTCAAAAAATTCATTTCCTGTTGAAGTTTCCGCGTAAAACTCCATGGCTTCAGGATTTCTCTTTTTAATCTCTTGGATGAAAGGTCTTCCTGCATAATAGTCACCGGGATCACTGCTCAAGGAAAAGACGGCGAGTTTTTTTTCAGAATTCAAAGGCAGGATCCGGCTGTTGTCTTTAACCAAAGTCATGGATTTCTCGAGCACCAAGTCGGCCCATTGAAGATGTGTTTCCGAGGCCAGGATCTGATCCAGAATTGCGACATCCACATATCGATCTTTATGAAGTCCCATTCTGGCTTTTTCCCGGAGAATCCTATTGACAGAATCATCTATCCGGGCTTCTGATATCTGGCCTTTTTTAACGGCATCGACAAGAGCCGATATCACTAATTCGGGTTCTGGTGTTAGAAGAATAATGTCCACCCCCGCTCTGACAGCCAGTACGGCTGCCTGGTCCTGGGAATAAAGAGTTGTGATCCCCCCCATTCCCATGGAGTCCGAGACAATCAATCCATTGAAGCCCATTTTTTTTCTTAAATAGTCAGTCAGTATTGGCCTCGAGAGTGTCGCAGGAAGATTGGGCGTCGGATCGATGGCGGGAATGGAAATATGGGCAGACATCACGGCCAAAACTCCGGCATCAATAGCCTTCTGGAAAGGATAAAGTTCCACATTTGTCAGTCGATCCATATTCGCCTGAACTGTCGCCAAAACATTGTGAGAATCCCGTTCAGTGTCACCATGTCCGGGGAAATGCTTGGCTGTCGCGATGAGACCAAATTCCTGACAGCCTCTGATATAAGCTGCCGCCAAACGGCCCACATCTTTAGGATTTTCTCCAAATGAGCGGGTGTTTATGATTGGATTGTCGGGATTAATATTGACATCCACAACAGGAAAGTAGGCCATGTGAATCCCTACGGCTCTTGCTTCCAGGGCTGTGATCTTTCCCATCTGATAACTCAATTCCTCCGATCCGGTGGCTCCAATGGACATGATGGGAGGAAATAGTGTCGCCCCGTCCATTTGATTGCCGAGACCTTTTTCAAGATTCGCGGCGATGAGGAGCGGAATATCCGACGATGCCTGCAGAGAGTTCATCATATTGGCCGTTTCATACACATCACCTCTATAGATGGCCAATCCTCCAATCTTAAGCTCCTCAACCCAGAATCTGTACTTTATCCAGGTCTCTGAGTTCCTGTTGATAAAATCCCCGTAAAAACCCAGACAGAGCATCTGGCCGATTTTTTCTTTCAGGGACATTTTTGCAATGGTCTTTTTCACCCATCTGGCTTCGGTTGGGCCGTAATCAAAAGCAGAAAACGGAAAAACGACCGCTTTACTGCAGAGAAACAACAAAAAAAAGACGAAAGAACAGAATTTAAGAGAGCGGTTGTCCTTGAGTTTGAAATTGCGGTTGAGAAAGTCCACCCTGCTCCGTCCTATTCTTCAAACTGAATCAAAGAAAAAATATCCACTTCAGGATGAGCTTTTTTGATGTTGTCTATCCCCCCAAGAAAGCACAGTTCCACAACAGCCGCAAATCCCACAACATTTCCTTCTAATTTTTTCACAAGATCTATGGCACTGATGGTTGAAGATCCCGTTGCAATCAGATCATCGATGATGATCACCTTTTGCCCTTTGCGGACACTGTCCTCATGCATTTCAAAGTATTCCACGGCATACTCATTGGGGGCTTTTACGGAAACTGTCTTTCTCGGCAGTTTTCCTTTTTTTCTGATCAATACCGAGCCAAGACCTAACCGATAGGAAACCGGAGCCGAAAAGAGAAATCCGCGGGATTCAATTCCGGCGACAACCTCAACCTCCTTGTCCTTCGCCCATTCGGCTAAACGATCTATCACAAATCGGAAGCAAGCCGCATCTTCCACAAGTGGAGTGATATCCTTGAAACCAATTCCGGGTTTGGGAAAATCTTTGACCTCACAAATAATATTTTTAGCACGGTTAAGCATGATAAACGCCTCTTTATTTTGAATTGATTACATTCGTCTATTTATTGGGAGGAGCCATCCAGCCTGTTCCATCCCAAAACAACACATCTTGTTCACATTTTTTGAGAAAAACCTCGAGCTCCAACTCTATTTTTCCCTCTTCATACAAACTTTTGTATCGTCTTTTAAAATTTGCACTTGGGTTGACATATTTGAGATGGAAATTCGGATCAAAGAAAAAATAAAGGGAACAAGGCGGCTTCCCCCCACAGCTGACATGAACCATAATTCCATTCTTATCTGCCTTAACTTCAAGAACAGACATCCACTGTACTCCGTTAAGACGGCTGACTTCGTTTTGTTTAAAACGGATGTATATTTTTTGAGACGCTTTCTCCGGTTCCACAGGAATATATCTTTCCATCAAGTCCTGGTTTCTAAGGTCATTGGGAATGTCGTAGGGAGGACCTAAACCACTCTTGAGATCATTGTTGTCTATTACTCCAAGGATGGCGTCACCGCCTATCAAATTATTCGTCCCTCCAAGAAAAATAAATCTCTCCTCCTCTTTGATCGAATTCAAAATAAAAAACTGAAGGATTCCCGTATGGGCATACCTGAACAATTCTTTTCCATTAAGGTCATAAATGAGAAAAATACTTGGGAAGAATCGTACATGGCTCCATAAAACAATAACTTCTTTATTGTTATCATTGTTTATATCCTCAAAGGCCAGTTTAAAAATGCAGTAGTTATTGACAATTCTCCCTTCCTGGTATTCCTGATTGAATTCGATATTCCTCGTCCAAATTTCCTGACCATTATTATCGAAGAGAGTGATACATCTTTCTTTGGGATACTCATGATTAAAGTAACAGAGAACCTCATTTTTATTATCATTATCGATGTCTGCAAGGACGATTTTGTTCCTATTATTCAGTTTATTTATCATTAAAGCGGTCTCTGCTGGATTTTGTTCTAAAATGTAATAACTTTCCTGTGGAGTGGAGTTGTTGATTTCCTTTGTCCAAAGGATGTTATCTTGAACATCATACATAACAATTTGACTCCCCTTGATATCCCAGCGGACAGGATTTGATCCAGCATCAGAGAAAGACACCGAATAATCTTTTTTACTGAAAATGAAGGAAAATAGTCCAAAAAAAACAAAAACCATAATTAGAATCAATAGTACCATCACTATCCATTTCTTAATTCCATTCCGTTTTCCAACTCCATTATGGTTTTTTAACGTTAAACTGAACCATTCATCGATCTCTGAGGTATAACTGAATACTTTTGACCGGATAGAATCCTGTTTGACACGGTAAACAGGAAGTTCCAGCTCAATCTCCCATCTCTGGCAGGTTCGCACATCACGACCAAGATAACCGGAAATCTCTTTCCAGCCGTCCAACCGCTTCTTGTCCAACTTTATCTTCTGCCTTTTATAATCAATCCGTTGTTTTTGTATAGACCGTACGAGTGGGGAAAGGAATCCCAATGTTGGCTTGACCGAGGGCCTTGTATATTTCATCTGTCATCCTCAGTTTTGCCGCATAGGCACCCGTATATTTTTCCACCCAG
>SDBT01014430.1_pt1 | contig 12602 bp, 26 predicted proteins | sample 2277101 | NCBI WGS metagenome assembly SDBT01 (sample SAMN10404973, study PRJNA504765) | marine sediment metagenome | isolation source: marine sediment core GS10_PC15, 103 cmbsf | place: Arctic Ocean: Southern Knipovich Ridge | collected 2010 | reverse complement strand
GGCCGAGTTCTTGCCCCGCTTCTGCCTCAACAACCCCAATTTCGTCAGAGACGGTCAATTGTGGTGGGGCGGTGAGCCACATGTCAACACGTTTTTACGGTACGAGTGGTTGGAGGCTGACCTAAACCAATCGTTGGTTAAAGTGGGGCTGAATCCGGTCGATCTGCCGCGAGTGACAGACTCGCAACGCGGTGGCAAGCCTTATCAGGTGTTCTTTAAGAAGGCTACGGTCCGGTGGGTCGGCAGCTACTTTGCAGACGAGATAGCCCGATTTGGATTCAAATTCTGATGAAGACTAAATGCTGTACGAAATGCAAAATTGAAAAGTCCTTATCGGAGTTTAACAAAAATAGGAGTGCCAAGGATGGCCTGGACTACTGGTGCCGGGCATGCAAGAATGCGCGCCGCAAAACTTATAACTACCCGCCTTCAATTGGGCCTAAAATATGTAGTGGATGCAGTGAGATTAAACCGGCGAAGGATTTTGGCAGGAATAAACGCAGGAAAAATGGACTGAGTTCTCGGTGTAAGTTGTGCCAAAGTGCGCGCAAGAAAGCTCGTAATCACCCGCGTTCAATGGCACCTCAGACATGTCGTAGTTGTGGTAAAACTATGCTGGCGGAGAATTTTACCGCTGATACGAAAAACACAAGCGGTCTGAGTTCTTGGTGCAGAGTGTGCATAAGTGCGAAGATTAAGGAGCGAGTGTACGGCGTCGATAGACAAAAACACCTTGCAATGCTGAACTTTCAAGGTTGGAAATGTCTCTGCGGTGCGCCGCTTACTATGAGCAGCCCTATAGATCATTGTCACCAAACTGGTGCCATTCGTGGCATTCTTTGTCAGAATTGTAATAAGCCCCTTGGACATGTAAAAGATTCCCCAATAATCTTGAGGAAACTAGCAGATTATCTTGAACAACCAAATCAATGGGGCTATGCACCACAAAGAAATTCAAGGAGAAAACAATGAAGTATCCACCGACTGACTCCCGCGAGATCGACATAGACGACCGGCCCCGCGAGCCAACCGACAATGTCCTGATTATGATCCACGGGCTGCCCCGCTCAGGGAAGTCTACGTGGGCACGCAATCAGGCGGGGCCTATCGTCTGTCCCGATGCTATCCGGCTGGCTAAAACCGGTAAGCGATGGCACGGACCAGTTGAGCACGAAGTTTGGTCCACAGCCCGGACGATGGTGCGTGCTCTGTTCCTGGCTGGTCACAAGACCGTAATCCTGGATTCTACAACCGGCACCCGCAAGCAGAGGGGTATGTTTCTCCCCTCACCGGACGTTCCGTGGCAGCGATACCTAAAAGTGATACCCACCCCTCCAGAGGAGTGTAGACGGCGAGCCCTGGATGGACCTTATCCAGAATTGGAAGGTGTGATTAACTTCATGGCCGACAATTGGGAGCCTATTCAGTCTGAGGAAGAAATTATCTCGGATTGGGGCGGAAATTCGTGGCCGCCGCTTGACTTTATGAAACCATAGTGTATACTTGTAGTAGAGGAGAGACACAATGTACCTATCAGTCAAGTTCTACGACAATGATTTCGGCGGCCCCATGTTGGCCGCTCTTGAGCGGCTGTGGGGGTACATCAAAGACAACAACGCCGCGTATGCCAGGCAGAACGGCCTGACTAAGACTGAGGTATTCGTCAAACTCCTTGAGTGCGGCGCATTGCAGCCCATGTTGCTGCGGCTGTTTATTCTGGAGAGTTTGTGTCGAGATGTAGAGAGCAAGACACGCGGACTGCATCACTGGGCGAAGTGGACTGAGGACGACGTGCAGATCGCCAGCCCCAGCCACCTAGAGCCATACACCTACCTGCGCTGCGACGTTGCCCCCTACGAGAAACGTGAGGACATTCCCGAGATTGAATGGGCAAACAGCGAGCGTGCCTATCTGAACTTGGAAACCGGAGTAGTGGGGGTTTACTAATGCTTGAAGCGACACGAGATAGACTTGCCATAGTGTCCAAAAGAATCGAGATTTTGGAAGCTGACGCGAACAAGAAATTCCAGGACGCAAGCCTCCTCCGCTCTTTGCGGACCAAACTGTACGCGGAGATACTTACAGAAGAGAAGTTGCTAGCGGGCAAGTGGAAATACATCGTTTACAAGCGTGCCATCCTGCTAGAGGCCAAGGATGAATTAGCTGGCCTTGTAAAAATGCGAGAATTGCTTTCGCCCGAGTACCATGAAAGTTACCCACTGTGGGAGGATGCAACATGTCTTTTCATGGATGATGGGGCGTGGACTCTCAGCCTTCCGTTCGAGACTGCCTCCCAATTCATCCGAGAACATGGGATTATAGTTGATACAACAGCCGCAATAGCGCATCGAGACGAGATGTCGAAAAGGCTCGATGCGACAAACACCTTGCTAGCCGAGATGGGATTTACTAATGCTTGAAGCGTTGAAAACATTGATTTCCGCCAGTGAGTACACTCGGGAAGAACTTGAAAGTATTGTTGACAAACATGGCTCCGACTGGCTTGTTAGCCGCATACCCCTCCCTATAGGCGTGTTGTTGTGTGCTTACGACGAGTTTGAGGAGGTGGCGGACGAGCTATCCCAACTGCGCGAAGCCGCAGCGGTGCTGACGAAATGTACACTGACAAAATCGAACACAAAGGTTGCTAAGATGGATGACAAAGAACTCCAAGAGATGCTAACAGGTTTGCACCCCCACCGGTCTTCCAAACACTACACGGCGACGGTGGATTTGCTTGCCAGAATTCCTCAGTTGCTTGAAGCCGAAGCGACTCTCAATGCGTTGTATGCAGGTGGGGTGGACAACTGGGAGGGGTACTCCCTGTCTTTGGACATGATGGAGTAACGCGGCGGCTGGCCTTTGCGAGAAATACTGGCCGATTGCCGCCATCATCCGGGATGGTGTAATTGGTAACACAGCGGACTGTTAATCCGTCAATTCAGGTTCAAGTCCTGATCCCGGAGCTTGCCGGTGTAGCTCAGATGGCCAGAGCGGCTGATTTGTAATCAGCGGGTCGGGGGTTCAACTCCCTCCACCGGCTCTTAACCCTGGAGACCGAAAATGACAGACGGAATTACACACGGCACTTACATTGGGCTTAACACGGACCTTGCTGGTAAGACTGCCCTATTGATGACTTGTAACATGGGCTGGCTGGCTCAGTTCGACGATCGCTCAACAGGCTTTGCCTACGGTTGGTACGCATTTGGGCGTGGTGATTTCGAGGTTGACCGCGAGGAGTTAAACTAATGCCAATCGAGGATTTTATCGGTCAGAGGCTTGTTGAGATCACGAGACCTAACGGTTTTGACGTGCTAGATTGTGAATGTGTACTACAGTTTGAAAATGGCACAATCATAATCACGGCCGAAGACAACGACGGGCGCAGAGGTGGCATTTACATGGACATGGTCACACAGCGATGAAGACTCACACGTTCTCAATAGTGGTTGGCACAGCGGCGTGTAATGCGAAGTGCCCATTTTGTGTCAGTAAGATGACGCTCACGGCTGCTTGTATAATGAAGCGGATCAACAAACGGCGTCTCCACACCGCCTGCCGCATTGTCGAGCAAGCCCGAGACGGCCTTGTTAGCGTATTGCTAACAGGTAAGGGTGAACCCCTGTTGTTTCCCGACGAAATCACAGAGTATCTTGTCGAGCTTGGGGAGTATCGCTTCCCATTGATTGATCTCCAAACTAACGGCATACTCCTCAAAGAGGTGGCCGATCGTGGCTACCTGAGTAAGTGGGTGGGCTTAGGCCTTACTCTAGCTTGCGTCTCGATCACTCACTGGGAGCCAGACCTCAGCAACAACTTAATGGGCATCGACCGTGGTTTCAACTTCTATGAGGCTGTGGAGGTGATTCATAAGGCCGGGCTAGCTGCCCGCCTTAACTGCACCCTTACAAAAAGCGGCTGCTCCACGCTGTACGACGTTGATACCTTGATTAACCGGTGTCGCAGGGAGGGAGTTGAGCAACTTACATTCCGTGAGGTTGAAGTGCCGGACTGCGGCGACGAAGGTGGGGCGGTGCGAGAGTATGCTGAGAACGAGAAGCCAGTCGGCTTTGCTAATCAGATTCGGCTTCACCTTGAGATGAAGGGTGCTACGAAGCTCATGGAGTTGCCGCACGGCGCAGTCATCTATGACGATGACGGTCAGAATGTCTGCGTCTCCAACTGTCTCACGTCCACCCGGGACCCGGACGACATTCGACAAATTATCTTCTTCCCGGACGGGAGGGTCGCTTACGACTGGAAATACAAGGGAGCCCGAATACTGTGAAACGACTTGACCCAGCACTGATTCGACGTCTGCAAACTAACGGACGTGACCCAAACCGCACACGGGCTAAAGCTCTGGTGTACTACGGGGCCTTCGACGCCCAGCGGCGGGCCACCCTTGATAAGATGATTAGGGAAGCGCTTGCCACGGACGATTGGTCCGAACTTAAAGAGCACATGAGAGGTTGGTGGTGATGAAACGACTTGACCCGAGATTCATTGAAGCGTTCTCTATCAAGACCACGCATCTGATGAGGGCCATTCGCCACATTCAGACGCTTGAGGACCACCTGCCGGAGGGATTCCCAGAGCCTTCGGAGATCGAAATGACAAAACGGCCGTATGACTTGGAAGTGACTTGGGAAGCAAAGAGCCCAAAGCACGCCCAGTCATTGTGCTCCCGCATTACCAACATGCTCGAATGCGACGGCAAGTGGTACTCGTATGGTAAATTCTCGCTTGTATGTAGGTCGCAGGTGCGTGTAGGCGGGAAGGCCAGCCTGAATCTTATCATGTGTATCGTGGACCTAGAACCCCAGTAGCTCCGGGAGGAGAGTCTTGCCGGTCTGGCAGCGGTTACATAAGCCGTTATAGACTGACGCCCCCGGAGCTACCTTACAGAGGAGACTTGACGTGCCAAATTCCTACGATTGTTCTCGAAATGTTTTGACGGATCGTGCTGCGGCACGGCGGACGGAACAAGTTGACTACAGACTTGCACGAAGACGGCGTGCCGCTTTTGAAAGGCGTCTCGCGGCTCTTGAAAACCGCGTAGACGAACTTGAAACTTGGCAGAAGCACAAGCACCGCAACTCCGAACTGTACGACGTATGAAATTCATATTTACTCAATGCCGGGTGTGCGGGGTGGATTTCTTTCAATCAGATGAAGTGGTCGCATTCTATCGAACACCTGCGGAATTACGTCGCTTCGACCTCGATGGGCAGCAACCTTGGACTGGTATGTTTTGTATTTGCCATAAATGTATCCGAGCAATAGCGGAGTTAGCTGATGAAATCGAAGACTGAGCAAACCGAACATTCCGTCACACGGGACGGCCGCACTGTCAAGCCCGGCGACACCATCTTTGTGACTTCCAACGGCGGCCCCTTCGAGGAGAAGGTGATAGCGGAGTGCTACGCCCTAAAGATCGCATACACGGAGCCTAGCTCTGGCGGGTACGTGGGCGCGAAGTTGACGATAGTGTACGCCGAGCCGGACCTGTACGCTTGGAAGCTGGTGAAAATCCCCTGCTGGGGCGCACCTTACTGGATGAACGACATTGGCGACTATTGGCTCAACCAGAACGGTGGGCGGACACCTAAGAGCGAAGGGGACGTGGTATCCGGCGTAGGTTTCGGCCAGTTCAGCGACTTGGACCACAAGAAGACGGGTTTGGCTCTGATAAAGTCAGACGCCGGGTGGCTGAGCCGCTGCGGCAGATTCTACCCGTGCCGGAATGTTGAACATGAGAACTACGCCGATCTTATCTTCCACTCGTCCGGCCGCTCAATGGAGAAGAAGGGCTGGGTACGAATCTATAGCAAGCGGGAGTGGATCGCGACGAAGAGATTAAGCCCGGATCAATTCAGATGGCTACATGAAGGCGGCTATGACACCGAGGATTACAACAGCAATCTTGCCGTACACCTCTTTGAGAAGGACTGACCCCATGTTAGTTGTAACAATTGTCTGTGTAGTCGCTGTCGTCTCTATGGTAGCAATCCAGGCCCTACTGGCACCTACATGCCCGGAATGTGGTGGCCTGGTAGTGCCCTATGTGAGGTCCTACCCGCCTCAGAGCCACCAATGCCTTAACTGCCGGTCTTACTGGTGGCCTCATCAGATTAAAGGGAGGAAGTGATGAAGTGTTGCAAAACGTGCCATTGGCACAATAACGAAACACAGCCGGACATCTCGATGACATGTAAATGTCCAAAGATGGTTTACGGGTACTGGTCCAGTGAGAGCGATGACGACGGAGTTCGCATTGAAAACGACGAAGGTTGGGGTATGATCCCGGGACCGAACTTTGGCTGCATCCACCACAAGGACAAAGAATGAACTTTGAAATCAGAAACGCCGAGAGATGTAAGTCACTGGACGGTTTGATAAAGAGGTTGGCGCAGGGCGAAGTGCTGCCGCCGCCGAAGCCTAAGCCGCCGGAGCCCGCCGACCTGCGGTTCATCGACAAGCTGACTCGCGAAGAGTGCCAGTCCGTCTACGAGCGTGTTCTGGCCCGCGACCGGCAATTGGATGCCGAAGCCCCTCCGGTGGTCTACGCCGTCAAAAGAACCTTTCTAGGCGAAATTCGCTACTACACCCGCGTAGACAGCGAGGGGTGGGGTATACTACTGGCAACGAACCTTGAGCACAACCGCCTCTGGTTGACTCAGTGTCGGTCGGAGGCTGCCAGAATAAGCAAGACTATGGTTGGCAATCCGGAGATATATAGCGAGATATATGAAGTCGTCGAGATTTCTAAGATCGAAGCCGTCAAACTCCCTAGTTACAACCACTACTACCGCCAATTCAAGGAGAACAAATGAAACTGCATAGCCTAAAGCATGATTGGTTCCTATGGGTGCTAGCCGCTCTGGCCGCCTTGATCGTTATTGGAGCTACACAATGAACATGTTCCCCGCTGTGATGCTATTGTCCTCACTGTTCAGCATCCACCCCGTCCTAGAGGCGGGTAAGAAGTTCGACCCTCGCTGCGACATGCTCAAGTATGGCATTGGGGACAACTATTTAAGGGGTATGGCTGGGGCTCATGCCCGCAGCATGGCCACCCGCCAGCATCAAGACCATAATGGCTGGGATCGTCGGTTCCACAACATTTACGACGAGTTCCGCCGCGGCCCCATCCCCAAGTCTCTTGACAAGGTCAGCGAAATCTGCGCCGAGTCCTGGCCGGGTGATGACGTGGCGACGGCCGCCGCCGGTTGCTGGAAGGATTGGAAGACGAGCCCTGGCCATTGGAAGACTGCCAGCGGCAAGCCCACACGCTTCGGGGTCGCGATGGCCCGCGGCAAGAACGGGACTTACTACATCTGTATCATCGCAGTCTGGGAGAGACCATGAACAGATATGACACATTTGACTCCGCATTCGATTGCACACCCCGGCAATACCACGCCAGGGTTGATAAGCTCTGGGAGGCCCTTGGCCTGACCGAGGTTCAAGATGAAGACGTGTTCACCCTGGCCGCCCGAGCTATAGGCAGGTCGGTGAATGACACAGCGGAGTTGAGGTCACCGCGCGGTAAAACGGGACTTACTACGCCTACATCATCGAAGCCTGAGTCGACCATAAAACTAAACGCTTGGATTGAGGCACTGTCACCCGACGATAAGGCACGCCTGGCCGCGGCACTGAACGAAGACCCCGTCACTGCCTTGAGCACCTACAAAGCTCTCGCAGAGGCAGAAGCGCTCGAAGTGCTCCGTGAACTTTTCGACATTCACCCCCTCGTCGATTTGATCTATGATGTACGGGATCGAGAAGGCAAAGGTTGGGGCGGCCCTCTTGTTACGCGGTGGTCTGCGGCGGTGGCACGGGCGGAAGCCCTTATTAAGGAGAAGCTATGAAAATCTTTGCGAGAGTGTGGCTGATTCTAGTGGTAATCATTGCCGCTATCCTGGCGGGCAGTTATGTTCTTTTTGACGTTACCCCGATGATGGATCGCTTGGCGTCGGTTGAGATTTTGCTTCTCGCACTAGGTTTTATCGTCACAGTAGCATCTACGTGTCTGGAGCGACCATGACAGTACGAGGTAAGTGGCGTGGCCACACAATTGAGGCACCCGATGTTGCATGGGTATACAGTGACACAGGCAAGCCAGTTGCCGGCAGTAAAAGAGAATGTGGACGTTGCCACCGCCCTCCAACGGCCGGAGATCACGATGCGTGTCTCGGAGAATTGCCCGGCGTAATGAATGCTTGCTGTGGGCATGGGACAATTGACGATGCCTATGTTCAATTGAACGACAAATCAATACTGCGTGGAAACGCCGTGTGGGAATTTATCCGGGGGTTGTTAAATGAACGTCAAACGCAGTGACATCACGTTCCGCTACACCCGTGGACAAGGTCCCGGCGGTCAGCGTAAGAACAAAGTCGAAACCTGCGTGATCGCCACGCATGAGCCCACCGGCCTCGAAGTTCGGATTGACGGTCGCAGTCGCCACCAGAACTTGCGGCAGGCTGTCAAACTCCTGACGAAGCGGGTGTGGGACCTGGCTGACGCTAAGCGAGCTAAACAGCGAAAGGCGCGACGCGATTACGCGATCAAGAATGAGGAGCGGGTGCGGACGTATGACTACTCGCGAGACCTCGTGACGGATCATCGGACAGGTAAGACGGCTTCGATCAAGGACATCCTTGAGAAGGCAAAACTGGATAAGCTACAATGAACACACGCAAATATCTGGAAGAAACGGGCCGAAATTTCGCCTGCATCTTAGGTGAATTAGTCTCTACGCCTGACGCTGAATTGGTCGACCTTGTCAGTGAGGACGAGGCTTGGGAACTCAGGAAACAGTCTTGGGAAATTCGGCATTATCTGGAGAACGAGCGGTGAACACGCAAATATCTGGAAGAAACTACACCAGCGACATTCTGACCTTCATAAAGGGAGCATGACATGGGATTTGGAAGCGGCTGCTACATTATGCAGGACATCATCACTGGAGCACAGAAGTATTTCCCCGACGACCCTAAGGTCAGACGCAGAGTATACCACATTGCGATCCGCGCCCTAGACGCCCATGATTGGGATACTCACGGCGAGTGCTTGGGACGAGACCCCGAGTTTGATGCCGCCCTTGCGGCCATACATCCTGGATACCGAGATTGACATGGCTAAGTACCCGCAGCTAGCCGACTACGCGACTCTTGAGATTCCGATCAAGGTGATTTACTTTGACCGGGCGTTCAACAGTCGTGGCATCTTCACGCCGCAATCGTGTGTTGAGCTTGCCGACAGTATGCGGGCTAAGGGCTTGAAGATTCCCATCATCGTACAGCCTCGCGAGGATGCTAGGGCCGTACCGGAGGAGTTCGAGTACCGTATCATTGCAGGCCACCGCCGCTACACGGCCGCCAAGCTGCTCCTACAGTGGACCACCATCCCGGCAACGGTAGTTACAGGCTTGTCTGAGAGTGACGCCAGGGTCATTAACCTGATCGAGAATCTGGCACGGAAGAATCTAACGCTGTATCAAGAGGCGGTCGCCCTTCGGCACACATTCTCCGACCCCGTTTCTTACGAGAGGATGTCGAAAGAGGTGAGTAAGAGTTCCTCGTGGTGTCGCCTGCGGTGGCGTCTGCTGGACGCCCCCGGAGCCGTGCAAGATTTGGCTAAGAAAGGCATCTTGAGCGCGACCGATCTGAAATACCTGACGTACAAAACGACAGACGAGCAGGTGCGGATAGCGGCCGAGATTGAGGTCGCCCAACTGCACGGCGAATCTTTGCTGAACTATCGGCGGCGAAACTGCAAATCGCGCAGGGCACGAAACCTCAGGGACATCGACGAGATGGTGACGATGCTCTTGGCTAAGGGAGCATACCCGGACCCCTACAAAGCACTAGCCTGGGCGGCGGGAAGAATACCGGACAAAGAACTTTTAAGTTAATTGGCACGGGAGTTGCACATGGTTGTAGATCAGCGATTACGAAGCCTGCTTGTACGTTATCAGGGGAGAATTCAGTTTGACTACTTTGGCCCTAGAGACGTGTGCAGTATCTCTGCGAGGCGTGACGGTTCGGCCGCCGGTGAGCGGGTTTATGTCTCATTCTCCCTCCTCTCGCCCGCTGGGGACCCCGGGGCCGAGCGCCGTAATCAGGTTACTTACGGTCAGGCAGTCACCGTCTTGAGACGTTTTCTAACAATGCCTCAAGCTCAGTTTGACAACGAATATCCAAAGAATACCAACTGATTGGCACAGGAGTTGCACATGATTGTCGACCAGAGCCTACGAAGCCTACTTGTACGCTTTAGGGGAGAGGTTCAAGTTGATTACACCGGCCCTAAAGACGTGTGGAGTATCTATGCGAGGCGGGATGGTGCGGCTGACGATGATTGGCTCTATGTCGCGTTCGAGGACATACGGGACAATTCCGGCCATGCAAATCGGGCTCCTGGAGCACTTCCTACACATGCCGCAAGCTGAATTTGACAAAAGATGTACGAAGGATTCCGACTAATTGGCACGGAATTTGCACTATTAGTACGCCATGGAGGTTGCGATGCAGAGAATAACAGAATTGAGGAGAAATTTACTCGGATTTCACCGTGAGAACGGCATCATCGAAGTGAGAAAACTCCTCGCTGGCACGCGAATTACACTGGAGACTGTATCCGAGGTCTACGAGCTTGAAGTTGGCACCCCGAAACGGGGTGTAGTTCTAATAGCCAGCGAACTTGGATTCAGAAACCGCGACAAAGCCATTGTCACCGGCAGTATTGACACAGACACAGGCCTGTTCCTGCCAAAGATCATTGGACAAGGTCTCAGGATCGTACTCAAACGACCCTACGCCCGTGTGGTGCGAACTGATCCCGTACTGTTTGCCACGATCAGGGGTAAGAACGACAGTTACGTTTACGAAATGTGGGAGGACAAAGTATGAACATGTTTAGAGTATTCCTGTACGGCCTGGTTGCTTATGTGGGCATCAGCCTTGCAGAGGGTGCGACAGTCACAGTTGCCGATCAGTGCATACTGATCTATTTGGCAATGATCCTAGGCGCCTCAGTATCAATCATCAGGATTCTGGAGAAGAGGCGGTGACCGAAGTTGTCAACCTTAAACGCGATTTCTGCGACGTGCTAATCTGCCGTCCAGGCCAGTGGGCAAACCCATTTGTCATCGGGCGGGATGGCGACCGCGCCGAAGTGATTGAGAAGTACCGAGAATGGATTCAGACTCAGCCCAAGTTGCTCGCGCAGTTGCCCATGTTGAAGGGCAAGCGTTTGGGCTGTTATTGCGCGCCTCTGGCGTGTCACGGCGACGTGTTGGTTGAACTGGCAGAGGCGTGTGATGCGGACAATTGAACTGCCGACAGGCGAGCTAGTAAAAGTTGACGACGACTTCTACCCAATGTTAATGACGTTGGGAAGTTGGTGTAAACAATCAGGCTACTATGCCGCCACAAGGCATCGCGGCAAACTGTTGTTGATGCACAGTGTCGTGTACCAGTGGCGATTTGGGGCGCTGCCAAAAGGTACGACAGTTGACCACAGGGACCGAGATGGTTTTAACAACCTGACAAGCAACCTTAGGCCCGCGACAATTTACCAGCAGCGGTCAAATAGAAAGAAGCCTAGTAACAACACCTCTGGATACAAGGGCGTCTTTCTACAGAAGAAATCAGGTCGGTGGTTTACTCAGGTTGGTTGCAAGGGCAAAGTGTACTACGGTGGTTGCTTTGATACGCCAGAAGAGGCGGCGGAAAAGTACGTTGAGATGTCAGAACTGTTGCACGGAGAATTTGCCAGCCATGGATAAAGTCTATTATGATACCGAGACATGTGGCCTTGCTGGATTACCCGTGTTGATTCAGTATGCGTATGGCGACGGCGAGATTCATCTGTTTGAGCCCTGGACGAGACCGGTGCGTGAATCCCTCGAATTAGTCGAAAAGATGATGGGGTACTGCACGGTCGGCTTCAATTTAGGATTTGACCAATTCCAAATGTGCAAGCTCTACACCATCTGGCGACTGCTGCCGCCGGACTTGATACCCGCTAACGACATTCCTCTGGTTGCTCAGATGGAGCCTCTCGGAAGAGACGGTCCGTGCATAAAGCCGGTCTCAGCACTTGACCTAATGCTCCATTCGCGGAAGGGTCCGTACCAATCGCTAATGGCCCGAAACGACGTGCGGATCAGGAAAGTCCCCACGATCCTGGCGGCCCCGCTTGCTCAAGAGCTTGAGAAGCGAATAGAGTTTGATGGCATTCTCTTTGCACGCCGCGCAGACCCTTACGCCCCAAGGTGGCAGGTGTTTGACCGGCGTAACAAGGACGGCGACATCGACCCAGACTTCAAAGACGTTGTGTTGAAGTTCCACCCCGCGGGCGGTTTGAAGTTTCTAACTGAACACGCCTTAGGGATTAAGCCTGACTACCACTACAAAGACATAGAACTCGACCCCAAGCTCCGCCCCCGCGAGCTTGGGTACGTTCCGTTTGCCCTTGGCATGTCTACCCCTGAGAAGGATTGGGAAGTCTTCGACAAGCATGGAGACTCAAAGGGCTTCGCGTGGCCCGCGGTAATTCACCACCATATCAAGCACTGGCACAAT
>SDBT01014429.1_pt1 | contig 12603 bp, 10 predicted proteins | sample 2277101 | NCBI WGS metagenome assembly SDBT01 (sample SAMN10404973, study PRJNA504765) | marine sediment metagenome | isolation source: marine sediment core GS10_PC15, 103 cmbsf | place: Arctic Ocean: Southern Knipovich Ridge | collected 2010 | reverse complement strand
TCTCGACCAACTGCAGGAACGGGATGAAGAGTTGACCCGCGATTCCGCCGATTGCGATGCCCACCAGCACGGACGGCACCGTGATCAGCAGTTGTTCGGTCGCGATAATCACGACGATGGCCCTCTTTGGCAATCCCATGGCACGCATAACGCCGAACTGCAGGGTCCGTTTCTGGATCGACAGGTACCAGCAGATGAGAAAGCCTATCAAAGCAATGGCGAGGGTTACCAGGAACCCCAGGGTGAGCATGCCGTTGGTGCCCTGTATGGCCGGGCTGTTCTTGTGGGCCACGATGTCCAGCGCGGCGTCTTTCAGGCTGACCACCGTCAGGCCTCTATGGTAGATATCGCGATAGATGTCCTTGCTCGAGACGCCGGCCTCTTTCTTGAGCCAGATCTCGTAAGGCTCTATCCCTGTCATGGCTTGCACGTATGTCAGGTTGGCCACGATTAAAAAGCCTGAACCTTCGTCTTCGTCGTCTTGCTCGTAGGGATTAAAGGTGGGCCAGTAGTCGACGATTTCATAGGCCAGGCCTTCCAGAGGTTTGTGATCGTCCCAGCTCAACTGAAAGCTGTCGCCTTTGAAGATGCTGTGCTTGTTGTGAACGGTACGGGAAATCAACATGGCCTTGGGGCTCCTGGTCATGAGATTCAGGTAGTCATGCCAGGGGTAGGGCAGGAGGTCCGAGCGAAACCAGGCGATTTCACCGAACTCGTGGGGTATGATGGCCAGCAGGGTGGCCTTGAAGCGATGGCCGCCGCCGGCTTGAATCGTGACGTCGGTGCGGCGGAACACCTTCGTGGCCGAAGCAATACCGCTCAGGGCGGCATATGATTCGTAGGGGGGCTCTCTCTTAGGGATACGCGCCGTTCCCTCTTCTATTCGTTTTTCGTCGGCCACGTCGAATCCCGTCATCTGCGCCGGGTCTACTTTATCCGAGAACGCGTGAGGACCGAACCAGAAGGGTGTAAGGTTGATATCCGAGCCCGTCGAGTAGCGTATATTGTCTTCGATGTGCTTGTTTACGGTACGTGCCGTGCTGCTGCTGTAAACGCCGATCGAGACGGTGAGAACCAGAAAGATAACCACGTACTGCTCGTTGCCGAAGGTCCTGCCGACGCTGATGAAGGCGGCGTAAATTTCAGGCGACCACACCCGCTTTCCCAACCAGAACGCCAGGCGGATGACATAGGGGAACCCACGCACGAACAGCAAGCCCGCGCCCAGAATGAACAACACCGAGATGCCGAACAGAAGGGGGTCGATGGGAAGATCGCTGCCCCTGGCCCCCGTTATCTCCAGGATTCGCTGCTGGGCCTGATACCTGTAAATGCCGTATGCCGACAGCGCGAGCAGTGCCCCGTCGAGGTAGAAACGCTTCCAAATCCCGCCTCGAGTCCGTTTGGCGATGCCCTGCTTGTAGAGTACGATGGTCGATTTAGAGGAGTGAAAGGCAGGTGCGAGAATAGCCACCATGAAGAGGCCTATGCCGGTCATGGGAAACAAGAAGGCTTTAGTGCTCAGCGAGAGCGGCAGGGCCGTACGCTGAACGAACTCCAGGAAGCCGTTGGTAGACCCGATAATGCGGCACAGCAGCAGACCAAGCAGAGGACCGGCGAGCAGAGCGAGCAGGCCGACGGCCAGGTTGCCGACCAGGTATATAAGAAAAATCTGAGCTTTGCCGGCGCCGCGGCTCTTCAGCACGGCGATTTCGTTCTCTTCCCTTTCTGTTATGAGCTGGGAAACCATGTAGAGGAAGAACCCGATCATCAGCATCACCGGGATCTGCAGGAAGAGGAAGGTAATTTTGAGCTCCCTCTCTTTCTGTAGATACGATTCAAGGATAGGCAGCATGGGGATGTCATACGCGATCATTTCCGAGCTGGCCCAGAGAACCTGCGACCTGAGGCCGTTCAGCAGCGCCCCCAGGCGTTTGATCTGGATGGCGTGATAGTCCAGCGCATAGTACCATTCCACCTCGACGGCCGGAATTCCCATGGAGCTCTGCAGCGCCTGGTTCATCAGGCCGTAATGCACGTAGAGGCTCTTGTACGTGTGGCTCAAGTCCGTATACCAGAAGGGGTCTTGCGCGGAGCTTGCCGTAAAAATGCCTACCACCCTTATGCGCAGGGCGGGTGCGTCTTCCGGTCCCCCCAGCATATAGGTTCTATTGAGACGTAGATCCAGGCTCTTCATGGCATACTCGGAGACAATCGCCTCGTAGGCCACCGTCTACGAGATCGGGGCTGAAGAGGCGGCCGTGACGGAACTGGATGTGCTCCGGGAGTCGTTCGATGCCCTCTATCTTGACGGAATGCATCCTGGGCTCAGCCGGCGTTTCAGAGGATGGGGTATCCGGCACGATCTCGGGGTAGATGGCGAAACCCACGATCTTTTTGGCCTGGGTGTGTTCTTCCCAGGGCAGGGCCAATCGGGCCAGGTGCCGCTCGACGATGGTGCGGTTATACTGCTCATAGGCCTCACGGTCGGGAGGGCCGTAATAACGGAAGGTGCGGGAAAAGAGGTAGGTGCCGGGATGCTTGTTCCGGAGCAGCTGGTACTGCTCGAGGTCTTTTATCAAAAGGCGCTGGAGGATACCGTCGGTATAGGTGGGAATACTGCTGAGCAAGGACGTGGCGGTTATCAGGCCGGCAAACAGAGACAGCACAAGCCACCGGCTCTTGAGCATTTTGCGCAGGATCATGCCCAGCATAGTTCGCCCGAACCCACGCGCCGGAAATTTTTTGTGGAGCTCATCTCGTGTGCCTGACATCATTATCACGTATATTCACGGACCCTGCAATATGCTCTCACGTATTTTCTGTGCACGGCACGTTGACAAGCCGAAGCCAAACCCGATAATTACAGTCATGCCGGTTTGCAACTAGCAACTAGCAACTAGCAACTAGCAACTAGCCGAAAGCAGGAGGCTTTGAAGATGACCATTGATCTGAAAGGGAATACCGCCATTGTAACGGGTGCCGGGCGAGGTATCGGCCGGGAGATCGCCCGCGTCCTGGGCGGTGAGGGGGTCAAAACCGTAGTCACGGATATCGACCAGGCCAATCTGGACGACGTACGCCAGGAATTCGAAGCGCGCCAATGGGACGGTCTTCAGATCGCATGCGATGTACGTAGGGCGGAGCAGGTCGAGCAAGTCGTGCAACAAACGGTTTCCGCGTACGGCGGGATCGACTTGCTCGTAAACAACGCAGGCGTGGCCCGGGTAGGGGCACTGGACCAGCTGTCGGAGGAGGCGTGGGATGCCAACCTGGATGTGAATTTAAAAGGCACCTTTCTGATGTGCCGTGCCGTCGTTCCCGTAATGAAAAAGCAGAAGTCCGGCCGCATAATAAACGCCGCCTCTTACGCGGCGATCGTGCCCAGGACGGAGACTGCGGCTTATGCCGCATCCAAGGCCGGCGTGGTGTACCTGACTCGCGTTTTAGCCGGAGAGCTGGGGCCTTGGAATATCACGGTCAATTGCTATGCCCCAGGCATGGTTCCTACGGATATGAATCATTACGATCGGCTTCCGGAGACGGAGCAGAAGCAGCTGTTCGATATGCTGACCCTGAGGCGTTGGGGAAGCAAGCGGGACGTAGCGCACCTGGTCTGTTTCCTGGCCTCAGACCTGGCCGGGTACATCACCGGAACCCTGATCGACGTGAGTGGGGGCAAGTTGGCAACGCAACTCCCTGTCGCGGCCTTTGACAAGGCCAGGGAAGAGGGTTTGCAATGGCCTGGGCCATAGAAGCTCTTCGAGGCGCCGCCTGCGGCGCAACTGTAAAGTAATGTCATGGCGAGCAGGGCGCTCGCCCTGAGAAAGGTGTGTCACAATGGGCAAGCTTGGTATGGCCATCGTGGGATGCGGCTGGGCAGGGGAAAAGCACTTCCAGGCCCTGAAGCAGTTGTCGGATCGAGCAGTAGTGAAGGCGTTGGTGGATAACGATGCGGAGTTCCTCGAAAAGACGGCGCGGAATTGGGGCATCGGCGACACGTTCACGGATTACCGCGCCATACTCGACAGGGATGACATCGACGCCGTTTCCCTGTGTCTGCCCCACGACGCCCACGCTGAAGCAGCCGTGCAGTGCGCCCGGGCCGGAAAGCACATACTCTGCGAAAAGCCGATGGCCGTCAGCCTGAAGCAAGCCGACGCCATGTTGTCCGCGGTCGAAAAAAGCGGCGTCAAGCTCATGGTGGCCGAAAGCGCGCTATTCCAGGCCGATACACGCAGGGTCAAAGAGCTGCTGGACAGCGGGCTGATCGGCAACCCCGTTCTCATCAGGGCTGTCTTCATGCCGGGCCGCCCGAGCAAAACGGGCTACGTGTACCCCGGACGCCGCGCCTGGCTCTCGGATAGGGGCGTGGCCGGAGGCGGGCAGTGGCTGCTGAACGGCATCCACCGGGTCTCCATCTTGCGGCTGTTTTTCGGCGAGATCGGGTCGATCTTTGCGGCTGAATACGGGACCCCTGATTTCGATTTGAACATCGAGGCCAACGTGTGCGCGACGTTGAAGTTCGTCAGCGGCACGTTGGGCCAGCTCGTGTTCGGTGTCCAGACCGCCAACTACGGCGTGTTCGACCCTCTCATGATCCACGGAGACGAAGGCGCCATCGTGCTCAAATGTTCAGACGACCGCATCCACGTGTATGGGGAGAACGCAGGGTGCCCGGGTGCCCATCGCGTGATCGACAGAGACGACGGGGCGGATCATTTTGTGCTCGAGCTGGAACATTTTTTAGACTACGTGCAGCACGATGCCCCCTGCATCTGCAGCGGAGCCGCGGAGAGAGCATCCCTGGCCGTGATCGAGGCCGGCTTTGAGTCTATGCGGACGGGGCGGGCCGTCGCCTGCAACACCCGCTCAACAAAAGTCTAAGCCTTCAACGCCGCCGCGATCTTGTCTCTGACGGCAGGCACTTCGTCGGGACAGAGCAGGCCCATTTCGGCGTGATACTGCACGTGACCGAGGGGCGGCAAAATTTTTATGTTGCCCTTTTCCTTTTCCAGTGTATAGCCTTGATGCTGGGCCGTTGCCGGCAGGACCAACCCCAGGGCATCCTGGTCCCGGGAGCGGGAGATCCACCTGACGCCGTGATCGAGCTCGGCGGGCCTGTGACTGATGTAGCCGGCATACCCGTCGGGGTGCACCTGCATGGCGTGGGCTCTGCCCTCCGGGTCCGCCTGGTACTTGATGTCGAACACGATCTCTGGGTCGAAGAGCAGGTCCGGCGTCAGCTTGTTGTGCAGCTCCGGTTGCCTGGCAACCTCGTTCATAAATTCGACGAAGTCGTCGAGACCCGCGGACGGCTTCATGTGGGACGGCACGCTTACGTGGGTTTGCACGTCCTGAGGCGTGCAGTGCGCGCTGTAAACGAGCTCGCCATTGTCGACCGGCCGGAAGTTGACGTGCATCATGTACATGAGCTCCATGTCGGCGTGTTTTTTATTGGAGATGCCGATGGTGACGGAAAGCATCGTGACGTTCTCGTAGAGCGTCAAACGAGGCTCGGCGAGGTAGTTGTGGTTGAAAGCAACGATGTGGCGGTACTGTCCGCCGACTGCCACGTATTTCCCCTTATCGTCGCTGCCGGTTTCGATATAGGCTTTTAGGTAGGGCGCATTGGGCAGCTCCCCGTGCAGCGGGTGGGTGTCTTTTTCCGAAGGCACGCCCATGGCCGTGGCGCCGCAGTGGAGCAGGAAGCCCCCATAGGTGCCGAGATAGTCCAGGGTGGGATAGGGCTGATCGAACATGGACTTCATGGTCAGCTCCCGGCCTTCGAACGCGCAACTCCAAACTTGCTGTCCCTGGAATGGAAGTATTATGACTTCGCCGCGGGTATTTTTGATGCGCAGTCCCAGAACCCCGCTGTCGAAGCGAAAGAGAGAAACTGCCAGGGCCCCGTTCTCGAGAAACGCCGTCTCTCGGTCGGAAAAGAATGTCTCGTGCAGATATATGCGAGTTCCACTGCTCATGGCCTGGCCTCCGGTGTGTGTTTGTGGGTGGAAGCTTACGATATTTCAGCAAAAGGCCCAAGCCCCATTTTTGTGCCCGGCGGACATTTCGCCGCTGGAAAACGTGAAAAACGCCGCCTCTTGCGCAGACTCGACACATAAGCTACGTTCGCGAATGTTATGATCAAAATCGCTGAGTTTTTACCGCCGCAGCCCACGCCGCTGTGGCGATTGGCCAGGCAGTGCGGCCTGGAACACGTGGTAGGGGCAATGGATATGAGCAAGGCGATGCCGCAAGGTGATCGCGAAACATGGCCCTGGAGCTTCATGGCCCTGGCGCGTCTCAAATCGGCATACGAGGGCGCGGGGTTCGAGCTGTCGGTGTTGGAGAGCCGCCCTCCGCTGCAAAAGGCAAAGCTGGGTTTGCCCGGCCGGGACGAGCAGATAGAAACGGTATGTGATTTGCTGCGCAACATGGGCGCCCTGGGTATACCCGTGTGGTGCTACGAGTGGATGGCCGTATTCAACTGGTTGAGGACCTCTTCCGCTGTTCCCATCCGCGGCGGCGCTTTGGCAACAGGCTACGATCACTCTCTCATGCGCAACGCACCGCTAACGGATGCCGGCGTCGTAAGCTCGGATCGCCTGTGGGAAAACCTGCGCTACTTCCTGGAGCGTGTCGTCCCGGCAGCGGAAGAGGCGGGGGTCAAGCTGGCTATGCATCCGGACGACCCGCCGCTGTCCCCGATCCGCGGCATCGATCGTATCATGGCCAGTGTGGAGGCTTTTCAAAAGCTGCTGGATCTCGTGCCCAGCCCGGTGAACGGCATCGCCCTGTGCCAGGGCAATTTCGCCCTGATGACCGATGACCTGCCGGCCGTCATCCGGCGTTTCGGTAAGCAGGATAAGATTTTTTTCGTGCACCTGCGCGACGTGCGGGGCACGGTGGAAAAGTTCGTCGAATCTTTCCACGACGACGGCAAGACGGATCTTCTGGCCTGCCTGCGAGCTTACCGCGACATCGGCTATGAGGGCGTGTGCCGGCCCGATCATGTACCGACCATGGAAGGTGACAGCAACGACCGTCCCGGCTACTCGTCAGTGGGCAGGCTGTTCGCGATCGGGTATATCAAGGGTTTGAGGGAAGCTGTATACCGGGATTGAGGCGAGCCAGGCCAATCCCGGGCCCCTTATCGACCTATGGATTCGACGGCGTCCCACAGGGCGGCGCATATGTACCCGTTGTCTCCATCGCTCATATCGGGATGGATGGGCAGACAGAACAGGCGCTGCCCAAGCTCTTCCGACACGGGCAGGTGAACACCAACGGTGCGTTTCGCCAGAAAGGGCACCGTCGTATGGGCGGCTGGGTTGGCCACGACCGTATTCACGCTGTAGGCATCGCGCAGCAAGGTCAACAGGCGGTTTCTCTTTTGCCCGGCCCAGTTGCGCGGGACGAGCAGGGTGTAGAGATAATAGGTGTGCTCGCAGTCCGGCGGCCCGCAGGGCAGGGACAGCTCGGGAATACCTGCCAGAAGCGCGTTGCGCCTGGCGGCAACCGTCCTGCGCCTGGCGATCATCGAGTCCAGCTTGCGCAGCTGCACCAGGCCCACCGCGGCCTGAACCTTGGTGAGCTTGTAGTTGCTGCCCCAACAGTCGCCCTGCCCGAACTGGCGTATACCCTTTAGCCTCTCTACCAGATCGGCATCGTCGGTCGTAATGGCGCCGCCCTCGCCCAGCGTGGTCATCAATTTTTGAGTGTGGAAGCTGAATACCGTCATCCAACCTTTTTTGCCGATTTTTTGACCCCGATAGCTCCCGCCGCAGGCGCGGGCCGCGTCCCCGATAACCTTGAGTGGTCCGTGTTTGGCATGGGGGTGGTTTTGCGCCAGCTCGATGTAGTCGTCCATCGGCGCGGAGAGACCGTTCATGTGTACGGGATAAATCGCCCGTGTTTTAGGCGTGATGCGCTTTTTTACATCATCCGGATCGGCAGTCAGCGTTTTCGGGTCGACCTCGCAGGGTACCCAGGTGCCGCCCTGACCTATGATAGACATGGGTTGGGCGAGGAAATTGATGCTGGGGCAAATGATTTCGTCTCCCGGCTGCAGATCGAGAGCCATCATGGCCATGTCCAGACCGGTCCCGGCGCCGTTGATGGACACCGCGTACCGGGTACCGCAGTAGCGGGCGAAAGCGGCTTCGAATTGCTCAATTTCGGCACATGCGGAACCGAACCCGACAACGGGGTCCATGGAATCTTCGATCGCTTTGACGGCGGCCTCGATTTCTTCCTCTCCGTAGCTGCCGCCAAGAAGAGGTTCTCCGGGCCAGGCCGTTTTGGGGCTTTTTTGGGCCAGTAGCTTTTTTCGGTAACCAGCATGCATGATTTTGTAGCATTCCTCTTTGGCTTATCGTGGCGATTTGCTGTTTATAGTGAAAATATCGGCCAAAAGCTATTGATGGCACACCAACAATTCGATTCAATGACATTTTGGTGTACCCGAGCTCAGTTGCGTCGAGTACGAGCCACGACGCTCTGATGGATTTCGAAAACGGCATCGTATTCTCCAAGGTCGATATCGTGTGCAACAACGTTGCCCTGGACAAGATCTCAGGCACCCTGGAAGCGCTCATGGACGACCCGAATCAGGCGGAAATAATGGATATCTTCACGCATGAGCAATACTTCTGGCCCTTCTACCGCAATTACATCCCCGATCACAGCGAGCGACTGGAGTCGGCCATTCGCTGTGTCACGGAACACGGGTACAGGCCCGTGCTGTTCCACGAGGGTTTTCTCGGCGCGCCTGAATGAGTGACGGCTGATGTGGCAGCGATAGATGCCGCAGGTTGCAGATGCACGGGAAGTACTGATGAATCGTTTAGCTTTTTAAGCCTGTAAGGGCGATGCCTTGTATGAATTGTTTTTGCATGAGGAAAAACACTACCAACACGGGGATAACGGAGATCGTGGATGCGGCCATCAGTATATTATACTCCGTACGAAATTCGAATACGAACCCGGCCAGTCCGATGGGCAATGTTTTTTTAGTATCGGAAGCTATGATTATTACCGGCCATAAAAAATCGTTCCAGGACCACATGAACCGGAAAATCGCCAGGGTGGCCAACACGGGCCGGCAAAGCGGAAGCATTATCTGCCAGTAAATTCTCCACTCTGATGAACCGTCTATGCGAGCCGCATCGATGAGCTCGTCGGGGATAGACTTCATAAACTGCCGGCAAAGAAACACCCCGTAAATGGTAATTATTTCCGGCATAATCAGGCCGAGGCGGGTGTTGATCCACCCGAAGGTTTTGCAAATGTACAGTTGCGGAACAAGTTTTATATGGATAGGAATCATCATGCCCGAGATAATGGCCAGGAAGAAAAAGCCCTTGCCCCAAAACTTGTACTTGGCAAAACTAAAGCCGGCCATCGAGCCGAAAAAAACTCCGCTTAGCGTTGTTGCAACAGCTACCATTAAACTATTGGCGAAGTACCAGTTAAACGGGGCAAAAGTCCAGGCTTCTGAAAAATTTTTCCAAATGAACTCTCTCGGTATCCAGGTCGGCGGAAAGGCGACAATCTCCGCGGGCGATTTGAAAGCCGACAACACCATCCATATAAACGGAAGCACCATAGCAATGCTGCCAATAAACAAAATGACATTCAACGGGATTGAGTTCGATCTAAACCAGTCTTTTTGCTTTTTTCCGGGAAAAGCGATTGCGTCGCTGCTCATACGTATCCCTTTTCAGTGTATGCCCTTGTTAGTATGTCACGTCTTTCTGGAAAAACTTCAGCTGAACCACCGTTATTATCAACATGAATAGAAGCATCACTACCGCAATTGCGGAAGCATACCCCATCCGCAGAGAAATGAAGGCACTTTCGTAGAGGTAATAGGCCAGCACGGTGGAAGCACGCCTTGGCCCGCCCTCCGTCATGATATAGATCTGGGTAAACAGCTGGAATGACCCGATAATCGAGGTAATGAAAACAAACAGCGTTACAGGCCTGAGCAGCGGCAGGGTGATGTACCATAGCGATTTGCGCTTGCTGCAGCCGTCCATAAACGCTGATTCGTAGAGGGTAAGCGGGATGCCTTGCAGTCCCGCGATGAAAATGACCATTGCAAAACCCAGGTTTTTCCAGATCGACATGATGATGACGGATGGTATGACCAGCTTGGTGTCCAGCAACCACTTGAGCGGCGCTATTCCGAGCAAGCTCAACAAATAGTTGAATAAACCCGCGCTGGGCTGGTACAGCCATTTCCATATGATCGCCACGACGGCCATCGAGGTAACAACAGGTATAAAAAAAGCACTGATAAAAAACTGCCTCAGATTGGCCGTTTCGTTTATCAGCAAAGCAAAGGTAAGCGATACAAGTATGCTTATTGGCGTGCCAAGGAAAACGAAAACCAGGGTGTTCCGCAGAGCAATGATGAATATTTTGTCCTGGGGAAGCTCGAGAAAATTTCCGAGCCCTATGAAGCTCATGGACCCAACCAGGTTCCACTCAGTCAAGCTGGCATAGAGGCTGAGAATAACGGGCAACGCTGTCCAGAGGCACCAGAACATGAAAGTCGGTATCATAAACAGGAAGCCGGCCCAGGCTATCTTATTCCGAAAACGCGAAAGTCCCTTTCTCGTGCGCATTATCTCAGCCGGAATACCCATTTACCTGTCTCTTTCATTCGATAACTGAAAAGGGGAGCGAACCGGCAACGGCGCGCCCCCTTTTCTCTTCGGCACGGTTATTTGCTCAATCTCTTCTTTATTGCGGCGTCAGCTTTTTCCTTGGCCTCTTTCAAGACCGTACGCACATCTTCTTGATCTACGATCGCGCGGTCATACGCTTCAGCAATGTCCTGCTGTATGTTATTGATCGAAATGTTTCCTATCCCGTACCCGAATTTGCCGAACGATTGCTCGACCAACACCCGCATGTGGGGGTTGTTCTGGAAAAGCGGATCGTTCGCGATATCCTTGTAGGGCGGGTTGCGTTTGGAAAGTCGGGCCCAGAGCAGTCTGTTTTCTTTCTTCACAGTCGCGCGGACATAATCCCACACTTCACTGGGATATTTGGTGGCCTTGTTTACGATCATGTGCCATCCGCCGAGGGTTGTTCCGGATTTCCCGCCTTTGAACCTGGGGGGCATGACCGAAAAGCGATACTCAAGATCCGGCGCATCTTTTTCCATGCCGTATATGGTCCACGGACCACCCAGATCCATGGCCTGTTTCCCGAGGGTGAAGGCACCCGGGATAAACCCTACTTCGTACACCTTGTACTTCCACAAGAGGTCCTGAATCAACTGAAGCGCGGCGACGTGAGCGTCATCCGTAAAATTGACTTCATCGAGGGTTGTCCAGAAAGCGCTTCCCCCTGCGGCTACCCAGGCGGCGAATACCCATGCTGTATCCTGCCAGTGTGTATCTCCCGTGGAAAAACTGAATCCTGCCTGCTGCAACTTTCCTGATGCGTCACGAATAGTGGTCCTTGTAGCCCACTCGATGAACTCCTCCCAGTCCTGTGGCGGCTTGTCAGGGTCGAGCCCGGCTTTACGGACAAGATCTACGTTGTAAGCAAGCACCAGGTTGCTGGAATCGAGAGGGACCCCAATGATTTTGCCCTCGTAGGTGAGACTGTTCAGCGGGCCTTCGAAGGCATTCTGCCTGATAAACGTCTCGAGATCCGGGGGAAGGCTGAGCAGATTGTCCGTATAGGCAAATTGCACCGCTTCATGTGTGTCTACTGATATGAGATCCGGGGCCGTATCCGTGGCAAAAGCCGTCCTGACCTTGTCAGGCAATACGCTGCTGGGAAAGTATTCCACCGTGACCGTTATGTTGGGGTTGTCCTTCTCGAATTGCGCTGTTATCTGAGTGGTGGCTTCTTTTTCACCACCGGACCTGACGGGACGCCAGTATATCAGCTCGATCGGGCCCTGGGTTTTCTTTTCAGTGGACCCTGCCGCCAGAACAGCCTGCGCACACATCAAAATGAACGCAAGGCTGACCAACACAACCACTGCCGTTTTTTTCGCATTTCGCATTTGGTCGTTTCTCCTTTGCCATTGTAGTTTGGCAATAGTATAGGAATCAAACACCAGGATGTAAAGCGTTCTCCGGTTATTTCTACCCGCGATCACCGGCTTGCCGAATATATGCCTTGGAACGTCGACATCACGGCCCCAAGGCGATCGACAAGAGGCCGGATCGATCGTTCTGAGGTTGAAGAATACGTTGACGGGCTTTTTTTGTTGATGATAGTATTAAAATAGTGAGTAACTGTTCAGGCATGTGCTGGAGAGTGCCAACTGACTCTTTCGCTAATCGCCCCTTCTAAATGTTTTTGTTTTCAATCTGACTGAAACGAGGTGACAGGAATGACGGTTCTACCCAGTGACCCAATCGAGCACGGCGGCATAGCCGCTTTCGCCGCAGCTTTCCACGCCGGCGGAGTGTCTTCGGAATCGGTGACACGGGCCTACCTGGAGCGAATCGAAGCTCTAGATGGCAAACTCGGCGCCTACCAGCACGTGGCGGCCGAAAACGCCGTTAGAACCGCGTGCGCGATGGACGAATTGCGCGCCGCGGGAACCGATCTCGGCCCTCTAATGGG
>SDBT01014428.1_pt1 | contig 12603 bp, 9 predicted proteins | sample 2277101 | NCBI WGS metagenome assembly SDBT01 (sample SAMN10404973, study PRJNA504765) | marine sediment metagenome | isolation source: marine sediment core GS10_PC15, 103 cmbsf | place: Arctic Ocean: Southern Knipovich Ridge | collected 2010 | reverse complement strand
AATATCGCAGCCCCTGGCATGATCGTTACGAACCTGGCCGACAGGCTGCCGATGGCAGTGCTCGATACGATCATCAGCGGCTACCATTACCCAGCAGGCTGGCTGCATACTGAACTTCGCGGCAAGCAGTTAGTGTATGTTGTCCACGCCTTCAACTTCACAGGGCTCGCCCCCGGAGCGTTCGCAACATATGCAGCCTGCCAGCCCGATAAGGCTCCGCTGGTTATCGATATCATCAAGGCCAACTTGAAACGAGCCAGCGAGTATGAACCGACCGCACAAGAAATCTCACTGGCGGTTAACAGTATTCTCACGACTGAACTGCTAGGCAGCCAATCCATGAAGGATCTGGCAATGTCGGCGGCGTTGGATGAGCTATACGGCTTCGGCTATGACTTCAAAAAGCAACTGGCCCAGGAATACGGCAAGGTAACCCCGGCCGACGTTTTGAGAGTTGGTAAGAAATATCTGTCAGGGCCATATGTTGTCTCGGTTACAACACCCCAGCCCCAAACACTGAAATCCGACGCCGACATTCAAGGCGACAAGGACGAAAATAAGTAACTTTCCCAGGAGAAAACTTATGTCATCAGATAATGACATACTATCGCAGTCGGTAAGACAATTCGCAGCCAACACTGCCGCCAAGACCCCTACCCCCGGAGGCGGCTCCGTCGCCGGTGTGATTGGCGCATTGGCAGTGGCCTTGGGTGAAATGACGCTGAATTTTACCAAGGGCAAAAAGAAATTCGTCGAACATGCCGACTACCATAACGAACTTTCCGCTCGCCTGGCAAGGGCACACGGAATGTTCCTGGACCTTGTCGCAGACGACATCTCAGCCTATCAGCTTTACCAGGAAGCTTCTCGCAAAGAAGACGGGCCCCAAAAGGCCGACGCTGTCCAGGTTGCGCTGGCGGCCGCGATTGCAGTCCCGCGAGAGATGACCAAGCTTTCACTTGCAGTGCTGGAAGATATGCTGGAACTTTCCGGCAAGTGCAACACCTGGCTGATAACCGACCTGCTTGCATCGGCGGCCCTGTCGGCTGCAACGGCGAGGCTATCGGACTACAACGTGCGGATAAACGCACCCAACGTTGATAACGAACAGGCCCGCGCGGATTTCCGCAAAGCATCAACCGACGATCTTGCCAAGGCAAATCAACTTTTGGAACAAATCGAAACCGCAGCCAAACAGTACCTACCATAAAATAACGATGGCAAAAGAATATAATATCGCTAAAACCAGCGGCACCTGCACCAGTTGCCAAGCCGAACTTGCACCTGGGACAGAACTGATCGCAATCCTCGCCGAGACGAACGACGCTTTCGAGCGGCTAGACTTCTGCACCAGATGCTACGATGAGGGCAAGCACGAAGAAGATGCCGGCCGGGATATCGTCGGCACCTGGCGATCAGTCGTGCCGGAACCCAAGCAAAAGAAAAAGCTCTTCGTTGATAATGATCTGCTTAGAAATCTATTCGAACGGCTGGGCCAGTCGGACTCCGATTCCAAAATCAATTTCCGCTTTGTCGTCGCGCTTGTGCTGATGCGCAAGAAGCTTCTTATCTACGATGGAATGGGATCCGCCGATGGCAAAGAAGTTTGGAAAATGCATTTCAAGGGTGCAGACGAAAGCTGCGATGTGATTGATCCGCATTTGGACGAGGAAAAAATCGCCGAGGTTACCAGCCAGCTTGGCGAAATACTGGAAGGCGAACTATGACGAAGCCGGCATATCTGCTGTGTTTAGTTGCCTTGGGGGCCGTCATTACAGGCTGCGGCCAGCCGTGTCCGGAAACCTTCGTACCGCGCGAGCAACTGGTGGCGGAGTTTAACGCCAACGCATCCCAAGTTACCCAACTTTGGGCCAGGGCCGATATCACGGTGAAACTTCCCGGCCAACTGCCAATCAATATCGAAGGCTTGATGCTCCTTGGAAAACCTGATACGCCTGGCGGACAGACGGACTTCGTCCTTCAGGGCAAGAACGCGTCGGTTCCGGTTTTCCAGCTCGGCTCGTCGGCCGACCAGGGCGTCTACTACTTCTGGTATCGTTACGGCGATCAGGCGTCTGCCGTATGGGGCCGGAACGAATTCGCCGGAGCTCCTGGCATTGAGGCACTCCCTGTCGACCCGAACGACCTGCTTTCAGTTCTGAGCATCTGCGAGTTGCCTGAAGATTTCACTACGCTTCCGACAGTTACAATGTCGATGCAGACCGCCCGCGGCAAATGCGCATACATCCTGAGTTTCATCGACCGGCAGGCCGTCTCAGGCTCGTTGATTAGCACCAGGCAGATTCTTTTCGATTGGTCCGACACCAAACCGCGCCGGCCCTTTGCCGTGAACTTTTACGATGCAAACGGAATGGAAGTCTTGAAGGCGAAGCTATCGGGCTATGAGCAAATCGACACGGGCTCTGGCGATGCAGACTCACCCATCATGCCGACTGATATCTCAATCGACTGGCCAGGCCGGAAATCCAGCCTGAGAATAAGGCTTTCGGAGATGACCACCTCGCCAACAGGTGATCCAGCAATGGCCGCGAGATTCGATCCACCCGTACCGGCGGAGAAGGTTATTCAAATCGATAGGCATCTCGATACAGGGAGCAAACCGCAGTGATTTTACGTTCGGCGATCTTTGTCATTCTTGCGATAGCTCTTTTGTGCGGGTCTGCCTATGCTGGCGACGGGGATTCGATCCTAACCGGTAACGAATTTGGCCTGTGGTATATTTCCTTCGATACGCCCGCGACGGATACCCCAGATGGTGAGGCTGAAGTTGCAACGTTTTCAGTGGCTGGAAAGTTAATCGACAGCCCCTGGCAATGGATAGCCGAGAAAATCCGAGGCCGGCTCGCCACGGCAACGGCCGCCGGCAAAAACCTGCATGTTTTATTCGCCGGCGGCGCACACCAGATATTCCCCATATCAGGCGGCGCAGGCAAACCAGGCGCAAAACTCCCAGGCGAAAGCCTCGCTGGGTGCCAATCGCCTGCAGGATTCGCCGGAGCGGTTGGGCCATCCCTGCTGGCGATGACGCGCACGACATCGGAAACCGGCATTGGCCTGGTACTTTACCAGTATGCCGGCGGCCAATGGCGAGAGATTACTACGTTCGATCAATCGAACATCCCAGCCGATGCTGTTGTCATGGCAACGACTGGGGGCCAGGATTTTTTCCTGCTCGTTTGGCACCCGGATAATTCCACTGGGAATGTGCATAAGTTTAGTAACAGCAAATGGACCCAGATTGAGGTAAAGCCCGATTTCGGCCGAGCAAACGTCATCGCTTTCGCAGGCTTCCAAGGCCAGGTAACGCTTTTGCTTGGGGCAGGTAAGGACGGTCAGGATTCCCCCGTGACCATCGAAGAGCCTATCACTTTAACGATGGCTAGCTTGGATGTTACATCCCAGGAATGGACCTTTCAGCCTGTCGCTACTGATGGCCAAGCGTCGACCTGGCGAGCGGACAAGCCCCCTATCGCAGCTCAACTCGGGCCGGAGCGAATTGCCGTTATCTGGACCGATGCTTACGGCGACCTCGCCGAGTCCAGCGTAGGCTTGGATGGCCAACTTCTACCCGCTGCGAAATTAACTTTCCCGGTTACTTCGTTGGAACAGGCGGAGCTGCTTGTCGTCATGGAATATTTCATGTGGGCGGTGTTGATTGCCTCGATGGCAGCGATGTTTTTGTTTCGCCCCAAGGGCCCGCCCCAGCCGTTCGTGCTGGATGAATCAATCAAAAATGGCTCGATGTTTTTCAGATCCTTTGCGGTGCTTATCGATTTCTTTCCATTCCTGTTCCTGGGCAGCGTCATTTTTGCCCCAACTGATGTAATCGTTACCGCGGAGAATTTTAAACAGGTTTATGATGAGCTAAGCCGCCAAAAGGAGCCAACTCTGGCGTTTGTAACGGCACTGACGCTTTACACCATTTATTCTACCGTTATGGAAGTGCGTTACGGCGCGACGGTTGGAAAGCTTATCTTCCGGCTGCGTGTTATTGGCAATAACGGCCGGCCGGCTGATTTCCGCTCTATAGTGCTGAGGAATCTCATCCGTCTGCTTGAGATAAACTTCCTGACGTTCTTTCCGCCCTTCCTGCTGTTCTATCTGGTGATGATAATCCTGAACCGGTATCACCAGCGGCTTGGGGACATCATGGCAAGGACGGCTGTGGTAAATTCCCGAACGCTCAGGTTCGCAGAAACTCTTGCAGACGCCGAGCAGCAATCGGAAGATCAAGCCCGCAGTGACAATACAGACGGTCCACCTGAACTACCCGGCAGGTAACGCTATTTGACTTACCCGGATTTGCGTATCAGCGCGCCGACGGCGAATCGGCAACTTCCATCGAAGAAGCCTGATCCATTCCGGCAAGCTCATCCTTGAATTGCATCATCTTCAATAGCACCGCCGCCGTTTGAAGTTGCAGGTCCACAGAGAGCTGCTTTTGCATATCCTTATCAAGCTTGGCAGAGTCGACATCCTGAAGCAGGTCGTTAGCGAATCGTATTTCCTGCCAACGTCGCATTTGCTTAGGTGTCATAAACACTTCGACATTAGGTTCAACGCCCCACATTTCAGAGCCGTTCTGGCGATGCAGAAGTCGCTGGGAATCGCCCACATAGTAATAGGCCGTCGTCAGCTTTAATGACGCGAGAACTTCGCGCGTCCGCTTATCCAGGCGAAGGGTAATTACACTCTGGACGCTGCCCTTGCCGTAACTTCGCTGGCCGACAACTGTAGCTCTCCCGAGATCCTGCAGAGCACCGGAGACAATCTCCGCCGCCGATGCGCTTTCGGAATTTACAAGGACAACGAGGTTGCCATTCAGGAAGGCTCCGCTCGGCTGGGCCTTGCTTTGTGAAGGCAAAATCTGCCTGCCACGCGTTGAAACAATCTGCCCCGTCCGGACGAACTGATTGGTGACCTCGACGGCCGAGATCAAAAGCCCGCCTGGGTTGATCCGCAAATCCAATATCAGAGACTCGACCCCCTGCCCTTGGAGCTGGGCGAGGACTTTGGCAACATCGCCGGCAGTCTTCTCGGTAAACTGAGAGATTCGCATGTAGCCAATCTTGGCCTCGGGATCGAGGATATAGTCCCACTGGCCGGAATTTTTCTTACGACGCCACCCCTTTACGGTGCGGATAGTTATTTCCTCGCGTATGATGGGGATATCAATCGGCTCAAGCAGACCCTTGCGATCAATTGTAAGGACCACTTTCGTACCCTCAGGACCCATAATTGAACGAACCAGCTCGTCAATACTTCTACTGCTTGTCTGCTCTCCATCGACTGCGATGATACTATCTTCCGGCAGAACTCCAGCCTGATAGGCCGGCGAACCCGCCAGGGGAGTTACGACCTTCAATGGCTCGCCCAGAGGCTTTGATATGCTTATGCCGACACCTGTAAACTTGCCGAGCATATGCTTGCGGAACTCTTTTGCATTGTACGGCCAGATCATATTGGAGAATTTATCCAACTCGCCGACAAGGCCCTCGCCGAACTCCACGGCCAGGACTTCAGTGGGGATTTCAACAGTTTCCTCTGAAGCGCGAAGCACGCCCTCAAAGCACTGATAGAGATCCATTTCGACTACACGGTCACGCTTTTGGATCGAATCCAACAGCCGATCGACAGCCTTGACGAAAGTATCCCGTTTTTCATCGTCGGCGAGACCCTCGAAAGTATTAGCTACCTGCGGCGTCTCTGCGAGAACCTTAATGCTCAACAGTCCGCCGCGAGCAAGCTTTCTAAAGTCAACGGCCTTAACGTAGAGAGTCTTGAGCTTCTGAATGGCACGGACGACAATATCAGCATCTGCTCCGTCGACGATCGTCCGCCAACGTGGCTTATCAGGGGTAGCCGGCTTAGTTTTCGGGTCATCCTTGGAATCTTTTTTAGCGTCTTCTTCGGAAGTCTCAAGGTCGTCATCCTTGCCATATAGGCCAAGCATTCGAACGTGCCTTCGGACGATTTTTTCCTTGAGGGCGAGTTCTTCATTGTCCGGAGCGAGGCGACTTAGGCCGGCGTATGCAGCCAGTGCATCGTACCATTTTGATTTCTCGACGGCATCTGCGCCGTGAGATTCAATCTTGGCCGTCAAGTCGATGTACCACTTCTGATCGGCGAGGCTGTCCCGTTCGACGGTCAGCTCCGCAGCCAGCTCCGCTCTCGATAGAGCCGTCAGCCAGGGCTTGTCGCCTACGATCGATTCCAGATCAATCAACGCCTCGGCAAGGTCTCGTTCAATACCTTTGAGCTTGGCTGCCATTGCGACAATATCATCGTCAGTTTCAATTTGAGCTTTATCCCACGCCTGGGCGTATCGATCCATTTGCACATTCAGACGTTCATACAACGTCGAGAACAGTCTCTCATACTCACCATCGCGATCCGATACGATCTTGGCTGCCTCTGCGAAAGATTTCCGCATCGACTCCAGCGATTTGGTGGCCTTGGCTACAACTTCAGGGGCCTCATCTACGCTGGCGAGCTTCAGCGCTTCATAACGATTCATTTTGTTATAGGTTTTTATTCCGGCCTTGAGCGAATCGCGAAGTTTTTCATCCGTTCCGTCTTCGGCGAGAGTCGGCAGGTATTCCTCGGCCAGCATGCACCAACTGACCTGTTCAATCGCCATGGCCAATTCTTGCTCACGCTCAGTGCGTGCCTGATCTAGCCGCTTTGTGTAATCGTCCAGGATTTCAGCGGCCCGGCCGGTGTTGGTATCACCCGGTGAGGCGAACGCAGCCTCTTCAATGCGAACGATGGCTGCATCGAAATTGCCTTCGATTGCCTGGGCAATTCCCTCAGCCAGTATATGGCCCGAACCTGACGGCGCTATGTCCTGCGGGGTTACTGTCTGGCCGCTACAGACAACTGCTGAAACCAGCAGGAAAAGAGCAGCAACTATCCATCTGCTAAACAAATTTGGCTTGAAACTCACGTGTATCTCCAGTCAGGGTCAATTAATTAAAGCAAAGGGCCGCTTACTCAAGACTCTTATGTATGTCGGCCAATTATAGCACTACGCATTATATTACGCACAAACTAGCTTGCGAGGTCGAAATCTTATCGACTTCTTATCGACAAGATTTTAACCCGATATGAACAGGCATGATTCTTGACTAGCCCCTGCCCTATGTGATACGCTTACATAGTAGTGCATGTCGATATTTCTCGGAATTAAACAGATCGCTTACGCTGGATTTATCTTCACGAAACTGCACTTGTGCCTGGTTGTTGGCCGGGAAGTTCACTAACCCAATGGGTGAGACGACGTGACCAGAGTTACGGTTACATGTCCAAATTGTCAGGCCGAGCTGTCGATACCTGAGCAGATGCTCGGGAAGAAGGGGCGATGTCCTTCCTGCCAGAGCGAATTCCTCATCCAGCTTCCTATCGAAGATAACGCACCCGATGGAGCCGACCCCGCCTCCAATGCCGACATATTGAGCTGGCTTGACGAGGCGGGAAAAAAAGCCAAACCAAAAAATGCTCCTGTGCCCCCGAGACCAAAAAAGAGGGGCCCCACTCGCCTGCCCAGACCTTCTGCACCTGTAAGTCACTTCGTCAAAGGTGCACCGCCGGCCAAGAGAACTCGATCAAAGCTTCCTGTTCGTCTCGACCATGTAGATGAAATGGGTGCCTTTTTCCGGTTCCCTCCTGAGTTGCTGTACAACGAGGACTTCCGCAGTGCTTTCCCGCAGCAGTGTCTTATTTGTGGGGCCAAGAGGCCACTTTCGGTCCATGTCGTATTCTGGTCAAGTAAGCTACCCAACGCCCATTCAAAATCAGTCGCCGTCAGCCAGGCCAAACAGGTCTACACGCTGCGGAAAGTTTCCGATCTGAGCGGAAAAGATCTTCTTTCGGTTATCGAACCCATTGGATACCTGCCCGAACCCTACAGCCTGCCCTTCCCCTACTACGTCTGCAGCTCCTGCTCGAATGTCGGAGCCATTATTACAGACGTCCATCTTTCGGGTGGCCAGGAGGTTTGCGAGTTGGGTATTTCTTCCTTGCCTCAGGCTGAATTTTTCACCCTGGCTGTTTGTGGCAGTGGCTCTGAGGCCCACGAGCAGGTCCGTCAGGCAATTAAGGATGGCTATGGCAGGCCCTGGCAGCAATTGCCGCTAACGGTAAGGATCAGGATTAATAGATGGTTCAAGGCCGCCGAAGGCGAAAGGTTCCTTTGTTACATCCCCGATGCCGAATACGCCAAGGCTGAGGCTGGGCTGGCCGGGGTGGTACTTACAGACCTCAGGCTAATCTTCCATAAGTCTCTGGGGCAACTGGATCTCCTCCGTACTGAGGATATAGAACTGGAAGCGGTAGATACGGCCACCGGTACGGACCTGGCCATAATCGCCCCAAACGGTAAGCGCGTCATTCTCAAGACCAATAAGACCCATGCAACGCAGCTTCAACAGCTCATGCTTCGCACCGATTCCTGAGAGCCTCCCACGCACACACGCGGCCCAATCGCCAAGAATCATCTAATTACAAAGTTTTTGCGCATCGGCGTGTCTATATTTATAGGTGTAGAGCAGGTCTCAGCGATTTTGGCATTGAACACCTAAGGGAGATTTCTAATGAAGGGCGATTCCGCGATCATAGACGAGTTGAACTCACTACTTGCCGAGGAACTAACGGCCATCAATCAGTACTTCGTCCATGCCGAGATGTGCGAAAACTGGGGTTACGAAAAATTATACAAACTTATCTATCGGCGATCCATTAAAGAGATGAAGCACGCCCAGAAGCTTATCGAGCGAGTAATTTTCCTCGACGGCAAACCAATTGTTTCCAATTTAAATGAAATCCACATTGGAAACGAAGTTCCCAAGCAACTGCGGCATGATATCGATGCCGAATACGCTGCGGTCAAGCACTACAATCAGGCGATTAAACTTTGCAGGGACAAGGCCGACTCGGGATCCAGAGACTTGCTCGAAGGGATTCTTGTCGAGGAAGAAGGACACGTAGACGAAATCGAAGCTCTTCTCGACCAGATCAAACAGATGGGTCTGCAAATATTCCTGGGCACACAAACCGAAGAAGCTGAGTAGACTAGCTCTGGCTAAAAAAAACGCGATCCCGATTAGAGGATCGCGCTTTTAATGTTGCGGCTGAGCAGGACCATGCCTGCGATCGGTTGTCTTATTTTCTGCGTCTGCATACCAAGGGCAAGCCGGCGGCCAGAAGAACCAGCGATAGCGGCTCGGGTACGGGTGTCGGGTAGAAACCCACCCCAAAGAAAGCAGCCTGATCTGGGTTGTCGATATAGATACTGAAAGTGGCTGTTGCACCGGGAGCGAGCGGGTCGCTGTAGAAGGAGAAATTAAGAGTTTTTTCATCAAGTGAAAGCGTGTAGAACGTACCAGTCTGGCTGCTTGTAGGTTCATTTACGCCGGCAATATCAAAGGTAGTATTGGGCGAAAGAAATCCAGGTGCTTCGAATAACTCGAAGTGGAAATCGCCCCAGTCTTCGGTGCAGGTGTTCTTGACGGTAAGATTAAACCAACCCTTAAACTCACCAGGATTAGTCAGACCTTCTTCGTGAATCACCTCTTCGAGGCCGACATTACCTACGTAATTGATCTCGTAGGGGTTTGCCAATGTGCCGACTGAGACATCGTCTGCGAAAGCTGGCGAGCTGATAAATGCCAGGCCCAGACACAAAGCGATGACTGCGCTCGCTCGTTTGAATGTAAACATCCGTTCCGCTCCATTTCCATTATGCAAATGCACAATATTTAAAACGCACCAAGTCATGCGAATATCAACACAAAACGTGCGGGAGATGAGCGGTCTTCCCAATCGACTGCGAGCGGCAGTCTTGACCGCCTCTAAAGAGGCGTCCTCCTCGGACTCACTTATTTTATCACAAGTTCGGTTTTCGTCAACTAGCAATAATTAAACATACGAAATCCAAAACCGAACGAAAACTAAATATAGGATTCTAAAAGACAATCACTTAGATCATATTTGGCGTCACTTGTCATCAGTCCAAACCGCCATTTAATGCTTTTTTTACTTCTCTTCCGGCAAATGAGATGCTAGCCGTCTAACCCGCCTTTTAGGGGCGTTTTGCGCTTCCTTTGCGGCTGGGGTGCTGCATCAGGTTCGGTATCTATCGGCATTGACGCTGACGCCAGCTTGATAGATAGCGATATTCGCCGGGCCTCTTCATCAACCGAGACGACCTTGACTTTTACGTTCTGGCCGGACTGGACAACATCCTCCACCGTCCGGACATGAGCATCAGACAGTTCGGAAATATGCACGAGCCCTTCGACCCCGCCGGTCAGTTGAACAAACGCGCCGAACTCGGCGGTCCTTGTAACAAGACCCTCGACAACTGACCCCACCGGCCAACGCACGGACGCACCTACCCAGGGATCGTCACCAACTCGTTTGAGCGACAGGCTGATGCGTTTGCGATCAAGTTCCACGTTCAAGATGCGTACCTGAGTGGTATCGCCCTCATTGACAACTTCACGGGGATGATTAATGCGTGTAAAGGATAGCTCGCCGATTGGGATAAGCCCTTCGACGCCTGGAGACAGTTCAACGAACGCACCGAAATCAGCCAGCCTGGTAATCCGGCCGGTGACTAACTCATCCGGTGAATACTTGCCTGCGACCTCGTCCCAGGGGTCGGCCAGGATCTGCTTGAGGCCCAGGGAAATCTTCCCGCTCTCGCGGTCGAATTTCAGTACCTGGACTTCCAGTTGCTGGCCTACCTTAACGACGTCTTCGGGGTTTTTGACCCGCGTGTGAGACATATCCGAGATATGTAGCAGCCCGTCGGTTCCGCCGATATCGACAAAAGCCCCGTAGGGCATGATGGTCTTGACCACGCCGGAGACGACCTGGCCTTCGGCGAGTTTATCGAGCAATTCCCTGCTGGCCTCGGCGGCTTCTTCTTCCAACAACGCTCGACGCGAAACAATCACATTCCGGTTGGATCTATCGATCTCAATTACCTGGCAGCGATACTTTTGGTTTATGTAACTGGAGGTATCTTCTACGCGGAAACGTTCGATCTGGCTGATAGGCATGAAAGCCTGGATGCCATCAACGTCAATTTCCAGGCCGCCTTTATTTGAGCCTGTTACGCGACCTTCGAGGACCTGGCCCTTGGTGAGGGTATCCCACGCCGCTTCAACGGCGGCGCCTTGGCGAGAGAGCAATACAAGCTGGTCGCGCCGGTCATAACCGCGAATCTGAAGCTCGATCGTCTGTCCTTCTTCGGGTAGCGGGATATCTTCAAAATCTTCAGCGGAAACCAGGCCGGAACGTTTGTCAGGCAGCTCAACGAAAATATCATCCTTGTTGATACCCACTACCACAACGTTGACGATATCCCCTTCAGAGCCGCCGGATTTTTTTCCGGCAGACTCCTCGCCCGTCGCCTCTGCCATCAGTGCATTCAGATCGGCATCGCCTAAGGCAGCATCGATCTCGCGTTGAAGTTCATCGTCAATACTCGGCTCATTGGCCTGTTGGCCACTGTCGTCAATTGCCATCACAAATTCCTTATTCCAATTCGCTGGAAGGCGAGTCTCTTTAATAGCTCGAAGGTCAATGCCAATACTAGCTCAGATTCCCACGAGAAACCACGCCAAGATGTGATCTCTATTAAATCATTTACCTTTAATCACAAGTACTATTATCGGCATGAAAAATCTAACATCGTGACTAACTATTGTCAAAAGCATCTCTAATGTAAATAAATTGGGTTTCATCGTACGGGTCTCGCAGGCTGTTGGCACATCTCGGTCTGGCCTGAAATATCCGCCGTCAAGGTCATCCAGGACAGGCAAAATTGCAGAGTTAACAGAGCTTTTCTTTAAAAAATGACGATCTATGGTATGATGGAACCCGCGGAGGAGCAGTCTGGCAGCGTTACCAATGCCCTTTTTACGGGGTACTTCAATAATGGAGCATATACCGATGAGTCGAATTCACAATTGGTCCGTTCGTTTCTTTGTTATTTTATTGTGCGTTTTGAGCCCGGTATTTATCTCTGCGGCAATGGCTGATTATGTCCCGCCGATTGGAATTCCCGCCCCATCGTTTGGGATAAACGAATCCCACATGATGTACGATAGCCAGACCTATTCCGCCGGCGGATTTACATACCGCGACGCCGGCAACGGACCTTACACACATTACGTCGACAGTACTCACCCGGCCGCCACAAATACTGCTAACCCCTACGGCACGGCCGCCACGCCACGGGCCGACATTCCATGGGGCACCCTGTCGGCAGGATCCGTAGTTGAACTTCACGGCGGACCATATACCACCAGTGTTGATAGAACCTTCACGTCTCAAGGCACGGCCGCCAAGCCGGTTTTCCTCCGGTCGGTAGACCCGGCCGCAAAAGTCATAATCCAGGGCAACGGAACCAACAGTGTTATCATGTCTTTTTCAGGAAGCTATCTCATCGTCGAAAACACCGAGTTCTACAGGGGTGCCAGGTTCCGGTTTGCCTCCAATGCAGACCACATGGCACTACGGTTCTCTGAAGTTCACAACCCGCCGGGAACAACTCTCGCAGGCGGAGCAGGTGTA
>SDBT01014427.1_pt1 | contig 12603 bp, 6 predicted proteins | sample 2277101 | NCBI WGS metagenome assembly SDBT01 (sample SAMN10404973, study PRJNA504765) | marine sediment metagenome | isolation source: marine sediment core GS10_PC15, 103 cmbsf | place: Arctic Ocean: Southern Knipovich Ridge | collected 2010 | reverse complement strand
GACCGGGCCGGGCCACCGCTGGTCAGCAAAGATGGTTGCCATCTCGCTTATGTGCTGAAGAAGCAGACCAAGTCCGTCGTGGTCCTTGACGGCAAGGCTGGACCTGAGTATGACGGCGTCGGCGCAGGGAGCCTCATCTTCAGCCCGGACGGCAAGCGTCCCGCTGGGGACGTCCCTGGGGGGCGCCTGGCGTACGTGGCCAGAGAGGGAAGGAAGTGGTTTCTGGTCGCGGGCGACCAGAAGGGGCCTGAGCATAACGGCATCCTCAAGGGGAGCCTCAAGTTCAGCCCGAACGGGCAGCGGCTGGCGTACGGGGCTACAAGGCCGAACATGAAGTGGTCTGTGGTCGTCGACGGCAAGGGGGGACCCCAGTATGACCGCATCCAGAAGGGAAGCCTCGTATTCAGCCCGGACGGCAAGCGCCTGGCGTACGTGGCCAAGAAGGGCAACAGGTGGGTTACGGTCGTGGACGGACGGGCCAGCCCAGAGTATGACGCCCACAAGTGGCTAGACCCCATCTTCAGCAGGTGGCCAGGCCCCATCTTCAGCCCGGATGGGAAGCGCGTGACGTACGTGGGTCTAAAGGCCCACAAGGTGGTTGTGGTAGTGGACGACCAGCCGGGGCCAGAGTATGACGCCATCTGCCAGGGAAGCCCCGTCTTCAGCCCGGACGGGAAGCGTGTGGCCTACGCGGCCAATAAGGGCAACAAGTACTCTGTGGTCGTGGACGGCCAGCCGGGGCCAGAGTATGATGGGCTCTCCAGGGGCCCCATCTTCAGCCCGGACGGGAAGCGCGTGGCATACGTGTCCAAGAAGGGAGCGAAGTGGTTTGTGGTCGTGGACAGCCAGCCGCAAGCCCACTATGACTGGATCGGCACCGGCGTGATAATAGGCACGGAGCCCCTCTTCAGCCCGGACGGGAAGCGCGTGGCGTACGCGGCCAGAAAGGATTCCAAGTGGCTTGTGGTCGTGGACGGCCAGCCGGGGCCGGCGTTTGACTTGATCGGGATGCAAGGCCCCATCTTCAGCCCGGACGGGAAGCGCGTGGCGTACGAGGCCAGAAAGGGCGACAAGTGGCTTGTGGTCGTCGACGGCAAGGGGGGGCGAGAGTATGACGACATGGGCAACGGAAGCCTCATATTCAGCCCAGACGGGAAGCGCGTGGCTTACACGGCCAGAAAGGGCAGGAACTGGCTCGTGGTGGTGAACGGGAAGTCCGGGCCGGAGTATGACGCCATCGGCAGGGCCGTCTTCAGCCCGAATGGGGAGTCGGTGGCCTACCGGGCCGAAAAGGGCGACAAGCACCTTGTGGTGGTGGATGGCTACCCGGGGGGCGAGTATGACGAGATCGCCAGGGGCGGGCCAACGTTCCACGCGAACGGCGTTCTTGAGTATCTGGGCAAGAAGAAGGGAATCCTGTACCGCGTGAAGCACGTTCCGGTAGGCAAATAGCGACCAGTTGGGTGGTGACCTGAAGATATGAAGAGAGGCCATCCTTTGCGAGTGTGAGGCTTGGTAAGCTGGTAGGCGTTTCTGAGGCTTACCTTGAACGAAAGGACTCATTCTGCCCGTGGACGCGGAGAAACTGATCGCCAAGGCTGCCGAAAACGGCGACAATAAACAGGAACAAGCCGCAAGCCTGGACGACTAATCGGGATATCCCATGCGCAAAGTCAAACTGCTGGCACTGGCGATGCTTGGCCTGGCGATTGCGGCGGTGGCGATCGGCCTGTTCGGCACCAATGGTTCTGCCCCCCCCGATGCCGCTGGGCCGGAAAAGCCGTTTCTAGCCCAGCAATTCCGCGGCATCTCGCTGCAGCTAAGCCACCCTCGCGAGGACATCCCATATGAAAAGTACATCGACGAAATCGCCGCCACCGGTGCCAACGCAATCTGTCTGTCCCTAGCCGGCTTCCAGGAAAACTGTTCGTCCACCAATATCTTCGTGAACTCCCGCAAGATCTGCCCGGACAAGCGCGTGACCTCGCTGATCGCCTACGCGCACAGCAAGGGCCTGCGCGTGGTGATCATGCCGATCGTCCTGCTGGAAAACCCCCGCAAGGGCGAATGGAGGGGCAAGATCGCCCCCAAGAACTGGGACGACTGGTGGGAGAATTACACCAACTTCATCATGCACTACATGTGGCTGGCCGCCGAGGGCAAGGCTGAGATGTTCATCATCGGCTCCGAACTGAAATCCACCGAGGACCAGACAGACCAGTGGCGGGCCCTCATCGCACGCATCAGAAAGCACTATGGCGGGTTCCTGTCCTATTCCGCAAACTGGAACCATTACGAGGGCATCAAATGGTGGCGAGACCTGGACGTGATCGGCATGAACAGCTATCACGAGCTTACCTATGGGGGGAAGCCCACGGTCGAGCGGCTGCTGGATGCCTGGAAGCCGATCAAAAAGGACATCCTCACCTGGCGAGCAAAGATCAAGCTGCCGATCCTGTTCACCGAGGTGGCCTCGCCCAGTCAGGAGACGGGCGCCCGCTACCCATGGAACTACCACATCTCACCGGAAAGGCCGGACCCGGTGGTCCAGGCGAACTGTTTCGAGGCATTCTTCCGCACCTGGTCGGCCGAAAAAGACGTCGCGGGTTTTCTGGTCTGGGAGTGGCGGAACCATCCGGCGCGGAAGATCGGCCCCAAAGACGCCTCTTACCTGCCTTGCGGCAAGCCTGCGATGAAGGTGATCTGCCGTTACCTGAGCACCCCGGACACCAAAGGAAAGATCAAGCCGGCATCCGGCCCGACCAGCGCGCCCGTAAGCGCACCGGATACGAGACGGCCGGCATCTGATCCGAAAGGCAAGGTTCGTCAGCCAGTATTCCCGCCCTAAGCGGTCTTACATAGATGTTGTGGCCTTCGTGGGGATGCGCGACAATCGAGACGACACAGAGACGATTTCAATCTTGATAAAACACTAGGCACTCAGCACCATGGCAGAGATTGAATCAGTTCGCGCCACACTTGAGGCCTGCGGGCAGGGGCACCTGCTGCAGTACTACGATGAGTTGGGCCCTCCACAGGCCGCCGCCATGCTCGACCAGCTTGCAGCCATTGACTTCCACCAACTCGCTGAGCTCATAGAAAAGTACCTTCGCCCCGCCCCCGCTTTGCCCGTCAGCAGCGACATCGAGCCGCCGAAGACAGTGCCGGCCAAGCCCGTCGACGAGATCGCTGCGGCTCAGTATCAGGCCGCCAGCGAGCGGGGCCGGCAGTTGATAGCCGAGGGCAAGGTGGCCGCATTCGTAGTGGCCGGCGGCCAGGGCACGCGACTGAACTACGAAGGCCCCAAGGGCTGCTTCCAGGCCACGCCGGTCACAAAGAAGCCGCTGTTCCAGATCTTCGCCGAGCAGATCCTCGCCGCGTCGCAGAGCGGGCGGGCGGTTCCCTGGTATATCATGACCTCGCCGGACAACGACGTAGCCACCAAGGCATTCTTCAGGCGGCACAACTACTTTGGTCTGGGGGGCGAGGGTGTTTTTTTCCTGGTCCAGGGCGTGATGCCGGCAATCGGCCTGGACGGCAAGGTTCTGCTGGCTGCCAAGGACAAAGTGGCGACGAGCCCCAACGGACATGGCGGGGCGCTGTCGGCGATGCGCGACAGCGGGGCGCTGGGCGACATGGCCGATCGCGGCGTGGAGCTGATCAGCTACTTCCAGGTTGATAACCCGCTGGTGCCGGTGCTGGATCCGCTGTTCATCGGCCTGCACGATCTGGCCGGCGCCGAGATGAGTGCCAAGTGCCTGCCCAAGCGCAACCCCATGGAGAAGCTGGGCAATTTCTGCGTTGTGGACGGCAAGGTCACGGTGATCGAATACACCGACATGCCCGAGGAGTTGGCCGCAGCCACGACCGAAGACGGGCGCCTGCGTTTCAGCGCGGGCAGCATCGCCATACACATCCTCTCCCGATCGTTCGTGCACCGCCTCACCGAGGGCGGCAGATGCCCGCTGCCTTACCACCGGGCCGAGAAGAAAGTGCCCTTCCTCGACGATTCCGGCAACACCATCAAACCGGACAAGCCCAACGCCGTGAAGCTCGAGATGTTCATCTTCGACGCCTTGCCGCCGGCCAAAGAGACCGTCATCCTGGAGACCCGCAGGAGCGAGGAGTTCAGCCCCATCAAGAACGCCGAGGGCCAGGACTCGCCCGCCACCAGCCTGCACGACCAGGTCCGCAGGGCGGCAAAATGGCTCGGGCAGGCCGGCATCAAGGTGCCACGTGACGCCGACGGGCAGGTGGCCGCGGCTATAGAGATCTCCCCGCTGTTTGCGCGATCGGCAGAGGAGCTTGCCGCAAAAGTAGATCCGCAACTCATGATCGCGCCGGGGCAGAACCTTTACCTCGGGACCTAAACCCAGGGATTAGAATCCCTGGGATTTGCATCAACCTGCGCGGTAGGATAGTCCTCATGCCAAAGAAACGGATCATCATCCTGGCGAACATGGCAAAGGCGGCCGCGGTCGAAGGGGTTCAGGCACTGCGCGACTGGCTCGAGCAGCGTGTTGAAGTGCTGGCGGTCCTGCCCGCCAATGAGCCGGTGCCGGCCTCTACCGGCCCGGCGGACCTGTGTGTTGTCTTCGGCGGTGACGGGACTCTGCTGGCGGCCGCCCGCGCGGTAGCGTCCACAGGCACGCCGCTGCTGGGCGTCAACGTGGGCAAGCTCGGATTCCTCGCCGAATTCAGCGTCGAGGATCTCCAGAAACACTTCGACGGGATCCTGGCCGGGAACGTCGAGCCTATCGACAGAATGATGCTGGACGTAAGTGTGACCGACTGCGACAAGCGCGTGTTCAATTCTCTCGCAGCCAACGAGGTGGCGATATCGGCGGGGCGACCCTTTCGCGTCATAGACCTCGCCGTGACCCAGGACGACAAGCACGTGGCCCACTATCTCTGCGACGGGCTGGTGGTATCGACGGCCACCGGCTCCACCGCATATAATATGTCCGCCGGCGGGCCGATCCTCGAGCCGACCATCGATGCGATCGCCATAACCCCCGTCGCTCCGCACGCCCTGTCGATGCGCCCGATCGTCGTCAGAAGCGATCGGACCATCCGCATAACCGCCACGAGCGTGAACCCGGGCACCACCGTCAGCATCGACGGGCAGCTCAATACTCCGCTGTGTGAGGGCAACGCGGTGGAGGTATCCCGCGCAGAGACCCCGGCCAGAATCATATCACACCCGGAACGGTCCTTCTTCGACACGCTCACCGACAAGCTCCACTGGGCCCGCAGCCCGCATCACACAAGTTAGATCGCGGGCGAAATTCACCTGGGGATTTACAGGCCGTTTTCATAGAATGTCCTAACTATGAAGGTTGACCCCAGATTCCTCACCAGCGAAGGTCCGGAAATCTTCACCGGATCCGAGCTGATGCTCAAAGGCGCCCTCGAGGCCGACGGGGGAGTCCATCTGCTCGGAGGATACCCCGGAAGCCCAATCGCCGGATTCTTCGATTCCATGGCCCTGATCAAGGACCTGCTCATCGATAAGGGAATCCGCGCGGTCATCAACAACAATGAGGCCCTGGCCGTTGCAATGCTCAACGGCAGCCAGGGCATGCCGTGCCGGGCCATTATCTGCATGAAGTCCGTGGGCGTTCACGTGGCCGCCGACGCGCTTGCAATCGGCAACATGGCCGGGCCCAACCCGGGTGGCGGCGCGATCGTGATCTACGGCGACGACCCGTGGAGCGACTCGACGCAGGTCGCGGCCGACAGCAGGTACATCTCAAAACACCTGTACATTCCAATGATCGAGCCGTCGAATCCGCAAGAGGTCAAGGATTACATTGATCTTTCGTTCAAGCTGTCGAACAGGTCCGATCTCTACGTGGGTTACGTTCTGACCACGAACCTGGCCGACGGCGGCGGGTCGGTACAGTGCAGGCCCAACCAGTATCCCGATAAGAACACCAGCAACCTGTTTGACTTCGAGACCGCGGCCGTCGACTTTGACAAACGCGTCCTGCTGCCGCCGAGGACCTGGTGGCAGGAGGAGAGCTACGCCGACCGGTTCGCCCGCGCGCTGGCCGCGGCCAGGGACCTGGGGCTGAACCACATCGACCATCCGGCCGACAGCCGCAAGCCTCTGGGCTTTATCACCAGCGGCCTGGCCCATGCGTATCTGATCCAGACGCTCGGCGAGCTGGGCGTCCTGGGTGAGTTTCCGATCCTGAAGTTCGGCATGAGCTACCCGCTCGACGCGCAGATGGTTCGGACCTTGGCCGAACAGGCGGAGCAGATCATCGTGGTGGAGGAGCGCCGCGACTTCCTGGAAGAGCAGGTCAGCCAAATCGTGCTGAAGGACCGCCGGCAGCACCTGCCCAGCGGGGAGGTCTCAGTTTGGGGCAAGCAATTCCCGGATGGACTGGCCGGCCTGCCGGATACCCGCGGGTTGCATCCCTCGATGATCGCCGAACGGCTGGCGCCGCTGATCAAATCCGTGCAGGGCCGGCGGAGCCACGTTCCGACCGGCGGGGGTGAAATCCTCGATCGCGAAATCCGCACCATTGCCTCGACCGGCGAGGTAGAGATGCCCGCCCTGACGCTTCGGTCGCCAAGCTACTGCCCCGGCTGCCCACACCGCGACAGTTCCAGCGTATGCCTGGAGATCAAGAAGCGCTTCATGGACGCGGATTACATGGCCCGCAAGCACAATAGCGGGCCGGTGGACCTCATCTTCCACGGCGACATCGGCTGCTACACCATGCTCATGTTCCCGCCCAACACCGATCTGATGCACAACCTTTCGGGGATGGGCCTCGGCGGGGGGACCGGCTCCGGCGTGGACCCCTTCGTGGCCAACAAGCAGGCCGTCTTCATGGGAGACTCAACCTTCTTCCACTCCGGCCTCCTGGCAATCTCGCAGGCCATAAAACTCGGCCAGGATATCACCTTCATCATCCTTGATAACAGCACCACTGGCATGACAGGGCACCAGACCACACCCGGCCTGGACTTCGACGTGCTTGGCAACCCCACTGCCACTCAGGATATGGAGGAGGTGGTCCGCGGCATCGCCGCCGAGACCGAAGCGATCGTCATCCGTGTGGACCCCGAGAAACGGCAGCAGTACGGCGAGCTGCTGGAGCGAACGTTCCTTGCCGACGGTGTGAAGGTCATCCTGGCGACCAAGGAATGTGCCATCACGCGCAACCGGCGCAAGACACGGGCAAACCGCCAGATAGCAAGGCGCCTGGGCTTCCTGCCGACGCAGCAGCACATGAACATCAACCATGAGGTCTGCCGCTTCTGCCTGGCCTGCGCCGAGTTCACCGGCTGCCCGGGCCTCAAGCACACACACACGGACTACGGCCCAAAGATGGACACCGACACCACCTGGTGCGTGGACGACGGCGCCTGCCAGCGAGTCGGGGCCTGCTGGAGCTTCGAGCGCGTGACCGTAAAGCGACGCCGCCCGCCGAGATCCCGCGTGGGCGAGCTCAACCTGGACGATATCCCCGAGCCCCAGAAACGCCCCGCGGGCGATCTGTGGCGATGCTGCCTCGCCGGCGTCGGTGGTATGGGAATTGGACTGGCAACCAGCATCCTCGTGAGGGCCGGACACAAGCAGGGATACCCCGTAATCTTCCTCGACAAGAAGGGCCTGGCCATCAGGAACGGCGGAGTCGTCAGCCAGGTCGTTTACGACGTTGCCGACCGCAAAGTGACAGGTCTCATCCCGTACGGCAAGGCCGACCTGCTCCTGGGCGTCGACATCCTGGAGGCTGCCCGCACACTCGACCCCAAAGGGCGCGGGCGGGTCGCCTCAAGGGACCGTACCGCCGCCGTCATCAACACGCACAAGGTGGCTACCATCTGCGGGGTTATGGGCCAGGAAGACTTCGACGTCAACGAGCTGGAACGCGTGATTCGCACGCGCACGCGCAGCGACGACTACATGGCCCGCGACATCTCCCGCATCTGTGAAGACTATCTCGGCTCCAAGCTCTACGCCAACATCATGATGCTGGGCTTTGCGTTCCAGAAGGGCCTGATCCCGGTCTCCATGCACTCGATGGCCTGGGCCATAAAGGATGCGATACGGGCCGACTTCAGGAAGAACCTCTACGCGTTCAACATGGGCAGAAAGCTCGTCGTCCAGGATGACCTCTTTCAGGGCCCGCCGCAGCGGACAGACTGGGCCAGCGAACTCGAAAAGAAGTGCCGAAACACCATCCGCCGGTATCGCGGCGGCCATCGGATGGCCAACGAGCTGCGCGAGCTGGCCTACGACACCATGAAGGCCCTCAACAACCTGGCCGAACCTGCCAAGCGGGCCGTCATCGTCAGGTTGTATGACTGCATGCGATGGGGAGGCATCGACTACGCCGGGCAATACGCAAAGGGCGTCACCGACATCTACGCCAAGGATGCCATCGACCACGATTACGCCGCCACGCGGGCCGTCATTCATAATCTCGCCGCGGCCATGCTCATAAAGGATGCCGTCTTCATCGCCGAGCTTGCCACCAGCCCGGAGAAATACTTCCGCGACCGGCGCAAGTACAACATCACGTCCGCCAACGGCGACAAGATCAGCTACCAGCATCTGCTGCATTCGACCATGAAGATAGGCCGGCATAGGTTCCCCGTGAGCGTCACCGCCGCCGACTGGATGCTGAAGCTTCTCAAACGCATGCGGTTCCTGAGGAAACTCCTGCCCACATGGCACAAAACGCAACGCCAATTCCTCGCCACGTATGAGGCCGCCCTGGCCGCGTTCGACGCCGCCACGCCCGAAAGCTACCGCGCCGGCCTCGCGGAACTGGCCTCCAAACCGTGCATGGACTGCATCAATCCGCGCTGCGCCGAGGCCGGATGCCCCCTGGCGGGACAGATACCCCAGTGGCTCACGCTCGCATACCACCAGGATTGGCACCAGGCTGCGGATATCCTCCATCAGGAAAACAACTTCCCAGAGTTCACCTCCCGCATCTGCCCCGCGCCGTGCCAGGGGTCATGCAAGCAGGCACTTGGTGAATACCCCGTCCAGGTCCGCGACATGGAGAGCCGGATTGTCGAAACGGCCTTCGATCGCGGCTGGGTCCGGCCCCAGCCCGCACAGACAAGATCGGGCAGGAAGGTGGCCATCGTCGGGTCAGGCCCCGCGGGTCTGGCCGCGGCCCAGCAGCTTGCCCGCGCCGGCCACGACGTCACCGTTTTCGAAAGCAGCGACGCCATCGGCGGGATGCTCAGATACGGCGTGCCCGACTGGCGGCTGGAAAAATGGTTCATCGACAGGCGCCTGCAGCAGCTCCGCGCCGAAGGCGTAACCTTCAAGACCAACGTGAAGGTCGGCACGGATATCCCGGCCTCGAAGCTGAAAGAGGATTTTGACGCGATGTGCCTGGCGCTGGGCACGCCCCAGGCGCGCGATCTGAAGGTGCCGGGCAGAGACGCCCCCGGCATCCACTTTGCCATGGACTTCCTGACACAGCAGAACCGTCGCGCGGCAGGCGCAGCCGTTGGCGAGACGGAAGCAATCTACGCCCGCGAAAAGACCGTGGTGGTGATCGGCGGAGGCGAAACCGGCAACGATTGCGTCGAGACCGCCCTTGCCCAGGGCGCGAAGAAGGTGCACCAACTGGAGATCCTCTCCGAGCTTGAAACTGAAAAGGACCCGATGCACGAACGGGCCGCCGGCGTCGAAAGACGCTGGTGCGTCGTCACAAAGCAATTCACCTCCAACGGCAACGGCTCATTCAAACTAAGAGGAAACCAGGTGCGATGGGTCCTCTCCACCACCGGGCCGACAATGCTCGACGTGCCAAACACCGAGTTCAGCATAACCACCGACCTTGCCCTCCTGGCCCTGGGCTTCGAGCCCGTTGCGGACCAGCAGCTCACCGATCAGCTCGGCCTGGAGCTCGACAGCCGCGGATACGTGGTCACCAACGATTGCGCCACCAGCGTGGGCGGTATCTTCGCCGCGGGCGACCTGGTGACAGGCGCATCTCTGGTCGCGAACGCCATAAGCTCCGGCCGCAAAGCCGCGGAAAAGATCAACGAGTTTCTGGCAGAGTGAACGGGACACTCAACATCCAATACCTTGAGGGCAGAGCCCATCGGGCAGTTACGGGATGCGAAGGATCAAGCATACATGTTGGGGCCGCGCACGTTCATACTTGTACGCGCTTGCGATGGGCGTTCTGGCATCGAACGCCGCGGGGTGTGTTATGGCATGGACTGATGCCGGCAATGTTGGGTTCTCACCCGACGGGCGATACGTGGCGTTCAGCAAGGAAGACTCGCTCTTCGTCGGGTACGGCGCCTTCGGTCTTGCCTCATTCGGCTGGGTCGCAGAGACCCACTACGTCGGCTGGGCTCGAGTGGACAAGCCGCGCCGCACGCGTTCGGCGCGACTAGCAGGCTACCTTCGCTCCTATTCCGGGGGGCTTGCAGATGTTGTGGAATGCATCCGCTTCTCCCCGGATTCAAGGCACATAGCCGTGCTCACGATGAGAGGCGGCGTGTTTGTGATCGATCCGCAGACGGGAAAATGTCGCCGACTCAAGACGCCTTGCGGCACACACTTCGGCCTGTCGTGGCTGGACGGCGACGACTTGGGCTATGGGGTATTAACCCGCGATGGTGAGAGCAGCACGCATCTACGGATCTATCGTCACTCAGTCAGCCGTGGGCCAGATGCCCGCGCGGAGATCTATCACCAAGAGGGCGAATACGTCTGGCCTCTCCTCGAGTGGTCTCCCGACGGACGCTATGCAATCCTCGCCCGCCGCGTTGGATCCGAGCGGCCACAACTGCTTGAAATAGTGCGCCGAAAGGTGTCGGCCTTCGACCTGCCAGTAAGACCAAAAAGCCGACTGATCAGTGTGTGCTGGAAGCCGGACAGCTCTGCGGCCATGGGCATAGCCGTGCCGGTAAGAGGGGAGGATGCCGCACGACAGTGGCATATGCTGTTGATCGAACCGCGGCCCGGCGGAGCGCCGCACGTTTTTGCCGGGCTTGACAGGGACTACAGCTATGTCAGCACGCCTTCTGACGAGTACTCGTGCAAATGGACGGCAGACGGCCGGTACGCCGTGGTCAACTACAGCGACGACTCCGCTTTGGTCAGCACCAAGCCTTGGCGGGTGACCTGCCTGAAAGGCCGGGCAACCGACAAGATTACCCTCAGAGGCGGCTGGTACTGCCCCGTATATCCCCTCGTTCCCGGCTGGCTTTGGACCACCGACAAGGGCTCCTACAGCCCCACCAGGACGTACGCCGTGGACTACCAGCTCCATCGCGCCATCCCGCTGAACACACAGGAGGACGAATGGGCTTGCTCGCCCGACGGCACACGGATCGCCGAGGTCAACGACAAGGGCAAAGTTGCCATCCGAGAACTGAACCTGCCGGTGCTGATGACGACGACCCAGCCGGCCACCACGCGCCCAGTTACAACCGGCCAGGGAAAGTGAGTGGCAACGCACCGCCAGACGCTTCGGGTTCATCGCGGAAGCCCCCCCCGGCGAGGCCCGCAATTGATCAACCGCCCCTATTCAGCCGCTCTAGCTTTAGCCTTAGCTTCTCTGGCTATTCCCAACTGAATCGCGCCCCAGACGATCAGGCCGATCCCCAGCACGTCGAAACCGGTATCGATGACGTCGGCGTTGCCGGTGAAGATGGACCCACCGAACAGGCCGCTGAGGCCCATCACGATCAGGAGGACGCCCGAACCGATGTGCCCCCAGCCCTTCCTGCGTTTGACCTGTGCTTCGACCAACATCTCGCGTGGGGGCGGCGGCACGGTACTGGTGGAATCTCCATCGTGGTCAGCGAGCTGCGCGGCCCTCTTCAGCGGGGGGTGCGGAGCGATCCCTCGCGCGCCCGGCACCGGCATGCCCGGCACCGTCACACCGGACCCGCAGTACGGGCAAGGCTCCCAACTGCCGGCCATCTCCTCGGGAGATTGCATCTCGGTCCCGCAAACCTTGCACTTGTACCGGATCATCCGCTTATCTCACTGCCCAGTTCCTTCGCCCGGCGGCGCCGCAACGCGCGGTCATCGTCGTCTGTACTTCTATCGGCCATTTTTCCGGCGATCCGCAAAAACCTGGTTATACCGGCGACCCCCGGCCAGATGCTCCACGAATGTCATTCGTGGACCAGATTTCTTCGTGCAATTCGTGTAATTCGTGACATTCGTGGACCAGATTGCTGTTCCCTCAACGTGGGCGAATAAGGTAGTTTATCCCCGTGAATACCCCGCGGAGGAAAATCCTGCTGATGGAGTCGCCCTTCTACCGGCTCTTCAAGAGCACGTACTCTCTCGACCGCTATCCGCTGGCCTTCGGCTATCTTGCCGGCATGATCCGAAAGCACACCGACTGGCAGTTGATGGTCTACAACGCCGACTTCCACGGCCAGACCGAGCCCATGCAGGTGAGCTACCTCGCCGGGCAGGGCTTTGAGGACTACCAGGCCGCCCTGGAAAACCCCACCGGCCCGGTGTGGGACGAGGTCAGGGCGACGGTGGCTGAATTCGCTCCCGAAGTGGTTGGCATATCCACCAAGTCGCAGGCGATCACCTCGGCGCTGATAACCGCACGGATCATCAAGGAGCTCAACAAG
>SDBT01014426.1_pt1 | contig 12605 bp, 11 predicted proteins | sample 2277101 | NCBI WGS metagenome assembly SDBT01 (sample SAMN10404973, study PRJNA504765) | marine sediment metagenome | isolation source: marine sediment core GS10_PC15, 103 cmbsf | place: Arctic Ocean: Southern Knipovich Ridge | collected 2010 | reverse complement strand
GGTAATTGCTCTTGGAAGTGCGGATACCGGCGTCCAGTTGATGACTACGCCACAAACACGGTCTTCTTTTATCACCACATCATCGAACTGGGTCATATTCAATACCTTTACGCCGGCATCACAGGCGGCAGCGACCAATTTTGAGCATGCATGCGGCCCATCAGCAACATACAGGCCCTCTTCGAACTCTTTGTATGGTGCTCCTATCTCATCGAGAATTGTCTGAGCGGGGGCCCTGATCGTTACCTTGTTCATCAGATAGCCGCCAATCCAGAATCCTCCACCGAGATAGTTGTTGCTCTCGATGAGAAGTGTCTTCTCACCCTTTCTCGCAAACTCTCTTGCGGCCATGAGGCCGCTGGGTCCAGCACCGATAACAATCACATCATTCTCAATGTGGTCTTCAAATTCCCTGGCGAATTCAGATATGATTGCCCTCGTAACCTGCTTTTCAGATATTTTTGAAAAAATCATACTCTCACCCCTTTCTAAAACATAATAGATAGAATTGTCGCGGCCTGCCTCGCAGGCCTCACTATGACAACCACTATTTCGCTGGCAAAATCCCTACCATTCTATCAAGCGCTCTTTCCGCTTTTATTCTTACCTCTTCCGGAACGGTAACCTTGTATTGCATATCTTCCAATGAGCCGACGATTTTATCCAGACTAATACGTTTCATATTCGGACAAATCGCCCTGTCGCTCGCCGCAATAAATTCACCGTCCGGATTCTGTCTCTTCAAAGTATGAATTATCCCTGTCTCAGTAGCTATTATAAATTGTTTCGCTGTGCTGCTCTTGGCGTAACGCAGCATTTGGCTGGTACTAAGTATCTCATCCGAAAGCTCTTTAACCGGCTCTATACATTCCGGATGCGCCATTACAATCGCATCAGGGTACTTTGCCTTTGCACTTTTAATATCCTCTTCGGTTATCATCACGTGCGTTATGCAATAGCCGGGCCAGAGCACAAGCTCTCTGCCGGTCCTCTCAGCAACAAACCGCCCAAGATGCTGGTCCGGAACGAAGATAATACCTCTGTCCTTCGGTAAAGAGTTTACTACTTCAACTCCATTAGCACTCGTGCAGCAATAATCACTCTCGGCCTTGACCTCTGCGGAACTATTTACATAACAGACCACCAACGCATCGGGATGTTTCTGTTTTAGCTCACGCAACTGCTCTGCCGTTATCATATCAGCCAGAGGGCAGCCGGCAAATTTGTCCGGCAAAAGCACTAATTTCTCCGGCGATAAAATAGCAGCCGTCTCAGCCATAAACTGAACGCCGCAGAACACGATTACCTCCGCATCAGTCTCCGCCGCCTTTATACTCAGACCAAGAGAGTCTCCGACGAAATCAGCCAGGTCCTGTACCTCGCCGGGCTGATAGTTGTGCGCAAGTATCACTGCATTACGCTGCTCCTTCAGCTTCCTTATTTTTACAAGTAACCGCTCGTCCATTTCGTATCTCGTATTGCGTCCTTACTTTTTACTTCTTACTCTACTTCTTGTGTTTTGTGTAAACCAAATCCGGGCTGGATACTGTAACGGTAACACCGGCAGGGACCGACTCCTTTATCCAGACATTGCCCCCGACCACCGTATCTTTTCCAATGACTACATCACCTAATATCGTTGCCTCGGCATAGATTGTCACGTTGTCCTCTATTGTTGGATGTCTTTTGCCGCCCTTTATTATCCCTCCTCTCTCATCCTTCGGGAAACTCAGAGCGCCAAGCGTAGCGCCCTGATAAATTTTTACATTCTCGCCTATCACCGTCGTTTCACCTATTACAACGCCAGTACCGTGGTCTATAAAAAAATTCCTGCCTATTTTTGCCCCAGGATGTATGTCAATACCGGTCTTGGCGTGTGCACACTCGGTCATCATCCGTGGAATCAACGGCACCTCTTTTAGATATAATTCATGGGCAATGCGATACGTCGCAATTGCTACGATGCAGGGATAACTTATCACAATTTCCTCGTAAGACTTCGCTGCAGGGTCTCCGTCAAACGCCGCGCCAACGTCGCCTTTTAGCAGCTCTCTGATTTTCGGCAGTTGGGCCAGCAAATACTGCGTGACATTTTCCGACATTGCTCGGCAGTCACCGGTGTCGCATTTCTTCATTCTGCACCGGTATCGATAAGCTCGTTCTATTTGGCTGGAAAGCTCTGTATAAACCTCACACAGAACATCACCGACAATGAAGTTGATATTTGATTTTGTAACTGTCCTTTTGCCGGTGTAGCCTGGAAAAAGCACTTCGAAGAGCAATTCAAGAATCTCCAGAATCTCACCTCGCACTGGAAGGTCAGAGATATCAATAAAATTTATACCGGAATCACCCTTATACGTCCCCACAATTTCTCCGACCAGATTCTCGATTTTCTTGTCGCTCAACTTGTTCTTTCGCATCCTCAGACCTGCATTTCCTTTGTCATTCCTGCGAAAACGGGAATCTATTTTCAATTTTACTTCTTACTTCTTATTTCTACTTCTCTTGTTATCACTCGAACATCTCAGTGGAGATATATCTCTCTCCGGTATCGGGCAAAATAACCACTATTGTTTTGCCTTCATTTTCTTCTCGCCCCGAAACCTGCATTGCCGCCCACATCGCAGCACCTGAGCTTACACCCGCCAGGATTCCCTCTTTCGTCGCTAATTTTCGGGACGTCTCTATAGCGTCATCATTTGAGACCTGGATAATCTCATCAATTATCTCAACGTTCAAAACCTCCGGCACAAATCCGGCCCCTATACCCTGTATCTTATGCGGACCTGCCTTGCCCCCGGAAAGTACCGGCGAATTTTTCGGCTCCACCGCTACAACTTTTAGCTCTTTGTTCTTTTTTTTCAAGACTTCACCGCACCCGGTAATAGTTCCGCCCGTACCAACGCCGCAGACAAAAATATCAATCCTGCCGCCACTATCTACCCAAATCTCTTTTGCTGTGGCTTCCCTGTGAATTTGGGGATTTGCAGGATTGTTAAATTGTTGCGGCATAAAGGCATCGGCGTTCTCAGCCAAAAGCTGTTCGGCTTTTTCCACCGCGCCGGTCATACTACCCTCAGCCGGTGTTAGCACAATCCTTGCGCCAAACAACTCCAGCAGCTTTCTTCTTTCAATGCTCATCGATTCGGGCATAGTTAATATCAGGCCGTATCCCCTGGCAGCGCAGATAAAGGCAAGCCCTATCCCCGTATTACCGCTGGTCGGTTCAATTATAACCGTCCCCGATTTTATCAGCCCTTTATCTTCTGCCGCTTTTATCATTGACAATGCAATCCTGTCTTTTACGCTGCCGCACGGATTAAACGACTCAAGCTTGGCCAGAATGGTCACTTTGCCGGACACGAGCTTGTTAATCCGCACCAACGGCGTAGAACCGACTATGGCCGTTATATCTTCGAATATAGCACTCATAATTTCTCCTGCATCTGTTTATATTTGATAATCTAAACTTCTCTTATCTTTTGCCCTCTCAACCAAATCCTGCAATGTAATCGATTCCAGAATGCTCTCTATTGCCTCTTGTACCTGAGCCCAGAGCTGCCTTGTTACACAATCAGCAGACCGTACGCAATAACTTTCGTTTTCAACGCATTCGACCATGATTGCTGACGGCCCCTCTAAGCAGTTGAAAACATCGCTAAGTTTAATCTGATTCGGCTGCTTAGCAAGAATATAACCGCCTTTGGAGCCTCTGAGGCCTCTGACAAATCCTGCTGATTTTAGCAGGGCCATTAAGTGTTCCAGATATTTGGCCGATATTTCCTGACGCTGCGCAATGGTTTTGACTTGCAGAGGACCCCCTCCGTGGTTTCCAGCCAGTTCTAATATGGCCCTCATACCATATCTGGTCCGGGTCGAAAGCTTCATAACTTATCTCCTGTTATTCCTACTGGATTAGTAGTAGATTATACGAGTTTATTAACGTTTGTTGGAAAAAAAACCAAAAATTACAAAAAAATTCAAAATTTTTGCAAAATTTGCCGCTTTTTTACCCCTGCCGACGCCCAATCAATCTATCCAATCCATCCTGAAAAAATATATTTTATACCTGACCTAAACAGCCAATTTACTTGACAGACTAACCAGCCGACCTTAGAATTACAACATTGAGTTTGCAGCTATTTCAAAAAGGGGTGTACTGATGGCAAAAGGTTCCACAAGAAAAGTGGCGTTCATTTGCTCTTACCTGCCAAGAAAATGTGGAATTGCGACCTTCACCTTCGACCTTATCAAAAACCTCATTTCATCTGCTAAGGGCGAATTTGAACCGTTGGTAGTCGCTATGCGCTCGGATAATGACCTCAAATACAATGACCCGGTAAAGTTCGAAATCCGACAGAATGTGAAAAATGATTATATTTGTGCCGCCGATTATATCAATTTCAGCCACGTTGACGTCGTCTCTGTCCAGCACGAGTTTGGCCTTTTCGGCGGCGAAGCCGGCTCATATCTCAGCTTGCTGCTAAATAGACTGAATGTGCCGGTAATAACAACCCTCCATACTATACTTAGTGACCCGGACCACGCTTACCACAAGTCATTGCTCGACATCTGCAACGCCTCTTACAAAATAATCACCATGAATGAACGCGGAATCAGTATGCTCAGAGACACTTATGGTGTATCCGGGAAAAAAGTTCAACTGATTCCACACGGCATACCGGATTTACCTTTCGTTGACAGCAGCTACTACAAACATAAATTCGGTATGGACGGCCGAAAAATGATCTTGACTTTCGGTCTGCTTAGTAAAAACAAAGGCGTAGAGGTTATGGTCAAAGCTATGCCAACTATAATCCAGGCTGAACCGTCCGCTTTGTACGTAATCCTCGGAATGACACATCCATCGGTATTAAAACACGAGGGTGAATCCTATAGATTCAGCTTGCAGCGGATGGTTAAAGAGTTAGGTTTGCAGGAACACGTAATCTTTCACAACAGGTTCGTAAGCGATGAAGAGCTTAGCAACTTTTTGTGTTCAGCAGATATTTATGTCACTCCATATCTGAACAGGGAGCAATTGACCAGCGGTACGCTCTCCTTTGCGGTTGGCACAGGCAAAGCCGTTGTCTCCACGCCTTATTGGGCGGCTATGGAGCTGCTGGCTAAGGGCCGGGGAAAACTGGTGAAATTCGGTGATTCGAAACAAATGACCGAAGCAATAGTGGAAATACTGCAGGATGATTCGCTGTTTTACTCGCTGCGAAGAAAAGCCTACGATTATGGAAGAACCAGAACCTGGCCGAAAATCGCACAGACCTATTGGAAATTATTCAGTGCAAAACGTTTGCCTATCCGAATTACTACCACAACTACAGCAGCAGCCAAAGCAACATTAAGTATTGAAGTGCCTGAACCATCGCTGGACCACTTGAAAAGGATGACCGACGATACAGGCCTCTACCAGCACGCAAAGCTTACAATCCCAAATCGACAGTATGGCTACTGCACCGACGACAATACAAGGGCCGTGATTGCAATGACCAAGTACTACGCACAGTATCCTGAGCCGCAGGCCCTCCGCCTCTTCGATACATATTTGGCATTTATCTTACATTCACAGAATAGTGACGGCTCAATCAGAAACTTTATGAACTTTGACAGAACCTGGCAAAAAAATGAGCCACTCAGTGACGCTCTCGGCAGGCTGCTGTGGGCGCTCGGAACCGTTATGGCAAAATTGCCCTCGCCATCCTACTTATCAATAACCAAAGACTGCTTTGACAGGTCTGTAGAACTTGTGCAAAAGCAATATCCAAGGGGTATGGCATATTCAATACTTGGTATGTCTGATTATCTCAAGCAGTTCCCCGGCGCCAGTGACATTAAACGACATCTCGCAATAGCTGCGGACGGCCTGATAGCTCAGTACGAAGAAAATAGTCTCACTGACTGGCAGTGGTTCGAGGACTCGTTAACTTATGACAACGCTGTCTTGCCGCAAGCTCTCTTTGCTGCCGGCTTGACCTTCGGCGATAAATACCTCAAAGTTGCTCAAAAAACCTCTGAATTCCTCCTCGCAAATACCTTCAACGGTGACCATTTCAGCTTCATAGGCTGCAACGGATGGTATGAACGTGGAAAGGCAAAGGCCGCATTCGACCAGCAGCCGATTGAAGCTGCAAGTACCGTTATGATGCTCAAAGCCGCTTATGATGCCACGCAAAACAGTAGATTTCTAACACTGCAAAGAAAGGCCTTCGACTGGTTCCTCGGCGAAAATGATTTGCACATCCCCGTTTACAACTTTAGAACCAAAGGATGTCATGACGGCCTTACGCCGGGCGGCGTTAATCCCAATCAAGGTGCCGAGAGCACCCTCAGCTTCTTGTTGAGCCTCTTGTCTGTAGTTGAAAGTTACACCGTAATTGACAAAATTGACACCAGAATGCCTCCCCCGCAGAAAACTGCCCCCCCCTCAAAGCAGGCAATCAAGAAACCAACACCTATAAAAAGTATATCCGTTGAGACAAAATCTAAAAAAAAACAGGTCCAGGAACCTGCTTAGGACCATAGGACTCAATTTTTGAACCCATCACAAAACAAAGTCCCACACAGCCGAAAAAGCGAATTGTTTTACTGGTCCAGGACCTCAGCGCCTTTCTCACCAACCCATTTTACATCCTCGCCTAAACCCTGGACAGTTTGACACCCGATTAATGAAAACATCATAACAATCAAAACAACCGCCAAAAGCGCCTTTCTAACCATCTTCTCAGACTCTCCTTTATTGTAATCACATTATGGCCACCAAGCCGCTGGCAAAAAAGTGTTCCGCCTGCTGCATAGACAAGGAACCGCAACTTGCAGGAAGGCCAAGCGACCACACACCCATCATCGCCGAATTCGATTGGTAGATAAAGACTGGGGAACCAGGATTCGGACCTGAACTAACTGATCCAGAGTCAGTCGTGCTACCGTTACACTATTCCCCAGAAAATCCGCAGTTTATAGCCTGTAGCTCACAGTCCACGAACTATGAACTACGAACCACTTTACACTCCCTTGATAATATTGCAACAAAATTAAGGCCAAACTTTACCACTTTGGAACCGCTATAATATTGACCACCCACTTCTTTACCGGTATGATATATTCTTGCAACTGACCGATGCGGATATAAGCAACATAGCCGGCGGCAGCTGGCTCGCTCAATATATCTACGAAAAGAACGGGGATATGATTTCACGAACCATACAGGCAAATACCGAAACCTTCGCCTACGATGGCCATCTTATGACAGATGCAGACGGTAACAGCCTTAGCTGGGACGAGAACGGCAATTTAACAGCCGGCGTCAATGTAAGTTTAGTCTGGAACTGGGAAAATAAGCTGCGGGAAGCCAACACACCTGATGAATCAATCGCCTTAAGATACGACCCATCCGGCAATCGTATATGGAAAGACTCCAGCATCTCCGGCACACGAAAATATATCGTCGATATCATAGGTGATTTGCCGGTGATACTGCTGGAAATCGATACAAGCGATGACTCTATTGCCAAAACGTACATCTATGCCAATTCGCAAATCATCGCCCAGCACAATGGCGATTACTCCGACCTGATGTATTTCTACCTGCATGACAGATTGGGAAGCGTGCGTCAATTGATTAATACCAACGGTAATGTCATCAGGCTCTATACTTATAATCCCTTCGGCCAAACTCTGGAAGTCGAAGGAACACTGAGTAATCCATTCAGATTCACCGGCCAGTGGTTCGATAGAGAGATTGACGAATATTACCTGCGGGAGCGTATGTATGACCCCTATATCAGCCGATTCACCTCTCGCGACCCGGTCTTTGGCAAATTCCGTGAGCCGCTGACCCTGCATAAGTATCTGTACTGTGGAAACGACCCGATCAATGCTATAGATCCTTGGGGCTTATTTCCATATAGTTGGAACAACTGGAGTTACTATGATTTTGATTATGATGAAACCCAGCTTGTAATTCAGGAAGCCTTGGGTTTAGTTGGTACTGATTTTGTTTTAGGGTCACTGCGAGCCTTCGGACCATTTGGTCCAGGAGGAAAAGGTCATTACGACTATAAAGATACTGGTAATACTTTCCAGATTAGCAGTTTATACCGAATGAAAGGCTCGGAATTTACAAATTGGCTAACAGGGTACACTTGTTTCTATCATTATGGTTTTGCTGGAGAATTGGGAGCTAGGGGAGGTGGTCACGGATATGCTTTTGGGGAGTGGGTGCTTTCAGGATTTGAAGGTGTGTCTGTCGACGAATTAGCAAGCAGATACTTTTTAGCTGGGGGTATTATGATGGCTCAAGAAGCTCGATGGGCGGAAAATAGAGAAGTTAATTTTATGAAACTTGCAACTGTTTTTAATTCAAAATGGGACCTAAATGCTGGAGGTATAGGCCGATTAGCAAGTACTGACCTTACCAGCATTGATTTTGACAGAGAATTGGATCTTTTCCTTACGTTCTGGAACAGTGGAGCACCATAACATATTGAGGAAAGATTTATGTCGAATACCAGTAAAATCGCTTTGTTTTCGATTTGGAGTGTGATTCTTGCTTTTGGCTGTATCTTGTTTTTTGCTGCTATTACCTTATTTGGCCTTCATATGCTTGGTGGGCCTCTCGTAATAGCTTCTATCTTCTTATTCACACTCGCTTTTATTTCAGGGATTCTTGCAATTCCAATAATCACTCTTTATTCCAGAAGTTTGAAGAATTATATTCTCGCATGTGTTGGAGTGACACTTTCAGTGGTCCCTTTGTTTTTTATTGGGGCTATCTTTTATGGTGCTAAATCCCGCCTTGAGTTAGGAAAAGTTCATGTAGGCACTTATAATCTTCAACTTCTAGGAAAAGAATTAAAAAACTACGCTAAGAATAACAATGGTAGATTACCTATTGCGGATCAGTGGTGTGATACGCTAATGAAAGAAAATTTGAAATTTTCAGAAACTAACTTCCGACACCCACAGTCAAGGAAAATTGGACTTAACGGAGAATGTCACTTTGCTTTCAATAAAAATCTTAGCGGGGTACGTTTGGACGATGTCTCAGGTGATACTGTTTTGCTTTTTGAAGCTGACGGTGATTGGAATTTAAACGGTACTGATGAATTACTCCGTACCAGAGAAAAAAATAACAAATATATCACAGTTGTTTTCGCAGATGGAACAATGGCAGATTATTGGTACGACAGAGAGGCGATCAGGAAATTTGATAAAAATGGTAAGCGTATGTATTATGAACAACCTTGCTGGAATCCATAGATTTTGGCCTTTTTAGCTCTTTGAAAACTGAAAAACTACATGATAGATTAGACAGTGTAAGGCAGTTGGAGAAGAGGTAAAAATTCTTGAGCAAGGAAAGGAGCAGAAATCATGAACAACTTATGGCTGGAAAAAACCGGATTTGTGGTTCTGACTTTGGTTTTGTTAGGGATGATTATTATGATGGTCAGTGTTTTCTGGCCCGCCCAAACTCCAACCGCCGAAACTACCGATACCAAGCAGCTACAAAAAGCCGACGAGCGCGATTTGGCACCTCAGCCTCAAATCTATGATTCTTAAAGCTTACATTAGTATATATGCATATACTAATATTCTTATACCTCTGTACAATACCATCAAACCCCTTTTTCAAAAACCTTAAACCCCTCACTCACAAATATGGCCATTTAAAAAACTATAGCTCTTAAAGTATTACATTAGTATATATGCATATACTAATATACTTATATCTCCGCACCAAAAACCACAATCTTTATCAAGCCCAAAAACATCTAACGACAACTCTCTGATACGACATCGAGGAAATTAAAGGTGTCTGGTTTTTTCTCTGTTCCACAAAATCTTCTGTTTTGCCTGCCCCATTGATTAGAGTGTCGTTCACTCTAATGGGGTCTGCCCTCCGTAGAAGTTCTACTTCGGAGGATGGGAATTTCTGATTTTGGTAATTCGAATTTGCCTGCCCTCCGTAGCCCGCAGGGCGAAGGATGGGTTTAGGATTTAGGGTTTAGGATTTAGAGTTTGTCTCTACGCTATACGCTATCTGCTATATCCACATAGCACCAAATGCGCAGGGGGGTAGAAAAAAAGTACTCAAAAAGCGCTCATTTTTGCTGATTTTTCCCAATTTTTCCGAATTTTTCCGAATTTTTCCCAATTTTTCCCAATTTTTCCCAATTTTTCCGCGTTTTTTCAGCCAACTTGCGCGTTTCGTTCGAAAACTTGCGCGTTTGATGCGAAAATCTGCACGCCTGATGCCAACTTTCCCCCCAAACCAGGTGTCCAATTGCAGCCGTTTGAGGCATAACAAATGGAGATGAAGGGAATCGAACCCTCATTTCCGCGATGCGACCGCGGCGTGCTCCCGTTACACCACATCCCCTCAAAAAAAACTAAAAAAATCCCAATTTTTCCCAATTCCGGATAATTCCAGTTCCTAATTTTGCCCCAGAACCTCTATCTTTTTCATAATTTAGCTCTCAGAAATTGAAATTTCGTCAAGCGCCTTTTTCGTTAAGCCGGTCAGGCGAATATCATCACCGAAACGTTCGATATCGACGTAATGCAGGCCGACAGCTTCGGTTAATTCAGCCATTGGCCCGACTATATCAACGCTGCCTTGTGCTCCGAGTATTTGCGGGGCGGTATAAACGCAGATTTCATCGGCAAGACGCTCCTTCAGGAATGAAGTGATTACTGTTGGGCCTCCCTCAACAAGTAATTGAGCAATGCCGCGCCTGCTCAACTCATCCAGCAAAAAATACAGATTAGATTTACCTTGTGTATCAGGGTAAGTAAGTAGTTCGGCCCCTTTTTGGGTGATTTTCTCTGCCACTTGCGGGTTTGTTTGGGCTGTCTCTTCGCTGGTTAAGATTAGCAGTGGCGACTTCTTTGCAGTGGCCAGCAGTTTGCAGTCCAGAGGAACCCTTAGATGGCTGTCAAGAACGATTCTGGTCGGCTGCTTTCCTTTGCGTCCCGGCCGAGTTGTCAAAAGCGGGTCGTCAGCGAGCACCGTTCCAATACCCACCAATATACCTCCAGCGCGGCGGCGCAGTTTATGCGCATCTTTTCTACTTAATTCGTTCGAAATCCACTTTCGTCCATCGGTTCTATCGGCCCAGGCAACTCTGCCGTCGATGCTCTGTGCCCATTTCAATACCACCCAGCATCTGCCGGTCTTAGCGAATTTAATAAAAGGAGCATTCAGCAATTTCGCTTCAGCTTCACAGACGCCGGTCTGCACCTCAACTGCCGCACTGCGTAATTGTTCAATGCCGCGGCCAGCAGCGTGCTCTGAGGGGTCAATCGTCGCGACGACAACCTTCGCTAACCCGGCAGCGATAATTGCATCTGTGCAGGGGCCGGTCTTTGCCTGATGAGAGCACGGCTCAAGCGTAACATACATCGTAGCTGCACGAGGATTAACACCCAGCGTCTTGCAATCTTCCAGAGCGTTTATCTCTGCGTGGGCGCCGCCAAACTTCTTGTGCCAGCCCCTGCCGACAACCTGATTTGCTTTTACAATAATACAGCCAACCGCGGGGTTCGGCTCAACCGAGCCTATACCTCGCCGGGCCAGTTTCAAAGCCGCTCTTATGAATTTTTCGTCCTGTCCAATCATTTCACCGGTCCTTAATACCAAGCATTTCTAAAAATTCTTTTTCGTTTATCACTTTAACCCCCAGATTTTGCGCTCTCTCAAGTTTGCTTCCTGCATTCTTGCCGGCCAATACAAAATCGTTTTTTTTGCTCACGCTCGAAGAGGTCTTCCCGCCGGCTTGTCTAATTGCCTGCTCAGCCTCTTGGCGGGTGAATTTTTCCAAAGTACCGGTAACAACTATTGTTTTTCCTACAAGCTTATCCGTGCGCTTAGTCTCTGGCTGCTCCGGTTTTACACCAGCAGCTAACAATTCATCGATAACTGCACGATTCTTTGGGTCGCGAAAATATTCATAGATACTTTCTGCCATAGTCGGCCCGATTTGGTCTATTGCTTCAAGTATTTCTTCATCGGCGGTCATAAGTGCCTCAAGCGAGCCGAAGTGTTCAGCTAAAATTTGTGCCGATTGGCCGCCAATATGTCGGATACCCAAAGCGGCAATCAGCCGCCATAACGGCCGGGTCTTACTCGCCTCGACTGCTTCAATTACATTGCAGGCACTTTTCTCGGCCATTCGTTCCAACCCAATCAATTCGGCCTTCTGCAATTTATAAAGGTCCGCAAAATTCTTTACCAGACCCGACTCGACTAACTGCTCAATTAAAGCGATTCCAAGATTTTCGATATCCATCTGGCCCCGCCCGGCAAAATACTTCAAGCGTTCCTTTAATTGGCCCGAACAATCCGGATTGACGCAGCGAATATAAACGCCGTCCTCGTCTCTGCTTACCTTAGAGCCGCAATTGGGGCATTGCTTCGGTATTTTGAAGGGCACTGCCTTGGCGGGCCTTAGCTTATCTTTCACCTCTACTACCTGCGGTATTATCTCGCCGGCCTTTTCAACGACCACCGTATCGCCGCAGCGGACGTCAAGCCGATTTAGTTCGTCAAAATTGTACAGGCTCGCCCGCTAAACCGGTCTGCAACCCGG
>SDBT01014425.1_pt1 | contig 12605 bp, 11 predicted proteins | sample 2277101 | NCBI WGS metagenome assembly SDBT01 (sample SAMN10404973, study PRJNA504765) | marine sediment metagenome | isolation source: marine sediment core GS10_PC15, 103 cmbsf | place: Arctic Ocean: Southern Knipovich Ridge | collected 2010 | reverse complement strand
CTGTCCTTGTATCCATTCGCTTGGATAATCTGATTCGTACTGAGGGAAGGAGGCTATTTCATGAAGATGCCCCTTGCCCGCAACTTCGCCTGAGGGGACAATTTCTTCTATGGTTGACTTGAATGCCGCGAAAAGGAGGGCTGTCCTCCTATGCTCACCTCGAACCCGCGCTATCCGCCCAATCTCCAGGAGTCTGAATACAGCCCAGCGCCTACTCCCCATTCGAGCAAAAAGTTCAAGGCTCTCTCTGACGCAGGTCTCAGCCTGCCCATATTCTCCCGTAGCAAGGTATACCTCACCAAGATGTCTCAGCATATTGGCGGATCCTGTCCTCGACCTCTTCCGTATACAGCAGGCTCTTATCAACCAGTGAGGTCAATCCGCTCAGGATAGCCTGTTCCGGTGCTTCCCCCAAAACTGCATATACTGCTTCCAATGTACAGCCACCGGAAAATACGGCGAGCCGCGAGAAGAGCCTCTTCTCTCCGTCGGATAGCAGATCATAGCTCCAGCCAATCTCACTGCGCAGGGTTTGTTGTCTTTCCGGAAGATCACGGGCTCCGCCTTTGAGTAGCTTCAACCTCGCAGACAACCTCTCCAAAAGAGCCCTCGGTGTCAGGGTCTTGAGACGCGCCGCTGCAAGTTCGATGGCAAGGGGCAGGCCATCCAGTCGTCTGCATATTTCAGCAACCACCTCAGCGTTGTCCTCATTAACTGAAAAACTTGGCCTCACAGCCTTGGCTCGATCAACCAAGAGGCATACAGCCTCGTTACGCTTCAGGGTGCGCACCTGTTTTTTGCCGCCATTTGTTTCAGGAGTGCTCAGGGGGGGTACGGAAAACTCCTGCTCACCTCTTAGATGCAGCGGCTCCCGGCTGGTTGCCAGTATCTTGAGGTTCCGACACGCATGAAGCAGGGCATCCACGAGCTTACCACACACCTGTATCAGGTGCTCACAGCTATCCAGGATAATTAATAATCGTCTGTACTTAAGACAGTCCGAAATAGATTCCATTAAAGTGAAGCCGGACTGTTCCCGCACACCCAGCGTTGACGCAATATATTGTAAAAGCAGAGCAGGATTCGAGAGGGGAGCAAGTTCGACTAGCCAGATCCTGTCCACGCAATCATTCTGCAGCTCAACGGCCATCTGCAACGCCAGGCGGGTCTTTCCGCAACCTGCAGGTCCCGTGAGCGTCAGCAGCGAGGTATTGGAGAGAAGATACTTTATCTCTACAAGCACCTGCTTCCGACCTATAAAACTTGTCAGCTGAAAGGGTAGGTTATGCTGAGGAGGTTCCAGAAATTTACTAGAAATGGATTCTGTTGCCGTTACACGGTTCTCTTTTATTATCTCGGACAGCTGAACCGTAGTATCCTCCGGAAATACACCTAATTCTCTTTTCAACACCTGTTTGCAGTCGCTAAACTGCCGCAGAGCGGCGCTCCGCTGTCCCGTTCCAGCATACAGATACATCAGCTGGCGATGTGCCGTTTCATTGACTCGATCCAGCTCAAGCCATCTCTGTGCATACTCGATTGCCTTCAACAGATATCCCCTGACTCTGAGACAGGAGGTTAAACGCTCGAATCCAACGGTCATCTGGTACTGCAGTTTTTGGGTCTGAATGGACTGCCAGTCATCGAAGTTCACACTGTCCCTGAGTGAAAACCCGGTTACAAAATCATTACGATAGAGGTTCAGGGCTCTAATGAGCGGACAGGAACGGCAAGCTTCGCTTTCAGCGGGTCTGTACGTTTTGCACTCCGCAAGCAAACTCAGAAACCTATCAGCATCCACCTCGAGGTCGGCCTTGGTATCAATGCTTATAGAGTCACGGTCCGAATCTATCAGATTACCTCCAAGGCATCGCCTGAGGCGATGAATGGTTTGTCTCAACTTAGCGCGTCCATCTGTATGGCCACATTCAGGCCAGAGCAGATTGATCAGGTATTCACGCCGGTGGCTTCGGTTTGTGACGGTCAGATAGATGAGAAGGGCGAAATCTTTGCTGGTCTCTAATTTAATAGGAACATCGTCCAGTAGAATATTGGGAGATCCCAATAAATATTTTAGGGTTTGAATTAGCCGGGGAAATTGAATCAGTAGGCAAAGATGTAAAATTATTTAAGAAAGGTGACCAAGTTTTTGCATCAACCTTTCCCGGTTTTACATTTGGTGGCTATGCCGAGTACAAATGTCTGCCTGAGGACGGGGTGCCGGCAATAAAACCGGCCAATATGACCTATGAGGAAGCCGCTGCTGGAGTTGCTTCTGGGGCTTTGACCGCATTGCTTTCCCTTAAAGATATGGGGAATATTCAGAGCGGAAATAAAGTTCTTATCAATGGCGCTTCTGGATCGGTAGGTACTTTTGCAGTACAGCTTGCCAAGTACTTTGGGGCAGAAGTTACCGGGGTATGCAGTACCACGAATTTAGAATTGGTGAAATCTCTGGGAGCTGATAAGGTAATTGATTACACAAAAGAGGATTTTACAAAAAGAGGAGAGCTTTATGATTTCATCTTTGATGCCGTTATAAAACTCTCGAAATCAAAATGCCGGAAAGCACTAACTCCGAACGGGACATACGGGCGGGCAGGTGATACAGGGACTGCAAAGCCGAGTGCTGAACATTTAATTTTCCTCAAAGAGCTTATTGAGGCGGGGAAGTTAAAATCGGTCATAGATAGACGCTATCCGTTGGAGCAGACTGCCGAGGCTCACAGGTATGTCGAAAAAGGGCACAAAAAGGGAAATGTAGTCATAACTGTGGAACAAAATAATAAAACCTAGCTGTCTGTCATAGTACCCGACCGCTATTCTACTGGGCTTCATGGCGGGGGAAATACACCCAAGCATGCCAGGGCGGACTCAACACGAGTGCCGCCTTTTTTTGTCGGCCGATTAGGATGCCTGTGGAAGGCTACTCCGTTTCGTGCTTCAGCGGCAGTATTGGAGACAAGATATCCGTGAGTCAGTTGACCCGCCAAGCGGCGGGACTCGGACTGGAGATCAATCCTTGCGGAAGCTCTTGAGCTTTGCTCGAACTGTGCTTAGAAGGGCGGCATTCCCGTCAGTACGCCGTAAGATCTTCTCGTACAATTCCAACCAGGGTACCTGGAAGGAGCGCCACGCTTCCGGGTCCTCGGGCAGCAGGCGAGAAATGGCTGTCTGGGCTCCGGCCACCCTGTTGGTAGAAAAGTACAGCTGGGCCAGGTAATAGTCCGGGTTTTGAAGCGTGGTTTTTGTGGAGAAGGGTACGCTGTTGGCAACAAGGTACTCCATGTGGTCGAGTCGTTCCTCCCGCCTCATGTCGAGCTGCCCGGTGAGCACACCGTTTTCCAGACGGCCCAACTGGTAATAGATACGCTGCATGCTTTGCTGGGCAAAGGCGCGGACACGACGGGACCAGAAGTCGGTTCCGAAGGAAAGCTCGGCAGCACGGCGATAGGCCCGTATGGCCGCGGCCGAAGGAACGGTTTCCCGCCGTTCCAGAGATCGTCCGAGATAGAAATGAAACAGGGCTGTTTCCGGGTTCGAAGTTACAGCCTTCCGTATCAGTTCTAGCCCCTTTCGTCTTTCGGGGGCCTGTTGTGCCTCGAAAACAGTTAAGAGTCCAAGCTCTGCCAGAACAAAAGGGTTTTCAGGGTACATCTTGAAGGCTCTGCGCAGTACCTGTAAAGTGTCACTAACTCGCCCGTCCATTTTGAACACCATGGCCTCGTCCAGCAGGAGTTCGGCGTTGTCCTGGAGCAGGGGTTCTATAGCTTGTATAGTATAAATTTTTTCCAAGGCGGCTTCGGCGTCACCTCGATCCAGGAGTCGAATACGTTGGTAATCGCCCCGCAAGGCCACGTCCAGGCCCGAGGAGATAGCGTTGAAAGAGTAGAGTGATTTGGATAGGAGATCCTCTTTCACAGCCGTGGTAATTCGCCAAAGCACGTCTACGTTGAACTCATCTATAGCCAGGGCCTTCTCGTATTGAGCGATGGCCGCTTCGTAGCGCCGCAAAGCCATGAAGCGGTCTCCGATATCAAGGTACGTACGAACTCGGTAATCGGTAGCGGGCATACTGCTCCTGCCGGTATCGGTTCCTGAGAACAGGTCGGCCAGGTTGCGCATTATTTCCAGGAAGCCGTCGGCGGACCGGGTCTCCGCTGCTTCGGCCTCGATTGCTCGCCCGGTTTCCACATCCACCAGCTGCAGGTTGACCACGTAGGTTCGCCCGAACCGGGCCACACTGCCCACGAAGATGTGATTGGCGGAAATGATTTTTCCCAGCTCTACGGCAAAATCCCTGTCGGCGAAATCCTGGAGCGATGCTTCCTGGGCTTCCAGGATCGTCTCCAGTTCCGACTGTTTGATCACGGTAAATGCCTTGGATCGAATCAGTGCCGTTTCGAACAGTTGACCCAGAATTTCCGCATCTCTGGCCAGCACACCGACCGAGTAGCTTAAGGGGGCGACGGAAACGCGGGGAACCGCTCCATCCGCCGGCAGCAGTTGTGTGCCGGCGAGTCCTATCAAAAGCGTGAAGAAAGCTCTATATAGCTTCTTGAGCAACAGCGGCTTCATATACTGTTTCATTGTAACTCCGTTATGACGATAGTGCAAGCCGGTTAGTAAGTAGAAAACTAATCAGGCTGTTCTGTATCGAAGGCTACAGCCTACAACCAAAAAAGAATTTTCAAACGTAAGCGTAGCTTACGAGAAGGCTGAATGCCAACTCGATCCAAAGCGATCGATAAAGCAATAATCGATTATTGCACAAAGGCGAGGGTGCACATCAGTCTAAGAGATACTCTTGATTTTTTGGATAAAGGCTTCGATCTCCTGGATGCCCTCCAGGATACCGATTTCCACTTCCATTTCCTTTCGTTCTCCTGGCCCGATGAAGGGCAGTTTTCCATCTCTGCGCAGTTCGGAACGGTTGGCAATCTTCGTGTTTACCGGTTCAATACCCACCACGTAGTCTTTGGCGCCCAGCATCTTCCACTCATTCAGGTAGGGCAGGTTGTCCATACGAAAGCGGAGGTACAATCCCAGGCCCCCGACGAGACCCCGGTTAATCATGGCGGCGTAGGCGTATCCATCGTCGTCGCCGGCCATGGTGTGCAGAAAATCCTGGCTGATGAAATCCGCCTGCGGTGGAGCGAAGCTGCCAGTGCTCTGCAGATGTTTTCTTCCTTCGTCATCGTAGGGTTCCGTGTGTGTCGCGCTTAAAAGCAGTTCGCTGGATTCATCCAGCAGAGGAAAGCCGGAATTGATATGGTAGAGTATGTTGAAGGGAGATTCTTTGTAGCCGAAATTCTCAACCGAATCACGAATAAGCAGACTTTTTTTACCGATTGCAGTCGTTATAGAGCGGCAGAGGCGCAGCTTGTCGCCCATCAGGCTGCATTCTTCTACGAATCCCGTAAGCTCGAGGACATAACCATTTTCCTCCCACCGGGAAAGATCGCAGACCCGCTCAGCCGGAATGGAAGAGTAACGGCCGTGCAGGCCCAGCTCCTCCCCCTCATCGCTGCCGGGATTACCGAAGTAGGTAAGGCCGCAGGTGGTCAGCAGACCCCCGAAGAAGCTGTTCAGCCATTCAAACCCTCGAGGGTCATAATAGGCGGGACTGCTGATCCCATTGGGCGTTAGGTACACCAGGTTTACCCCTTTGTAGCTGCAATAGGCAATGTCCAGTCCTCGATCCGGGAGGACCGTAAAGGAAAACCCGGATCCGGTGTTGAAGTCTACCGCCTGCACGCCTTTGGCCCGGCCTGTGGAAAACTGGTAGTGCCTGGTGCCGCCGATCTGCTGTAAATGACCGATGCGCATCTCCAGCTGTTCCCGATTGTACTCTCTATTATTGATTTTCATGGTAAAACAATAATAAAACTATATCGATGATTCAGGCAAGCTTACAAATCATTACTGCGGGACAATTCTGTCGATATTCCCGAAGACCGGCAGGCTCCCGGCAACACTTTTGCTTAGTCTACTGACGAAGGCCAAGTCCCGGAGTGGGCGGAAACTGAGCCTGAATTTTCTACGAAACTACGCCGATAATACTATATAGTGATAGGTAGGCCCTGAATGATGAACGAATCGGCTAGCGAATTCAAATCGATCATAGACAGAATTCCGGACCTGGTGTACGAGCTCGACCAGGTAGGAAACATCATATTCATTAATCAAGCAATCAGCAGGTACGGGTACTCTGTAGATGAGTTGATTGGAAAGAACATACTGGATCTTATCTATGCGGACGATCGTTCCAAAGCACGATACAGGGTTAGTGAAAGAAGAAAGGGTGAACGCAGGACTACCGGGTTTGAGCTTCGCCTGGTAACGAGTGCCGGGGCAGCGGTCCCTTTCGAGATTATCGAGGCAGAGGGAATATATCGAGCAGGTGAAGCGGGCGGAGAGCGGTTTATTCGTACCCAGGGAATAGCACGGGAGATTACCGAGCGCAAGCGGGCAGAGGAAGAGCTGCGCAGGAGTGAAGAACGGTACAGGAGCCTGGTCGAACAGCAGGGGGAAGGGATATGTGTTGTCGACGCGGATGAGCAGATCACCTTTGCCAATCCCGCCGCCGAGAGAGTCTTTGGCCTTTTGCCGGGAGAACTGATCGGAAAAAAACTGGACAACTTTTTACAGCCTGAATACCTTTTACTGGTAAAAGAGCAGAAGGAGCACAGTTGGGATCAATCGCGGGGATCGTATGAAATCGAGATCACTACCCCTAACAATGAGAAGCGCTATCTATTGGTAACATCCACTCTCAATTTCGATGAACAGGAGAATTTCATCGAAGCTTTCTGGATATTGCGGGACATCACCCAGCGCAGGATGGCGGAGCAGGAAAATGCACGGCTGGCTACCATCGTACGGCAAACAGATGAAGGAATCTTGATTTTCAACCTCGATGGTTCGGTTCGTTACGTCAATCCGTCTTTTGAAAGAATAACCGGGTACAGCAACGAGGATATGGCCGGGCGGAGCCTGCAGAGGTTTCAAGGCGGAAAGCAGGGCCAAGATTTTTACAGAGACATTGGCAACAAGCTTCTGAGTGGAGAGACATGGTCCGGAAGGATCAGCGAACAGAAAAAAGATGGGACCCCTTTTGTCGTCGAGACTCTTCTGTCTCCGATTCTGGACAACTCGGGATGGGTCATCAACTACGTAGCCGGTATTCGGGATGTAACCAGGGAGATCGAACTGGAGCGACAGCTGCGAGTTGCCCAACAGATGAAGGCCGTGGGACAGCTGGCAGGGGGTATTGCCCACGAATTCAACAATATATTGGCGGTGATCATCGGCTACGCCGAGCTCATGATGGAGCCGGACCTGCCGGAAACGCTTTTAGAGGGCGTCCTGGAAATAAAACGGTCCGCGGAACGGGCTGCTTCGTTGACCCAGCAGCTCCTGGCCTTTGGCCGTAAACAGATACGCCGGCCGGTTGTTCTCAACTTGAATGAGCTTCTGGCCGAATTGAGCAAGATCGTGGAAATGTCGCTTAAAGGCGATATTGAAATGGATATGGAGCTTGAACCGGAATTGGGAGCGATCAAAGCCGACCGAGAGCAGCTGACGCAAGTCATTATCAACCTGACGGACAATGCCATCGAGGCGATGCCGGCGGGTGGCAGGTTAACCATTAAAACCGAAAACTTCAATCCGGACGAAGTTTACCGTGCCGGCCATCCGGACGTGGAGCCTGGGGCGTACGTATCACTGTCGGTGCGGGACTCAGGCCTGGGGATGGACGAGCAAACCAGAGAAAAGATCTTTAATCCATTTTTTACGACAAAAGAATTCGGCACGGGCACGGGACTCAGCCTGGCCGCGGTGTATGGAATCGTCAAGCAGAGCAATGGTCATATTTGGGTTTCCAGCAAACCGGGAAAGGGCGCCACTATTGAGATCATTTTCCCTTCTATCTCCTAGAGTTCCTGTTGCCCTGAGCTGTGGTGGGTCGATCGGCCGATTTCGCCGGCTTTTGTCAGGCCTATCCTGGCCAATATAGGGCCGACAATTTCAAAGATGATGCTGGTTGCCGTGACGGTGGTTATCACTGTCGATCCGATCCTGGCACCCCAGGGCCCCAGGCCGCTGAACTCCTGCTTCACGATCAAGGCCAGTCCGATGGCCACCCCGGCCTGGGAAAGAATGCCCAATCCCAGGTATCGGCGGATCTTGCGCTCGACTCTGCCCACGGCAGCGCCGAGCCAGGCGCCGCCCATTAATCCGGCCGAGCGGCAGAGCATGTACATCAGGCCGAGCAGGCCCAGAGCGGGCAGTGCGGACAGGTGCAGGTTGGCGCCGGCCAACACAAAGAAGAGTATGAAGAGCAGGGGCATGATCGACCTGAGCTCATCCTTGATTCGGTCGGCCAGGTGGCGGGGCTGAGTGTTTATCACGACCAGGCCGAGGATAAGATTGGTAAGGATCAGAGAAAGGTGTATATAGATCGAGAGGCCTGTAGCGATGAGCACCATGGCAAAGGTGAGGGGAAAGATGTCCCGGCGTTTGGACAACTTCCGGGCCATCAGGCTGTAGAGCAGGCCGCTTAAACCCCCTAAGAGCAGGCTCAGGCCGATCTCCTTGAGCGGCGGCAGGACGATCATCCACCACGATTCTGCGGCAACGTTGCCAACTTGGCCGATCAGGCTGCGGGCGATGGCCGCGGCGAAACCGAAGATAACGATTCCCAGCCCGTCGTCAAAGCCCACAACCGCGTAGAGCGCCTGGGTAAGGCTGCCTTTGGCCTTGTACTCCTGGATCACGGCCACGGTACCGGCCGGTGCGCTGGCCGGTGCGATGGAACCGAGGATCAGGGCCAGTGGTAGATCGCCGCTAAGCAGATAGACCCCCAGGAACACGAATATGAAGGCCGCAAAGGACTCGGACAGGATAATCAGGATAATGCCGGCGCCCAGTCGTCTTAGGGAGGAGAAGCTCAATTCCAGGCCGATGCTGAGGGCAACAAAGCCGAGGGCTATAGCGGTGATAAAGGAGAGATTCTGCTGCAGATTTTCGTTGAGCAGACCCAGGAAGGAAGGGCCCAGGAGGACTCCGATCACCATAAAACCTATTATCGAAGGAAGACGGATGAATTTCATCGTCTTGCCAAAGTAGAAGGCGGCCAGGGTTATCGTGCCCACAATCAGCAGAGTGGGCAGGTTGAGCTGGAAGATCCATTCTTGTACGGCAGTCATGCTATAACTCGAGGGATCCGCTGGAGTAGAGCAAGTCCTGAACGCTTATGAGTATCCCCGGGTCCAGCTCCGGTGTGTCCGAGACCAGGTTTATCCGGCGGATGACGTCGTTGCACAGGCCCTTGTCGACAATCGCGAGTATTATCCTGCCGAAACCCTGCTGCGACTCGTTCCAGTAGGCGGCGAAAAGAGGCAGCCGGTTCAGGTAGCTGCCCACGCTTTTGTTTTCGATGACGGCGATCGAGCCTTGTACCAGGCTGGAAAACACTTGCAGGATATCCTCGAACAGCTCTTCCCGCTGGATGAAGACATGGAAAAGGCAGCTTCCCCGCCCGGCTGTTTCCGGGGGCCCGGCCTCTTGCGGGCCGGTGATTTCCCGGAGAAGCTCGAGTGCCTGATCGGGGCCGGACGCCTCTTGGAGACGCCCGACCAGGAGAGAAGATGTTAGCATTTTGGAAATCCCTGAGAGCAGCTGGATATGCCGGTTGCGCTCTGCCCGGGGTCCGATAATGAAGAAAACGAGGTAGGTCTTTTCCCCGTCCAGAGCCTTGAAATCGATCCCTTCGGGGACAATCAGCAAGCCCACGACAAAGGTGTCGTCCTGGTCCAAGGCGCAGTGGGGAATGGCAATACCGTTTCCAAAACCGGTAGACCCGATTTTTTCCCGGGCCGCCAGTGCCTCTACCAGGGCCTTTTCAGGAACGGCATCCAGGGCATCGCTGCGGCGTGCCAGCCGGGCAATTTCCTGAAGAACGCCCTGTTTGTCCGGCGCCGCGCATCCGATTTGAATGAGCTCGGTTTGAAAAACATCGCCCAGATTCATATCTACCTCCTGTTATACCTTCAAGGCCAGAGCTTGTTCAGCTTTGATAAAAATACGGACAATTTCGTCCTTTTCCCTGGCCCGGGTCAATCGGCCCAGTGCCTCGGGGTTTCCCAGGATTGTGTTCAGCTTGGCCAGCACCCGCAGATGAACCACCTCGCTGTCTGTGCACAGGAGCAGGAAGAGGTAGGTCTTCCGGCCGTCCAGGGCATCGAAATCGGTGCCCTCCCGGCATAGTCCGACAACCAGCACCGGTTCTCCTCTAGGATTGTCCTGGGGCTTTCGCAGGTGAGGAACTGCCACGCCCTTTCCGATTCCTGTCGACACCAGGCGCTCCCGCTGCAGCAGTTTTTCGACGAAGGCCTCTCCGTTTTCTATGATTTTCTGCTCCAAGAGGGGTTGAACGAGCTGGTGGAGGACCCGGTCTTTTGGACCGGGCTGCAGATCGGTGAGGATTAGCTCCTCTCGAATCAAACGGGAGAGCGGGACAATGTCCAGCCCGGAGGCGATCAGCCCGGCCAGATCGTTTTGGGGAACAACCTTCATCCGAGTGATTAGCCAGTCGTCGACCACGGTTCGCAGAAAGCGCCACTGGCTGGCCACCTTGGCACAGGGAATCCCGTTCCTGTGGACCATCCGCAGCACAGTACGTTCTGCCAGCTTCAGATACTTGGCCGTCTCGCTCAAAGTCATTACCTCATTGTCCATTATAGTACCTCATAAGTAATTATAATACAATATTGTAATATGTCAATAAAAAAATGGAAAATAAAGCCCGCGGGGGCAACTCCGGGCTTATTGGTTGTTGCCACGGCTGCACTCTTTCTCATATGATGGGGCAGCTTACAAGAGGTTTTCATATCGCAATTTTCGATCGCAATTGAAAGGAAGATTGGGATGTACTAGTTTTTTATGGAAAATCTTGTTAAAACAACAAGATTTTCGGTTGTTATAGTATAAACAGGAGGTTTACATATGAAGAAAATCGGTTGGATTGGGACGGGAGTAATGGGTCAATCGATGTGCGGGCACATTTTGAGCCAGGGATACGAGGTGTCCGTCTTTAACCGAAGCCGGGCCAAGGCGGAACCCCTGGTTGCCGAAGGGGCGATCTGGTGTTCGAGCCCCAGGGAGGCGGCCGAGGACACCGACTGCGTGTTCACGATTGTTGGCTACCCGGCAGATGTAGAAGAGGTTATCCTGGGTCCCAGTGGCGTTTTGGCCGGGGCTCGAGAAGGTTCCGTACTGGTGGATATGACCACCTCCGAGCCTTCCCTGGCAGTACGGATCTATGAAGAGTCCAAGGCTAAATCCATAAACGCTCTGGATGCTCCGGTGTCCGGGGGCGACGTGGGAGCTCGTGAAGCCCGCCTGGCCATTATGGTCGGTGGAGAGCGCCAGGCCTTTGACCGGGTGCTGCCCCTGTTCGAGCATATGGGCAAGAACATCGCTTACATGGGATCGGCCGGGGCTGGACAGCACACCAAGGTGTGCAACCAGATCCACATTGCCACGACCATGATCGGGGTGGTGGAGTCGCTGCTCTACGCACATAAAGCCGGTCTGGACCTGTTGGAGATGATCGAGGTTATCGGCAAGGGCGCCGCCGGTTCCTGGTCCATCAACAATTACGGGCCCCGCATTGCCCGGGGGAATTTCGATCCGGGGTTTTTCATCAAGCATTTTGTCAAGGATATGGATATCGCCCTTAAAGAAGCCCGGCGTATGAAGTTGAGCCTGCCGGGGTTGGCCCTGGCCCACCAGTTCTACGTTTCCGCCATGGCCATCGGCCTGGAGAATATGGGTACCCACAGCCTGTATCAGCTGTTCGAGAAGATGAACGGACTATGAACGGCGGGAGGTCAACCTCCGTAGTATGTTGTTGCCCCAGGTGGAAACCGCGATTATCCCCAGAGCCGGCCATATGGGTCATTATGACAACCCTGAATTCGTCGACGAGGTCATTATCCATTTCTTTCTAAGAAGCTGATCTGTCCCTCTTGCTCCCAGAAACGTACCCTGTTGTTCTCGGAGTATAGGAAGGACCGGCTCTTGCCGGCCTTGCCTCACCGGCAATTCGTCTTCACCTTCCTTTCCCCGGGGCCTGCGCGTCTTTTTATTGATTTCCCCCATTGAATGACAGTACTTCATTCTCAACATAGTGAATTGTAACATTGCGCTGCTCTGATATTCTTTTTGTTGTTTTAACTGCTTCCTGAAGCATAATTCTAACATCATAATGACCAGCTTCGGCCAATTTTTCTTGAACACGATATTTTTCCTTAAGCATATCGTATAAAAACATAAGGCTATTCCTCCTTGAACAATTCCATAGGAGTAATTATCTCTGGGATAAATAATCCTAATTTAGTATTAATAAATCTTATGTTTTCTGCAAGATAGAACTACCCAAAGTTGCAACCAGGAATTCCCCAGTTTTGCAGGCCTGAATTCCCCGGAATTGCAAAGGCCATAGCGCCCACCCTCGATAGCCCCGGTTGGCTATATATGCATCAGCACTGGGGGCTGGGCGCTGTTTGGACTTTGGTAATGTTCTCTATTATATTACT
>SDBT01014424.1_pt1 | contig 12606 bp, 14 predicted proteins | sample 2277101 | NCBI WGS metagenome assembly SDBT01 (sample SAMN10404973, study PRJNA504765) | marine sediment metagenome | isolation source: marine sediment core GS10_PC15, 103 cmbsf | place: Arctic Ocean: Southern Knipovich Ridge | collected 2010 | reverse complement strand
GTATTAGCTAGCTTTTAAAAACTCAAAGTAAAAGCAATTCTGGATTTTGAGCGAGGAACTCAGCGCCTTCCTCTAGTTGGGGTGCATACTTTTTCAAGGTACTAAATATACCTCCACCGCTACTCTTCTTACTCGCGACTGGAGCTGCTCCAACTGATACTTCACCAGCAGCTTCAGTAGGTACTTCAGCTTTATCACCCTTACCTTCTATAGTCTTCAATATCTCTGGTAAGAACATGACTAGTATTATGATGATTCCTACTATCAGTATTATCATTCCTATTGAACTGAACAGTTGGACAAATACATTTTCTCTCACCTGATCCTGTGTATTAGTTGTCTCTTGAGAATTGAATGTTTGTTGTTTGGCCACTACGTTCATAACGCAAGAAGCTATAGCATCTCCAGATTGAGATACATTAATATCACCCGCAGAACCTGTAACATAGATAAGTTGATTAGAATTTAGATTCTCCACACTAGCATTGCATGTTGCGTTGGCTATTTGAGATATCTTGTTGTTGAGAGTCTGTTTGACTAGACTCTTCTGAACTTGAGAAGATGGATCCAAACTAATCATGCTATCTGTGAACGATTGTTCTTGATCATTGATAGCATCAAGGATATTATCAAGTGAAGATGAAAGATCTGCAGACAAAACACATCCAGCTGTCGATGCTGTACAGGTTTGATCGATATTGATATCTGTTACCTTACCACTTACAATGATTGTTTGACCTTGTATAGTATTAGAACAATCTGCAGCACATGATTGATCAGACTGAGTCAAGAAGTCATTGGTAACAGTTTCCTCTATCGTGGATATACTCACTTGACTTCCGATCTTGATAAAGCTTAGTCAAGCTTGACACAATATGATTTTCTTTATACAAATGACTTATAATTTTAGTAAATTGAATCAAGAATAGGTTTTAATAAATTGTAACTATCAAATTATTACCTCTGATAACAGTAATAGAATGAACAAAATACTTCCCACGATAATATGCTCTTTCTTGAATATTTCTATCAATCATCGATTTAATGATCCCTTTCGTAGTCATGTGCTTCATCTTATGATAAATTTCAACATTCTTGGAGTCACAATGGTATAACTTTTGGTTATACATTTTGAAAGTTTGTCCAAAGTCAAACTCGCAAGGTGAATAATCTCTCTTATGTTTTTCTATCATTAATTTGTAATCAGTTCTATCATCCTCATCTAAGAAATATTTCTCATTATGATAAAATAAGAAATATTCAATTACATTAGAACAACACTCCTCAAACATAATGTAAGTATATCTAAAATGTTCAATCATTTCCTCTCGAAAATTTCTTCCTGTAGTATAATATTTGGTAGCAGCTCCTTTTTCATTCTCACACTTGAATACAACAAGATAGGTATTCATCTTGTTAACTATTGTCGAGAGAGATTTTAAATATATCAATTTCTATTAACACAGCTGGAATGAATTAGAATCTTTCTTCATTTTCACACAGACTGTAGTACTACCTTGTTTGAACATAACCATCTTTTCATCCTCAGCTACGGTCGAGATGATCAGATCCAGAGGATTCATAGTCTCAACATATCTCATCACAATAGGATCGATTGCAAATGCCCATTGTTTAGCTTCATGTTCCTGAGCATTCCACGCTACGGTACTGATACTAAAGATTTTCTTATTATTACAATCAAAATATTTCCACTCTGGTTCGGCAAATATCTTTTCACAACATTTGCCGTATCTATCGCATTTCTTCTCTCCTGTGAATTGTCTATATTTTACATAGCAGTAGAATTCGTCAATACCAGTTACGTCTGTTATCGCACCATCTTTAATATCATCAATCTTAATCAAGTTAGATTGTTGTTCATAGAGGAAACAGATTAATTTCTTGTTCGTGTATATCTTGTCAATTAAGCCATTGTTTTTGGATACATATCTTTCCACTCCGATTTTCATCTTCTTTGCATCTTTGTTAGATCGCATCTCATTTTCGGAGCCTCGTTTAACAGACATTGATATTATGATATAGATCAACTTTACTATTTATACACGTTCTTTTATTCAACTCTTTTATAAATGAATAGGAAGTCTCTTGAAACTATATTGAGGAATCACAACTACAAAGTGATAGATAGAATTAACACATCGAATCTATGTGAGTACATAAAGTGTCTTAATAAATCTGGTCACTATGTCTTCGTTAAACCCGACGGAGAGGGTGTGGTTTCTAAGTCAAGTTCTGACTACATATACAGAATTACTGAAGATGAACTAATATCATACGAAATGTATGCGGGACTTTACAACACTATAGGATCAGGAGTAGCAGGTATTGGCATAGAATCTCAAGATGGTGTTACATTTATTATCACAGATGATTCTAGATATCCAACTGTGACTAACTTCATTAACGATCAGTCGATACGTATAGTTTGTCCTAATAATGAGAATATACTAGCATATCCTGTTGTTAGACTAAGTGAGATATTATCTCACCCTAAATACATTGAAAAAATGATTAAGTTGTCATCGAAGAATATCATGAGAATTCAGTACACACTAGCTAGATCTAGATTGATAACACTTAAGGAAACCGTGATTAAAGTTAATGAATGTATGGATACATTCATCAAACTCAAGAGTCTCAAGATGGCAGAATTGTTAAAGAGTATCGATGAGCTAGAAGATGTAGCTGATGATAATGAAAAATGCTCCGAGAAGAATGAAGAGAAAGACAGACAGGTAACTGATAATCTTGAAATGAGACATAATCTTTACACAAGCTTAGTACACATGTGTAACAGAGTATGTACTATATCTAAGTTGAATGCAGTAAACGATCATATAGTTGAGGTGACAGAACACATAAAGTCTAAGTATAATGATCTAGATAAGGTGTTTTAAAAATGATGAATTCTAATACCTATGTGAGAGACACAAAATGATGTCAACTGAAGGTGTGGAATTAACATCCGAAATTGTGGGAGAATTGAACAGAGTTTTAACATACTATAAACTTGATGAAGATACAATTATGGCATGTTATCACTTCTCAAAGAAATTCGGAGTATCAGAACAATGTATGTTAAGCACAAGATGCATTCTCACGATTAATACACTTATCTATTTATTCGGAGTTGATTACGGGGAAAAGATAGATGAAATTTCAGATAACTGTGTTGTTAGGATAAGTTGTGAAAAGGCTACTGCTCCTTCGCATATATTTCTTTATTCAGGAGAGAACATGTATCATTCTTATGCAGCAAAACATACTCTAAATTGTGTCCCAATAAGTAGATCTGATATCTCAAGAAGACTCAAAGATTTTTCTGAGATTCCCAATGCAGATAATTGGGAAGTTTTAACGGGAATCAGAGACTCTAACTTTACAGGAAAATGTGAAATAACCATACTAAATCTCACTAGATGTGACCCACAGAAAGCAAAGGATAACGCGATTGCCCTAATCGAGTATTCTTTAGCAGCTTTGACATCCGGAGATAAGAAATATCAATATGATGATTATACATACATTTTTTCTCTAGGTGAATCAGGTGATCTAGTCGAAAATGCAACAAGATTTTTAAATAGCCTCCTCAGTGGGATATATTCTTGCTCTTTCATCTTTTAAAATGTCAAATCCTTGCTACAGTTACGATATTGCCTATAGGTTTATTTCTAAACTTGCTAAATACAGATGATCTAAGAAGTTTATAAGCACTCATATCAGAAAAAGGAGGTTTATCAAGCATATCAAAGCGAGGACGTTTAGTGATTGCACTAAAATACTTCGTAAGACGATGATAAGGATCGTTCTTTTGTATGAAGTCTAAATATCTCGACTCGGGTATCATATCATCCTGTAATATATATGTAATGCATTTGAGCAGTAGAGTATTTGGATCTATCAAGAGAATAGACATGATAGAAGTTCCGAGGTCATAAAATGCTGAATAGTTAGGATAAGTACTATCAACTATATCGCAATTGAGTATCATGTAATCCGAATATTTACAACTTTGTCCAAAATCACCTATCTTAATGATGTGATCAGGTTTTGGTATGTAGAGAATGATATCATCTAAAACGAAAGCAAGATGAGTTGTTTCTTCTAAACCTACATACTTTGTATAAAATATGTTGCCAACATGTAGATCGTTATGACTTATTGCGTAGTTTTCTTGATAGCATGCAATGGCATGGAAAACCTGTATGAGTATTGAATCGTTCATCTTAATTAAACCATCACCTAACGCTCCTATCATTTTCTCCTGAAACATGTATGATGTTTTCCTTGAGGATTCAGGACACATAGATAGATCCATTATGTCCATGAAGTTGATCGATCTAGATTTAGAAAGACCTGAACATAATAAACCTATTAGGAACTCGGAGTAGATAGCATTTCTACACAGATAAGATCCCTTAGGTATAGTAATTTCTTTCAATGAAACATCATCCTTCGTTAAACATCGTCGAGAAAATTTCGGTACTCTAAGTATATCTCCTTTCTTAATTATTCTATTAGGATTATCACCGTTAAGTTTAATGATTAAGTGTTCATTAAATTCGGAGTTTTTAGAAGCAAATCTATCTAATTTTTCTCCACTCTCCTCAAACTTAACATCTATTATCTCAAGACTATCGTGTGGAATTTTGACAGCGATGTAATCCTCTTTATCTTTCAACTCGGTACTCCATACAATAGCATAGTTACCAAAACCTAACTCTTTTCCTTTGACTATTGAATCACCAATCTCGGAACAAAGAGGACTCTGATTTGAAATAATATCTACTACTGAAGTTCTATCATTAAATCGTTCGATAACATCGGAACTTCTCTTTCTCATAACAGCAAGAGTACCTAGATGACTCATCTTATTTTAATATTGATAAAATGTGTTTTAGTAAAATAGACAACATTGAGATGGATAAAACATCAAATCGTTGCTACCACTACAATATTGCCTATAGGTCTACGCCTAAATCTATTGAATACGGGTGATCTAAGAAGTTTATAAGCACTCATATCAGATAGAGGAGGTTCATCAAGCATATCAATGCGAGGACGTTTATGAACTTCATCAAAATACTTTGAAAGAGGATGATTACTATAACGAAAGAACTCACGGTATTTAGATTCGGGTCCTACTACATCATCCTGTAATATATACGTAATACATTTGAGTAATAATGGAGATGTTAGAATGAGACCTAACATAGACATCATAGAAGTTCCAAGGTCGTAGAACTTTGAATAGTTAACAGGAATAGGATACTCATTATTAACTACGTCATAATTGAGTATCATAAAATCCGAATACTTGCAACTACGACCAAAATCACCTATCTTAATGATATACTTAGGTTTTGGTATGTAGAGAATGACGTCATCTAGAACAAAAGCTAGATGAGTTGTTTCTTCTAAACCTACATACTCTGTATACAATATATTACCAGTATGTAGATCATTATGACTTATTGCGTAATTTTCTTGATAACATGCAATAGCGTGAAAAACCTGTATGAGTATTGAATCGTCGATCTTAATTAATCCATCACCCAACGCTCCTATCATTTTCTCCTGAAACATGTACGATACTTCTCCTAATTTGGATTCAGGACACATAGATAGATCCATTATGTCCATGAAGTTGATTGATCTAGATTTAGCAAGACCTGAACATAATAAACTTATTAGGAATTCAGAATATGTTTCGTTTCTACATAGATAAGTTCCCTTAGGTATAGTGATCGTGTTCAATGAGATATCAATCATCGTTAAACATCGTCGAGAAAATTTCGGAACTTTAAGTATATCTCCTGACTCAATTTTTCTGTTAGGATTACCACCATTGAGTTTAATAGTCAAGTTTTCATTAAACTCCGAGTTTCTAGAAGAGAATTCTCCCAAATTTTCTCCACTATCCTCAGCTTTAACATCTACTATCTCAAGGCTATCATGTGGAACCTTGACAGCAATGGATTCCCTTTGATCTTTCAATTTAGCATCCCACACGGTAGCGTATTTACCCTTACCTAATATACCTGTTAGGTCCATTAAATCATCGTCAATCTTGGAACAAAGAGGACTCTGATCTGAGATAGTATCTACCACTAAGGCTCTATTATCAAATCGTTTGATAACATTAGAACTTCTTCTTCTCATGACAGTGGAAGAACTTTGATGAGTCATCTTATTTTAGTATCAATAGAAACATATTTTGATAAAGTAGATGACATTCAAAGAGTAATAAGATGATTATATATTAAGATATCGGAGAAAGGAGAAGATGCAAAAATGATGAATTCTAATATCAATAGTATAAGAACAAACTGAATATCAAATGGCAGAAAATAACTTGGGTCAACGAATGAGAGGAATGAAAGGAATCCCTATCAGCATTGAGGTCATGATATCCGTTGCAGCCGCAACAAGACGATCTTCCAACAGAGTAAAAAACTGTGATGCTGTTGTTCGCAACACTCTGCTTGTGGACAGAATGTGTACTTTTGTCGACGCATTGTTTACTCTGTTGCAGTGTTTTATTGGTACCGCAAACGAGGGTTTAGAAGAAAAAGACCAAATTCCACAAGAGCGGATCGAATCATGGCTTACACAAATAGCACAAATCGACAAAGAGTGGAGTAATGATATGACCTCCTTGATCGAGTACATACAACAGCCGATGTTTTCTCTCGATCACCCAAAAGGGGCAGAATTGTTGCGAGAATCCAAAGAGAACTTCGATGGAAAGATAGATGGTTTGGAGGAATAATATACACTACGAGAGTTTTAAAAGTATCTACATATTCATATTTTAGTAAAGTACACATGTAATGGTTCGCTATGTGTTATCTCTAGATGGTGGTGGTGTTAGAGGATTAGCTACACTACATTTTCTGAAAGAATTAGATATTTATCTTAAAGAGAGATATAACAAATGTATCAAGGATGTTTTTTCTCTATACTCTGGTACTAGTGTAGGTGGTATGATAGCATCATGTCTTGCTTGTGATAAAGCACCTGATGAAATAGTAAAGTATGTTGATGAGAACATAGGTATAGTCTTTTCGAGGCGGGGACTCTCGTTTCCGTGGTCCAACAAATACAGTTCAGTAGGTATAGATAAATTAATAGCAGGAATAATACCTGATATTCAGATGAAGGATGTAAACAAACCTTTTCTAGCAACTGCTTACAACACCACTCTGAGAAAACCTACAGTATTTAATAATCAGTCCACTAATCTTTATTCTGACGATTCTGTATCATTACGCAAAGTTATAGAAGCTACCTCAGCAGCACCTAGTTTTTTCGCACCAGTTGAGATTGAAGAAGGCACTCTATACATTGATGGGGGTGTTATCTGCATAGATCCTGTACTATCTGGGTATTCTACAGCACGTAATCGATGGAAGAATGAGAAAGTTATGGTCTTGAGTGTGGGTACAGGTCAGTGTCCTCAGAAATCTATTAATCCTAGTAGTCATTGGGGTATTTTAAATTGGTTGTGGTATGGTAAATTAGTAGATATAATATTAGAAGCTTCGGATGAACTAGGTAGAGATCACATGAGCATGCTCATAGGAAAAGACTATCTGAGAATTAACAGTAAATTAGAGAGAAATATACCTATGGATAGCACTAAAGAACTTGATCTTAGCTATTTAAAGTGTCTTGGTAAGAGATGGATGAATGATTATAGAAGTAATCTAGATAGATTCTTTGAAGAACTGTAACACTTTTAAAACATACCAGTCAATTTTCCAATATTGATATACTCCTAAGAAAGTAAAGAATATATAAACCTTTAACATTTCTGATTAAAGGATATACTTGTGATTAACACTGCTTCGCTTATTCTTATTATTGGACTTGTTACACTTGTTCTACTCTCGTACTCTCATTACTGTTGTTACACTCGTTGTACTCTTTACACTCTTATTCTATTCTTGTTCTACTTCCACTCTTGTTATATTTGTTCTACTCTCATTCCTATTCTACTCTTTTCATCTGTGTTTTAGATTTTATCACAATGAAGTTGACTGGTATTAAGAATATATCATCAACATGTTACATGAACTCTATTCTACAAGCTTTGTTCCAAACACGAGAGATAGGTCACTGTCGTCATCAGACACCTGTAGTAAAGGCGTGGTGTAAATTAAGAAAACAATACGATTCGACTATGAAAGGTGTTATCGATCCTACCGAGTTCAAGAAAGAGTTAGATGATACTAAGCAGTTTGAAGGTAAAGGATCCCAAGATAGTGTTGGTTTTCTCACGATACTACTCGATATGCTACCATGTGAAGCTAGCATGTTTAGGGGAAAACTCAAAAGTAGAATAAGATGTGTTACGTGTGGATGGTATAGTGATAAATGCGACGATTTTACTGTATTAACACTTCCAATCACAGGGACTGATCTCGATACTATGTATAGAAACTTCACCAGTGTTGAAGAGAATGTTACTTACAAATGTGAAAGATGCAAACGAAATACAATACATACTAAAAAGATTACTATCAAGGAATTCCCTCAGAGATTGATAATAAGTCTTAAGAGATTTACATCTAAACTCACAGTAATAAGATCACATGTTGATTTTCCTGTTAAACAGTTAGTATTAGATGGAATATCATACACTCTCTATGCTGTAGTAGAATATCAAGGTAGTTACAAGGGAGGACATTACATCGTAACAGTGTACGATTTCGAGAATGATATATGGAGAGTGTATAATGATTCTTTGGTATCAGATAGGATTTTTCAGAAGGAAGAGTTTAGAGAGACTGCATACATCCTGTTCTATGAGAAATTACCTTAAAAATGATGAAATGAACTTTGGAAAACATCCAATCACTAAGGTAGAATGGGAACAATTGAATAAATAAGACATGAGGATCCGGGTATTGCTCCAACATCACACCCATGGGATATAGATGCTGACTATCTTGATAATGAAGTGCATATGAAATATAAACAACCAGCTGACGCAAAACACGTTATTCAAATTGATCTATTACAGTTTCCTCTTTGCAATAATAAAGATGGATACATACTCAGTCTCAGTTACTTCGGAGAATATTAGAGATATTCAGAAGTTGATGAATCTCTACTGTGATTACATGGAACAGAAAGCGGAAGAGTTAGATGTCAAGAAAAAGAACGAAGACTGGTATTCTCCTATCAAGCAAGACTCTTTCACGATGTCAAAGGAAAAGTTTTTATCCAAGTTTGGGAGAAACTCTTATTACGATGATCTTATCTCTGAAGATCCTTTCACCCTTATAGATTTGCTAGAGGCAATCTATAAGGGTGGTGATGAATCCTCTACGTGTTGGAAGATTTCACGTCAAATGTTGCATCCAGAGGATATAGATGGGATGGAGGTATTATACCTAAGCAACAGAGGAGGAATATGGTCTGTTGATAGTAGTGACATTGAAAATATAAGAGTTATATCATTGAAAGAAATAATCAAACATTTTCAAGAACAATAATATTTCTCGCACTTCCTTTAAACTCTCAATTACAAATATGATGAGTGAGATATCACTTTTAAAATTAGAGAAGTCGTGAGTAGTAATTATATCTCTCTTGAGTGATCAATCCAATATTAATAGAGCTAAGAAGTTGTGATTTCAATCTCTTAGCTACCTTTGGATTTGTAGCTAAGTTAGTTTCGATAATGAGATAATCCAACATCATACAGAAAGCATTATTTTGTTCATAACTCAGCTTGCGTTTGTAGATAACGTTATTAACTAGTTTGACTGCAATCTTCTCCATGTTCTTTACCTTCTCGTCACGGAAATTGTGTTTTATATCAATTTTGTCGGGAAACAGATGCATTCATTCTTTCTTTCATTCATTATCGTCTATATCATTCAATTGATGATCATCTAAAGAGCTGAAATACATAATGTAAGGATATATATCAACAAAGGGAAGTAAAATTCCACGCATGTCATCATTATTATTTTATGCATCTATGTCTTTAAAATATCCAACACGTTCAAGAGGTAATACCCCAGTATCATCAATCTCAAAAAATGAACGATAAATTACTACAAACTCGGAAGTAAATACATCTTCTAAAGTCTCAATCTCTCTATCAGTAAGTTCTTTTCCTATCCTACCTTCATCACTTTTAAGAATATCATGGATGAATTCAGATCCGACAATCCACAGTTACAAGATAACCATCTGTGATTTCAAGTTTGTCTAATTTTGCTAACACATCACAGTCCCATTTTCCATACAAGAATATCTCTTCTGAGTAAAATGGTTTGTGAGGACTGATAAGTAGAATGCGAGGTGCTGAATTTAGTTTGAGTTTTCTGAATTCAGATATTTCTATGACATTATCTTTGTGATATTTGTCCCATACTCCCCCAAGTTTCCACGAGTTCCAGAATGCTATTGGATTGCAAAAATCTGTCATATTACCAATAAATGAATTCTTATCAGAAAATATATCTTTACCACTATCATCTTTACCAACGACAAATATTTTGTGTGTTGGACGTAAGTTTATTGAAAGATCTCTCATTCGTACATTTTCAAATTTCTCTTCATTATTTTCATCATATGGTTTCATATATTCTTCGATCAAGTTTTCCACTTCATCCCAATTTTTTACATCCGTGTCTTTAGGCAGATAAACTTCCAAGTGATAATGCATTATGTTTTGATTCTGTACCTAGATCAATAGAGTACATCAATTTTGATGTTTTAAAAGTACTCCTATTTATGTCTAATATGATAAGATTCCAGATTCATTCATCCTTGAACAAACTTAGCATCTTCTCCATAGAAATGTCGAACGAAGGTCAGGAAAGGCTTCTCAAAGTTGTAGTTTGATTTAGCTGAAATGTCGTAATATTCAAGAAGACCAAGATCACGATGCATGGTAATGTTTTTCACTTTGCGATTCTTAATGTCGACCTTATTTCCACAAAGTACAATTGGAATATCTGGAACTGCTTTACGGACAAGATCAACCCAGACCTTCGCATTCTTGTAGGAGATAAGAGATGTCAAGTCGAACATGACGACCGCACACTCAATTCCTGCAAAATGATTAGTTGGCAATCCGAATTTCTCTTGTCCAGCGGTATCAATGATGTTGAAACCAACATTTCCTTTGTTAGTCGAGAAGAGGATAGATCTTAATTCCTTTCCTTGAGTTGCAATGTACATCTTCTCGAATCCTCCAGTCATATGTCGAGTAATGAAGGTGGTCTTGCCCACTCCTGCATCACCAACAAAAACGATTTTGTGAGAATAATTCTCCATGTTTCTTTACCTTCTAGTTACGAAAATAGTATTTATATCAATTTCGACATTTTCCGTCATTTCTCTTTACTAGAAGTGTATTGATGGAGAGAGTCATCTTTTTTTCATTTCATAGTTTTATGAAGAGAACTCATTTCCACATAGCATCAAAGAATCAAATCTTGATAAATGTTGTTTATTTTTCTCACTAAAACATCTACGAACTGATCCATATTCATTTACTGTGTCATTCTCCGATATCTTATTAAGAATAGATTCATACCAAGCAGATATAGATTCAGATGTAGGTATACATTCCTCCTTATCGACAATAGACTTATCTATAGATTCCAGATATCCTATCGTTTTTCTCTCTCCATTACTTCTCCTACAGTCAAAGTAGATAACTCCACTTGACACTATTAGATATGGATTTTCATTCTCATGTACTCTTAAACACACATTACAGTATGATGGAGATATTCTCTTCAATAATATGAGATTACCCCTCTCACTTAATAATTTGAATGGATTCTTACCTTTCAACGTCTTAACGAATATAGAATAAACTAGACCACTATCATGTTCAATAGTCTCATATAACACTGTTTCCTTCTTCTCTATATCTATCGATATGAGAATACATGAATGAGTTACAGATACTAAGCTTTCAGTAAACATGGCTAAAAGAGTTAGATGTTCTCCTTGTTTCTGTTTTCGATTCACTCTTTTGCTCATATCTTGTATTTCTCCTCTAAATTTGAATGTCTTCATGAGATGTTTAGTTCTGTCAGACTTTGCCTTGTGAGACCAAAGGAGCCTCATCTGTTGAGTACTCTTGTAAACAGATGAATCGACATATTCTGAATATTGAGACTCCATTAACTCAATAGTTAGTTGATATATCTTTTCACACTCCTTAGGTGTGTTGAGACAGTAACCATCAATAATAACGTGGTAACTAAACTTATTTGTCCCATGACTCTGATAGACAATGATACTATCATTAAGATCGATATTAAAGATATCTTTGTAAACCTTGTCAATTGATCTTAGTAAATCATCGAGTATAGCATTAGCAAATTCATATGATTGACCTTTGATATCAATATCATACTTATGTTTCTGAGTTTGTGTAATAACCTCGTAGAAACATCTTCTCTCTGGCTCAAATGCTATTATGTATTTGAATAGTTCAATGTGATCATCGAATAAAGCAAAGAGTCTATATCCGTCGCTATCTTCCAGTGATATTACTATTCCCGATGTAGTGAGTGGTGATGAATCGAATAATCCATTATAAAG
>SDBT01014423.1_pt1 | contig 12606 bp, 9 predicted proteins | sample 2277101 | NCBI WGS metagenome assembly SDBT01 (sample SAMN10404973, study PRJNA504765) | marine sediment metagenome | isolation source: marine sediment core GS10_PC15, 103 cmbsf | place: Arctic Ocean: Southern Knipovich Ridge | collected 2010 | reverse complement strand
AGACAGAGACGGCAGGGCATATAGACCATACCGCCGCATCCGGGACATCGCTCCAACGGCCCGACAAACTTGGCCGACTCCGGCAGCCGACGAGTTCGAGCCGTGTAGTTGGGCCGCTTGCCAGAGGCGATTGCCGAGACCGTTCCGCGGCTAATGCCCATCTTTCGGGCAATCTGTCGCTGCGAAAGCTTGCCTTCGATCAGCAGTTCACGAATTCGGTCGACGGCTTGGATGGCAATCATGGGTGGGCTCATTGCGCGCAAAAAGAGCCCGCCGCCGGAAACGCGATCCGGTGACGGGCTCTCTAGATACCTGGTGGGATACTCAGTAAGTCAGGCTCTTCAGGTCCCCTCGCTTCGGACGTAACTATAACAGAACCCGTGGCACAATTTCAAGTGTGATCTCTTCAGATCACCGATGTGATACGTTCGAGATATGCCACCGTCCGATCGAGTTCCTCGACCAGCGGGCTCGCATCGATCTGCTTCAATGTGTCGACTACCGCGCGATAATACCACAATGTCCCATCGCGGCGGCCGGCGAAGTTCTCCCAAAGCGATTCGCCGCGAAGTCGATAGTCGTTCAATAGCGATCGGGCGTTGTGCAGCTTATCGGACGCGGAGACCAGCCGCGCGGAAGATGACGCCGTGCGGAGATGGGCAATGTAAGCCTCCTTGCGCTCTCGCCAAGGCGGTTTCGGCGTCTGGTCGGTATCCGAGCATTCGTCGACGATCGCGGCGACCTGTTCCCCGAACCGTCGGACAATCTCCTCGCGAGCCGCGGCGCCGCCCTGGTCCTCGATCGCGTCGTGCAACAGCGCGGCAATTGCTTCCGTCTCATCGGCGCCATATTCCAGCGCGATCGCGGTCACGCCCAACAAGTGGGCCACATAGGGAACGCCCGACACTTTGCGCTGCTGATCGGCATGTAGACGGGCCGCGTAAGACAGGGCATCGGCGAAGCGAGAGGAGAGCGTCATGCGGTCACGGGAGTCTATCGGGGCTGCGGCGACCGGTTCGAGTCGGCCTCTAGCTCACTAATCCGATGTTGCAGCGTTTCTCGCTCGGCGGTCCACTGCTCTCGGTCCATTAACATACGCAGCAGCCAATGGCGGGCCTTGCAGATCAGTTCGGCATTGGCGTGGCGGACATCGTCGTCTTCGGCGTCCTCGACGTCGGACGTCCGGCTGACGATCAGCCGGCCATCGGGCAAGCTCGCCACAACGGCCCCTTCGCCGGCCACGTCGTCGTCGACCGCCAGCGGGCCGGGCGTAGCCAATTGGCAAACGGCCTCGATCCGCGACGCCTGTTCGTCGCTCAGCGCCGCACCGCGATGCATACAGAGCGGATCGAAGAAGACTTCCGCGTCGCGATCTCTAAGTTCTTCTTGCCAGGGGATCATGCCGGGCTCCTCGATCGGTGCGATCAGTCACCACAGTCACCATGGTCGACATCGACCTCGTCCATTATACGGGAGTCGAGGGGCCGTTTTCCAGCACCCCCCCCGCTAGATTCGCAAACGGCCCCGTCCAGAGAGGGGGTTCACTGGGGTTTGTACGGGTTGCTACCGAGTTGTCCGTGCTGGATCGGTCGCGATATGTCCCGATTGCCCCCCCTCATAAGAACTAAACTCTGCCCACACGGGCATGTGCTCCGAGACTTGGAGTGTCGCTCGCATCGACAGCTCGTAGTGCTGCATGAGGTCGAAGACATCGGCCAAGCCGGTGAACTCGGCGGTTGCCCGACGGTCGATGAGGATGTTGTCGACCGGCAGCGTTGCGCGCAGGGTGGTGGGAGTTCGGGTGATCAGCGCGATGATTTCCGGCAGGCCACTCCACTGGGTCAGGTCGGCCTGATGGATTCCGAAGTCACCGAGGAGGATGATGTCGTCTTCCCGAGCGGCATTTCCCGGCGACCCGCTGTCACGGACGGCCCGATAGACATCGTCCAACAGGTTCAGTTCGGCGACGGCCTGAATCGGATCGATGTGGACATTGATGGCCCGAAAGGTGAATGCCTCGCTCGGATCGGGGCCTACCGCTTGGAACAGGGCGACCAACGGCCGATGGCGCAATCGGTCGTCCGGATCGTCGACCAACTGCACCGTGGAACGATCGATCCCGACGGCCGCCGGATTGAAGAGAAACGCGCTATAAGGGCCGGTCTGATCGTCTCCGACGGTCTGGCCCGTCGCAAAGTCGTACTTCTTGCCCTTCGCGGCCAGTTGTTCGACCAGTTGGACCAATACGGCCTGATTTTCGGCCCGGAGGTTTTGCAGGGCCAATAGGTCGAATCGGGCAATGACGTCCAGGAGAATATCGTTGAGTTGGCGATTCCCCAGCTTCCGGCGATCCAGGCCGCTGAGATTGAACGTCGCGATCCGAAACTTGCCCTTGCCAGCTCGGGTGGTCGATCGGGCAGACGTCTCGGTGACGGCTCCGTCCTCGGCATTTTCGCCACGCGGAGTGACCGTGACGGACTGGAATTGGCCGTCGTCGTCGCGTTGCACCTCGGTCTCGTAATTGAAGAGGAAGTAAGCGCCGCCGGCGACGGTGCCGACCATCACGGAAAATAGGATGAGACGGGCCATGGCACGCTCCTTGAGTCCCCGGGCTAAGAAATACCGATCGGGAAGGATAGCGAAATTGGGCCGCCGGTTCCAGGGCAGTTTGTATGCCCGACTTCGTACGATGGCCCTCCGAGGCCGTCGGATGGCTTGTAGGGTGGGCACTGCCCACCAAGAAGCAGCGATAAGCGGCAAGTTCTTGTACGATGGCGCTGCGAGGCCGTCGGATTGACGGATAGGCAGACCTTTTCAACAGCGACGGCCTCGGAAGGCCATCGTACGAGTCTTCTCAGCGTCGGGCTTCGCGGACGAGATGGCCCAACTCGGGGAGGATGATCTTCTGCATGGCCAACGTAACGGCGGCTCGGGAGCCGGGCATAGTCAGCAGGACGGTTCGCCCGAGCAGCCCTCCGGTCGCCCGGCTGAGCATGGCCGCCGGGCCGATCTCCTCGTAGCTGAGCATGCGAAACAACTCGCCGTAGCCCGGCAGGGGCTTGTCCAATAGGCGGCTGACCGTCTCGAACGTCTGATCGCGGCTCCCCAGTCCGGTCCCGCCGGTCATGAGAATGGCATCGATTTCCGCTCGATCCCGCCAGTTGGCCAGAAGTTCCCTCATCGGGTCGGGTTCGTCGCGGATGATCTCTCGAAAAAGGACCGCATGGCCTGCTCCGCTCAGGAGATCGACGACCGTTTGTCCGCCCGAATCCGTTTCGAGGGTTCGTGTATCGCTGACGGTAATCACGCCGCACCCTACCGATTGGGGGGCTTCGTGCTTGTGTTGATCGGGAACCTTACTCATACTGCGACCCTTACAAAACGACAGGCGTCGGGAAAAACCGCTCCGGAGGCCGGGATTCTCGTTGTCCACCCTCGGCCATCCCCCGTATACTAAGGGGTAGCCCCCTCGAGGACAATCGCTCCCGAAACGGGGGGAGGAAGAAAGAGGAGAAGCGGCCATGAGGCATTCTACTGTCGGACCGATCGTTCTGATCGTCGTCGCCGTGGTTCTTTCGCCCACCGCATGGGGTGATGTTTTCCTCCTGCGCAACGGCGGCCGCATTTCCGGCGAACTGCTCAACCCCGACGAGTCGCCACGCGAGACCTACCGCATTGCGACCAACTCCGGCGGGCGGATCACGTTGGACCGCTTGCAAGTGAAACAACGGATCACCAAACGTAGCGACCAGCAGAAGTATACCGAGATTCGACCCCAATATCCCGACACGGTCGACGGCCAATGGGAACTGGCCCAGTGGTGTTTTGGGCAGGGTCTGTTGCCCCAGTATCGCACTCACCTCGGGCGCGTCATCGAACTCGAACCCGACCACGCCGAAGCCCGCCGAGGACTCGGCTACGATCGTCATGACGGCAAATGGATGACGCAAGACGAGGTGATGATCGCTCGAGGTTATCGGCGATACAAACGAGGATGGCGGACGGCCCAGGAAATCGAGTTGATCGAGAGACGAGAGAAGGTCGAGGCGGCCGAATCGGAATGGACTCGAAAAATCGCTCGATGGAGAACCTGGTTCGGTACGGATCGAGGGCAACAAGGGGCCGAGAACATCTTGGCGATCGACGATCCGGTGGCCGTTGCCGGGTTGGTCCGGGGCTTGAAGAACGAGCAGGCCGAGAAGGTGCGGCTGCTCTACGTCGACGCTCTGGCCAAGCTGGGTACTCCCAATGCGATCGAGGCATTGGCGGTTCGGGCAATGGACGACGCCAGCAAGGAGGTCCGATTGACTTGCCTCGACTATCTCTCCAAGGTCGAGGACCCAAGGGTCGTCGCTTACTTCGTCGGAAAGTTGCGACACAAGGACAATCGCGTCGTCAATTGGGCCGGAGTATGCCTGAGCCATCTGAAGCCCCCGTCGTCGGTCGGGCCTCTGATCAACGCCCTGATCACGGTCCACACGTACAAAGTCGTCACGAGCAACCCCGGCTCGATGTCGGCGACGTTTTCTCCGAACGGCTCGTCCGGCCCGGGTGGTCTGAGCATGGGCGGCGGCCCGAAGTATATCAAACGGACGCACCAGAACCAGCAAGTGCTCGATGCCCTGGCCGTCATTACCCGGAAGAACTTCAGTTTCGACCGGCAGGCCTGGCAGTATTGGTACGCCTCGCAGAAGAAGCAGCCGGAAGTGGACGCCCGGCGGGATTGACCTCACTCCCGGCCTCTCTGTGAATTCACTTGTCAAATCCAAGTATGGACCAGCGATCTTCAATTGCAGCGTCGTCCATTGCTTGACGAAGCCGTGGGACCATCAAAGCGGCAGCGTGATCCGGCCACTGATCCGCCAATTCGTCAAGCTCCCTTCTTGCGAGGAATTCTCGGCCCAGGAGGAATAGGACCATGGCACGGTTCAATCTGGAATGGAAGGGTGATTTCTCCATTCGGTAGTTGTAGGCGCTGATCGCGTTAAACAGTTGATCGCGGGCTTTATCGTCCATATCCTGACGCTGCAAGCAAAACGCATGGCCCACGTAGTACTCCGCAGTGCGTGGCCGAAGCACCGCCAGTCTTTCGAAACAGACGACCGCTTCGGCATGTCTCTTGTCGTACAACAGCATCTGGGCCTTGTTGGCATAGGCCATGTAATACTTCGGGTCAATCTTCAAGGCCTTGTCATACAATTGCAGAGCAGCTTCAGTATCCTGTGTCTCTATTGCTTGATTGTTCAACGCGACGACTTCTTTCGAGAATCGCCTGTCGGGCGGTTGCGGAGGCAACGCGGGACCACTCGGTACTAGATAGAAATATGCGTAGAGCGACCACACAGCAGTGAACGCTACGGCAATGACGAGCATCACGTAAACAACTTTGCGTGTTCGGCTTTTCACGGCTTGCCTCCCTTTCTTTCGCCTCAGAGTGACGACCGCAACGGCGATCCGACGAGTACCGGTGCCTCTTCTCTGCCGACGATGCTCCGAGTGGCCCGGGCCAGAGAAGAGGCACCGGTACTTGGGCCCAGACGTTCGGCTAGCCGCCGTCTCGATCGGCAATCGGTTGGTAGATCTTTCGTCCTAGACGCTCCGGGAAGCGTTCACTATACCACATGCCTGCCGGAACACACATCGCATCGTTACAGAGGACCGGAAGTCGCGACGACTCCACGAGTTGCGACGAGTACGGATTCCTCTTCTCTGCCGACGATGTTCCGAGTGGCCCGGGCCAGAGAAGAGGAACCGGTACTTCCTTCGCCCAAAGGCAATGCCTGACCCCACTCTCTCTTTCATCCGCGTTCATCCGTGTTCATCTGTGGTTCCCCACTTCCTTCTCGTCTCGCCGCGATTGGGCGATGTGCAGCCCTACCAATCTCGCGATCAATACGGCCAGGTAGAGTTGCCCCACGACGGCCTCGAGCCAGGCAAACACTCGGGCGGCGGGAGCCACCGGCGTGATGTCGCCGTAGCCTAGCGTCGATAGCGTGACGAAGCTGTAGTAGATCATCAGCGGGTGGACGTTCTTATGGTCCTCGCCCCGGTTGGCCGATTGTTCGGCCAGCGCTTCGACGTGGACGGCGAAGGCCGTGGCGTCGGCGTGCGCTATCAGCGAGAAGAGCAACGCCCAAATGACGCCTAATAGCAGATAGATGCTCATCGCACCACACAGTCGGTCGGTAGTGACTCGGTCGGCGCGAAGTATGTCGCGAAGAATACATCCGGCCACCAGGCAGAGAAAGAGGATGTTGATCAGGAAGCGACCGCTCATGGCCAGATCGCCCACGGAAGTTCCCGTCCGGGCGGCCAAATAGACGCCCCATATTAGCACAATCGCCGGAATCGCCAGAACGAGCGCCACGAAGAACAGCCGCTGCTCCCGACTGACCGACAGCAGAGCGGCCAGCAGCATCAACGCGAAAACGCCGTTGAGAAGCTGGTCGACGAGCAGTCCGTCCGGCGCAATCGGGTGCGACACGGTCACCAGGAGCAGACTTCCCAGCAGGACCATATACCGCCGCTCTTGCAGCCAAACGAACCAGCGTCTTGGACTCGTCGAATCCACTACTACGGTTTCCGGTAGGGTATGCGGAAGAGAATCGTATAGAGCACGGGCACAAGGATCAGCGTCAGTAGCGTGGCGAAGGCCAGCCCGAACATGACGGCGACCGCCATGGCCAAGTAGAAAGCGTCGAACAGCAGCGGAATCATGCCCATCACGGTCGTTACGGCCGCCATCAACACGGGTCGCATTCGGCTGACGCCGGAGAAGACGACCGCCTCGAAGGCCGGCTTGCCGCCGCGAAGCTGCACGCCGATCTCGTCCAACAACACGATCGCGTTCTTTATCAACATGCCGCTGAGACTCAACGCCCCCAACAGGGCCATGAACCCGAACGGCTGCCGAGTCACCAACAGCCCGAACGTCACGCCGATCATAGCGAACGGTACACAGAAGAAGATAATCGCGGGCGGGCGCAGGGCATTGAACAGACAGATCACGATGAAGATCATGATGACGACAAAGCCGGGGATGCTGGCGGCCAGACCGGCTTGGGCGTCGGACGAGCTTTCGTATTCGCCCCCCCACTCCATGAAGTAATCATCGCTGGGTAGCTTGATCGCCTCGATCTTCGGCCGTGTCCGCTCCAACAGCGTGCTGGCGTTTCCCTGCCGCTGATCGCAGTGGATCGTGATGGTTCGGATACGGTTGCGCCGCCAGATGATTGGGTCCTCGCTGACCATATCGACGCCCGAGATAACCTGCCTGACGGGAATGAACTTCTGGGCCACCGGGCTGAAGACGATCGCGTCGTTGATGCGTGCGACGTCATCCCGATCAGCCTCGGGCACGCGAAAGACGATCGGGATCAGCCGCGTCTCGTTGGGTAGCACGCCGGTCTGCTCGCCCGTGTATTCGCGATAGACACCCGCCTGGACCCCCTCAAAGGCGACTTGCATGGCTAGTGCCAGGTCGCGTCGGGAGACGCCGGTCCGCCGGGCTTGCGCTTCGGAGAGTTGCGGTTGGAGGGTCTCGACCCGCTCTCGCCAATTGGCCCGGATTCCCATGGCCCCTCGTCGCCCCTGGGGATCGCGGTCGTTGCGCATAATCGACTTGACCTGATCGGCCAGTTGGCGGAGTTTGATGGGATCGGTCCCACTAAGACGGAGCTGAATCTTGCCACCCTCGCCCGGTCCGAGCAGGAACTTCTTACCCACGACGAACCCCTCGGCGAAGTTCGCGTCCATGTGCTGCTGGATGCTCGCCGTGAGTTCCTCGATTGCCCGATAGTCGTCGACCGAAACGAGTAGTTGTGCGTAGCTACTATCGAGCTTCTCGGGCGCATAGGTCAACAGAAACCGCAGCCCTCCCTGTCCGACGAAGGAAGCCACGCTAGTCACGTGTTTCTTGCCGTCGGACGTCTCGGCGTTGCGGACGTACTCTTCGATTTTGGCCAGATGCTTCTGCGTATCGTCGATGTGGGTTCCCTTGGGGAGCCAAACGTCGATCATGAACTGCGGCCGGGTCGACGGCGGGAAGAAACTGTTCTCCAAGTGGCCGAATCCCATGAAGGCGACCGCCAGCAGCCCGACCACCGTGATCACGGCGACCCAACGCATCCGCAGGCAAAGCAGCAGAAACCGCTTGTAGCTTTGATAGACGATGCCGGCATACGGATCGGCGTCGGCCTTCGTGTTGGGATCGGCCTTGAGGAACATGTAACACAGCAGGGGTGTGACGGTAATGGCCGTTAGCCAACTGAGCATGAGCGAGATCAGCAGCACGGAGAAGAGCGAGCCGCAGTATTCGCCCGTGCTATCCTCCGAGAGCCCGATGGCCCCGAACGCCATGACGGCCACTCCGGTCGCTCCCAGCAGGGGGATGGCCTGTTGGCCGACGACGTCCCGGGCTGCCTGGATGCGGTCTTCGCCCCGCTGGATCTTGATCAGCATCCCTTCGGTCACGACGATCGCGTTGTCAACGAGCATTCCCAGCGCGATGATCAGGGCCCCGAGCGAGATCCGCTCGAGCATAATGCCGTAGATATCCATGACGACGAACGTGCCACAGATGGTCAAGAACAACACGCCGCCGATCAGCAACCCGCACCGAACGCCCATGAAGACCAGCAGGACGGCGATGACGATCAGAACGGCCTCGGCCAGGTTGATGACGAAGGCGTTGATCGACTCGGCCACGGCGGTCGATTGCACGGCGATCTCGTGAACCTTCATGCCGTGCGGCGTGCTCGACTCAAGTTCTCGCCATCGCTTGACGATGGCCTCGCCCATGGTCACGACGTTGCCGCCCTGGACGGTCGAGATGCCCAATCCGATGGCCGGTTTTCCGTCGATGCGCAAGAGGGTTTTGGGCGGGTCCTCGTAATCGCGAGTGATCGTGGCCACGTCGCCGAGGTAGATCAATCGGCCGGACGTCTCGCCGATCATCAGATCCTTCATCGACTCGACTGACGTGAAGCCGCCGGTCGGTTGGATGGGGATGTAGAGGCTTCCGACCTGAACACGACCGGCGTTGGAGACGAGGTTCTTATCCTGCAAAGCGCCGAAGATCGTATCGAGCGAAATTCCCAGTTGGGTCAGCTTCTGTCGGGAGATTTCCACATAGATCGTTTCCTTGCGATCGCCGTAGATCTCGATCCGTTTGACGTCCCCCACCAGCAGCAACTCGCGGCGGAGCAAGTCGACGTATTGTTTGAGTTCGGCCGGCGTATAGCCCTCGCCGGTGACGGCGACGAATATGCCGTAGACATCGCCGAAATCGTCGTTGACGATCGAGGTTTTCGCGCCGGGCGGCAATTGGTTCTGCACGTCGCCGACCTTCCGCCGCAACTCGTCCCAGACCTGCGGCAGGCTCGTCTTGTCGTACTTGTCCTTGATCGTGACGGTGACGGTCGACAGCCCACGGTCGGACTTCGAGGCAACGCGTTTGATTTGGCCCAGTTGTTGGACCGCCTTCTCGATGACGTTGGTGACCTCTTCCTCGACCTCGGCGGCCGTGGCTCCCGGATAGGCGGTTATGACCAGGGCGTCCTTGATCGTAAACTCGGGGTCTTCGAGACGGCCGAGGCGGTTGTACGAGACGGCCCCGCCGACCACCGTCAAGGCGGCCGCGACCAAGACGATCGTCTTGCGGCGGATCGAGAACTCGGCGATATTCATGCGGCGTGCTCCACGGATGGGCCAATCATTTCATCGGCCGAACTTTCATTCCCTCTTCGAGTTCGTGAACGCCGGCGGTGACGATCGTCTGGCCCGGTTTCAGGCCGCTGATAATCGCGACGTTCCCGTCGGCCGGCTCTCCCAGCGTCACTTCTTGGCGATGGACTTTCCCTTCGGAGTCGAGCACCCAGACGAACGGCCCCTCGCCGCCCGTTTCCGCGACGGCGGTCAGCGGCACGGAGATTGCGTCGGCCCCGTCTCCCGCCTCCGGTTTGAGCCGAACGACGACCGTTCCCGAGCTACCCGGCAGTAGCCGGAGGTCCTCTCCCTCGGGCAACCGGATCGCGAGGCGAACTTGGAACGTCTGCGTGTCCGGATCGGCTCGCGAGCTGAACTCCTTCAGAGTCGCCTCGAATTCCCGGCCGGGCAGGAACGGAAATCGCACAGTCGCACTCTCGACCGAACCGGGTTTCATCTGGGTATCCGACTCGGGTATATCGATAATGATCTCGATCTGGGCGACGTCCTGAAACATGACGATCGGTTGTTGGGCCTGGACATTCTCGAAATTCTCGACATACCGATTGGCGACCAGACCGTCGAAGGGTGCTCGTAGCTCGGTATCATCCCGGGCGTTCTGGGCGTCTTCGACACTGGCCTGCAGCCGCTTGACTTCGGCTTCCTTGGCCAGGATGTCCTCGACTCGAGCACCGACCATCCCCTTGGCGAGTTCTTGTTCCGCCTTCTCGAGTTCGGCCCTGGCCAGATTCCAATCGGCCACGGCGCCGTCGTATTCCTCTTGCGAGGCCGTGTTGCTCTCTCTGAGGATCTTGACGCGATTGAAGTCGGCCAGGGCCTTGTCCAAGGTGGCTTTGGCCGCATTGCGCTGGGCTTCGAGTGTCTTGCGATCCTCGGGTCGGGCACCGGCCCTCAGCGCGGTCAGTTGGGCCTGCGACTCCTCGAGCGTCGCCTGGGCGTTCTTCAAGGCCGTATCGAAATCGCGGGGATCGATTTTCGCCAACAGATCTCCCGCTTTTACCGGCTGCCCTTCGACGGCCGGCAACTCCAACAGCGGCCCGGACACTTGGAACGCCAATTCGACCTTGCGCGATGCCTCGACCCGGCCGGGAAAGGTTCGCGTTGTCCCGATGCCGGCCTCGCCCAAGACCATGGTCTTCACTGGCCGGACACTCGGCGGCGGGGCAGTCGGCTTGCTGCCGCATCCCAGAGATAGCGACATGCCCAACAGCATGACGACGGCCGCGGGCAAAGCGGGCAACTGTTTTGGCTGAAGTCGTCTCACCATGGCCTCCACCTCCCCCGATGTCCCGATGGGAACAGAATTCGATATCACCAGGATAATGATATATGTCTGGGCAACATACCCCCCCGGGCAAAGCGTCTGCAAGAGGTCCGTGGGTTCTACGGGGCGGGCCGTCAGGTGGCCCAACGGGATATTTTGGCCGATTGTCCGCCGGTCAGACTTCGAGTGGCGGGCCCCCCCAGGCGGTGTTTCTTGGCTTTCGCTCCGTTGTCTTCCGCCGTATGCGCCTTACGCCGCCGTAGCGAGACGCGTTTGATGACGACACTGGCCAGGGCGCTGATCGCCACGCGGTCTTCCAGGTTCGGGCGAAAAACGGTCAGCAACAGCAGCGGCAAATACCACGCCATACAAGGGCCGCCCTGGTAGTGGATGTGCCAGAATTGGCTGCCCAGCATCATCGCGGCCGAGCAACTCAACAGCGTACCCAAGTTCTTTTGAGCCGGCCACAACGCCAGTCCGACCGCCACAACCGCAAACGCCGCCATGACGGGAACACGAAAGGCGGGAGAAAAGAACGACCAGAAACCGACCAGCGTGGCGCCCTCGGTGAAAAACGCCTCGAAGCCGAACATCTGCCGCAACTGTCCCCAAAACGCCGCCGCGTCCGGACTGCTGAAAACCAGCGAGAGGATCAACACGGTCAGTGCCGCCCCCACGCCGCCGACGAAGCGAAACAGACCCCGATGCCAATAGAAGCTGCACCAAAGCGGCAGCAGGAACAGCGGATAGAAGATAACGCTCGACAACCCAAGCAGAACGCCGGCCGCCACCGGACGCCGATAGGCCAGCACGGCCCAAACCAACAACGCCGCCGGGACCACGTGATGCACTTGTGCGATCGCCTGAGCCGTGTAGGGTAGCAATAGATACAACGATGCGGCGGCCACCCCGGTCTCGATATTGCCGAAATGCCGATACGCGATCAGGACGATACCCAGGACCAACATCAAGTGGGCCAGGACCACCGTAACTCTTCCCGTTGTGGCCCTGCGATCGACGACCTCGGCCTCCATTGCCGCAGCGCCGACAGGCACGGCATCGACAGGCACGGCGTCGGCGTCACCGTTCATCGCGTCGATGGCCATGGCCTCGCTTGCCAGCCCGGCGAACCGACAGAATTGGGGATGCCCCGGCCCGTAACGCTGCGCCATCGATAGTTGGGGCTCCGCGCCCTCAGCAGCCGCCTCTCGAGTGGCCTCGATTTGCACGGCCCGCTGGGCACCCGCCAAATCGCGATCAGCCAGTTTGCCGGTCAAGACGTTGGTCATCAGAAAGACCAACAGGGCCGCTCCGGTGAACGCCAATCCGCCGGCCGAGAGATTCGGTTTCAACAGCGGGCGGCGCACCATGACCGAGTCCAACAGCAACCGGACCAAGAAGAACGCCCCGACGCAAAAGAGCCAGAGGTAGCCGAACCGCTCGAGCGATTGCCCCAGATGCATCTGACCGTCGAACTGGTGCTTCAGGCCATAGGAGACCAGCAGGAAGCCGGGCGAAAACGTGATCAGGGCAATCAGATCGAGGTTGCGAACGCTCCAGAATCGCCGGAACTTGAAGTAGACGGCGATCGTCATCAGCGACGACAGGTAGACCCA
>SDBT01014422.1_pt1 | contig 12606 bp, 23 predicted proteins | sample 2277101 | NCBI WGS metagenome assembly SDBT01 (sample SAMN10404973, study PRJNA504765) | marine sediment metagenome | isolation source: marine sediment core GS10_PC15, 103 cmbsf | place: Arctic Ocean: Southern Knipovich Ridge | collected 2010 | reverse complement strand
AAAGAACAGAAAAAAGAGTTAAAGATGATTTTTAAATACAAATGCGAGGCTTGCGGAGCTGTAAGTGACGATGCTACTGTGGGGAACAAGTGTTGTAACGACTCTTCAGTCAAGTTAGTTATTAATGGAATAAAACAAAAGAAAGTAACAAACATATTGCAAAAGGCAGTCAAAAACGATACAAAAACGATACAAAAACCAAGCCACTTGATAGTGCCTAACCAAGAAGATGTTTTTAAAAGATTAAAGGTGATAATAGATGGACATGCAAAGAGATAGAGAAGATTTATGGAAGAGGTTAGAGGATGGTTCAGAAGAATTCAAGAAGATATGGCATTCCATAAATGAACAAAATAAGCTAATTGAGGAAAGTAGAGTAGATATTGACAATTTAAAAAAGAAAGTAAAAAAGCTAGAAACTTGGAGTCAAGACCATGACTTGTAAATTTGTATTGAAATCTGGGAATAGATGTAGCTTTCCAGAAGTGATTCACGGATTATGTGTAGTTCACTACAAAAAATTAAGCCACAGATTCTCATACGAGGGAGATAAATTCAAATCTAATATTCCATTACCTGACTGGATGAAAAATGCAAGGTAAATTATTTTTTGCAATGAACTTGAATTACAATCAAACGTTAAATGAACAATTAAAAAAATTATCTGCAATAAAAAAATGGGATTTTGGATTTAAAACATATCTTTATTTTTTTCCTATTGAAAGTAAAAAACAAGTTGAAACATTGACGAATGAAGAGATTAAAATAAAAGGGATTCCAGAATATACTTCTGAAGAAGTAATTTTAGATAGCTGGAAAGGCAAAAGCACAATAGATGTAGTTTTAAAAAATGATGCTTTTTTAGTGAAAACGTATCAAAAAAGAAATAAAGGAGAACAGTCTAAACCTATGACTTTCACAATTATGAAATCGGTGGTTGTATCTGCTTGGGAAGTAGTAAAAGAGATGAAGAAGTATGAAAATTATACTCCAGAATATGTATCTATGAAGATATGCAAAAGATTAAATCTAGACAGATTTTTTGAGAAAGGCAATTTTAAGTGGAATAGTTTTTTTGGTACTAGAAAAATTTCAGAGGGGCAAATATATTTCACCCACTATTATTATCCATTGAAGATTTTACAAGATGCAGGAGTGTTAGAGCATACCAGGGTAATACGAAGAATAAAAGATAATTGGGAACTACAAGGAGAACTATATTAGGAGGAAAAAAATGGGAAAATTAACAACAGTATTGATAAGTATTGGAATAGGACTGATTTTAGGAATGGTAATAGATTCCCTTATACAGCCAAAATATTCAGGTGGGGAGATAAACATACCATCAGATTCTAAGTTCTTGATAGTTAAACTTCTAGATGAGGCTTGTATACCAGTTGAGGATAGAGAACTAGTCACAGAAGATAATTTTATAGCAAACATTGATGGCAAAGAATGGCTGTGTGATTTGAGAATTTTGGAGTATTGATGGAAAAAATAACTGAAGATAAAACCACAAATAAAACATTAGGATTTGGAACTTATCAAACCAAAGAAAGAACATATGTTGGCGGATTCATGTGTAAAGAAACTAATGAAATTGTTGATGTAAGTTACTGTAAATCTTTTGGAACTGCTGTTGGAATTAAAGGTTGTAAACTGCTTGTTGGATGCTCATGTTATAATGATTATGTTGAAAAAGAGAAAAGTATATAAAGGAGCTATAATATTAATAATAATATGAATAATAAACATAATCATAAATGCAATCTGTGTGGACATAAATGGGAATCTAAAAAGAAGAAGCCATTATCATGTCCAAAATGTAAAAGATACGATTGGGGCAAAAAATGAAAAATTCAACTATGATAATAGTACCCACAGATTTGGTATCTGGATTGAAAAAGCAACTAAAATGAAAAAAATAAAACCAGGAATAACAAGACCCATCTCAATAATATTTATAGGAATATTTTCATTAATAGCAGGAATAATCCTACTCGCTTTTATAAAAGAAATGATTAGAGAGTGGGCGATGGTATCAACTTTAAACATGACATTTACATTACCTTATTTAATAGTCGAGATAGTATCTATAACTATGATTGTTTTGTTATTAAAAAGTCTAAAGGTGAAATAAGATGGATATTAACTTATTGTGGGAAGAGAACAAAACTTTAATCGTAATGGCAGCAATAGCCATAGTATGGTTGATATTGCATTTCAGGAGTAAAAAAAATAAGATTGAACAAAAAACAGTGATAGAACCAGGAAAACTATTAGATGACAGGATAAAAGAAAAGACAATAAACTATGAAAAGACAAGGTCAGAAGCAGAAAGGACGAGATTAGAAGCACAAAGAGAATACGAAGAACTAAACGAACTAATCAAAAGAAAAAATCAAATTTAATGCTACCTCCTTTGGTCTTTGTTTTGGCATTTGACCAGCCACTACCAAAACAAGGTGAAAGATGGACTTAGAAATAATTAAACAATTTCTACCAAACACATTACCAGAATTAACAAGCCAATACAATCAGACATTACCCCCAATAAAAAGATTATCAACAAGACAACTAGCTTCTAAACTAAAATCATTTAAAGAAATAAAAATAAAGAAGAAAAGTAATACTATTTCTGGTTATAATAGTTGCGTAACTATTTATGATATATAAATTTTTGTATTATCTAACATACATTTTAGAATACCTAAAAGTATTTATATAAGTTATAACTTCTATACTAATTGGTGATGTAAAAATGGATATAAAGAAAGAAGCAATATTTAGAATACAGATAAAGGAAATAAAGACAGGTAAGAGTAAAGTTCTAACTGTTTATTCAGATGACGAAAAACCAACATTAGACCAGTTTAAGCAAAAAATAGTAAATAGTATCATTGGTGATAAAAAATGAGTCAAGAATTAGAAAATTTACGAAAAGCCATTGAAGATTATATAGATAACCATAATGGTCAAGTTATGGTAATCGTAAGTGTTTGGTGGTTGGGCTTCTGGATGCAATAGAATACCTTACATTAAAGGATTTGTAAAGTGGTGTGATTATCTTATTGAATCTCACAACAATCAGAAAAATAAACCAAGCGAGGTGAGTTTGCTCTCCTCCCACGACTAAAGTCATGGGTATCCAAGCAAACACGATTTTATGAAAAAAGATTAGATAATTTTGTAGAAAATCAGAAATTTGGTTTGTCTTCATTGAGAAAACATTTGTTATTGACAACACAATTATTATTTCGTTAAATGCCGATATCACGGCTTAATAATATGATATCTACGTCGGTAAGCTTCTATATGTTTTCCACCTTTTACTTTGTGAGCAAAATAAAATACAATAAACCCCACAAAAGCCCACTTTGCGATAATAAAATTCTTAATCACTACTAGATTATAGCCTAATACACCTACACAGACCCATTGCCATAGCCTAAAATCACTAAGCGTCTTAATAAAATCTGGACATTCTTTAATCGGTTCGCTTATATAATACCAGATATAATAAAGATATCTATTAATTTTCATTCTAATAACCTCCCAATTTCTGTTTTAGTTATGTTCTTCATCATCTTCTTGTATAATGGTGGGACTATTATATGTTCTTGTTCTCTTCCATTGACTTCAGCAATAGCAAGTTTAAAATCAACAAAGCCTTCAATCTCTTTAGCAAGCCAAACTTTAGCCTCCCAAAATATCTTCTCCCCTTCTGGACCGCTTAGTGTAACACCACCAAACCAGTATTTACTAAATCCAGATATACTCTTGATTGTGAATAACGAACCAACATCATATCTGTAGAATGGTGGGATTCGTCCAGACTTACTCAAGTCTTTCAATTCTATATTTACAAGTGCCCTAGCTTCCTTAGCATTGATTATCCTAGTTTCAGTATCTTTTCGTTTGGAGAAGAATATAAGCAATAGAAACAAACCGATGAGTAAAACACCCTTATTCGGAACTGGAAAGACTATGATGCCAACAGCTATGCCTACAAATACAAGCATAAGCTTAGGAGGTATCTGTTGCAAAAAAGAAGATTGCCTTTTCTCAACTTGAGTAACAGTTTTTTCTTCTTCAACCATCGACAATCAACTCGGATTCTTTATATATCAATTTTCTTAATGCTTCGATAGAAACAACAGCAGTTACAATATCTCTGGTATCTTTGTATATTTTTGTTCCTTTGCAAACTTTGCATTTATTGGAATCAGCTTTTGAAAATGTTATATCACGACTTTTGCACTTACCACAGACTTTATTACCTCTGATAGAAGTAAAAGTTCCGATATGACCACATTCATCACAAGTACCGCAAGAACTGCAATAGTTCCAAGGGATTGTTTTTCTTTCAACTTCCCCAACTTCCCAGCCCATCTTTGGCTTGTTTATCTGGCTTATCAAAAGATTAAATTCTCGCTCATATTCCACTCGGGCAATTATTTCAGTTTCGCAGGATAATTTATTATCATTCGGAGTACTGAAATGTTTCAAGCACAAATCAATATATCTTTTAATCTCTTTAACAAAAGATACTTTAGATAGTGGAGACCTAGTTCCGCAATGATAGCATTTAAACCTTCTTTCTTTATCATCTATAATTCTAATCAATTCTTCTTTTGACAAGTCCTGCAATATCCTATCGTCTCGTTTGCAAAATAACTCATTGAGATAAACAAAACAAAGCCTACTACATTTAGGGCAGATTCCAGCTATCCTAATATTCCTTGGGTGTATTATTATCTTTTGAATTGAAACCACTTCCTGCAACTTTCATCCTGATACATCGAGCATTTTTTACAAAATGCTCCACTAACAAATCCTAAATCACTGCCCATAATTCTTCCATGGGGGCAGTTATACAGCCTCATATGTCTTGGTCTTTTTTTAGGTATTTTCATCTTTTTTCTTACCACCAGTTTTTAATGTATTACAAGTTGGTGGAATCAAATTGCCTCTATAAAACTTCTTTCCAGTCTTCCTATTCCCATGTTTATCATAGACAATAAACGGTTCTTTTTGTATTGCAACAACTTCCCCCTTGGTTTTACGTAAAGTCCCTAATTGGTCGTATTGTTCTTTTGGAAGCCTGAATATATTACCTATCAGCCTCCGATTCTCATGGTCTCCAACCTGTCCCGAAATCAGGGTTGTGCAATTTTGGATTAAAGGTCGTGACAAATCTTCAAGACCCTGTTTAGTTGCAAGATATCCAAAGTTTTGAAATCTTCCTTGAGTGAATATGTGGTCATTGGTTGTAGTAAGATTATCTCCTTTGCCACCATGACCAGCATACACTTGTGCCCATTCATCGAAAAATATATGTATTCTCTGACTTTTATTTTCTGGAGATAGCCTTTTGTATTTCAAGAATTTTTGTAAGCAATCAGCTAATATATTTCTAGAACAAGCTTGATTATCTTCAGGTATCATTTTTGCATCATCTATCCCAAGAAACACAACACAACCTGCAAACATAGAAGCAATCAATGGGTCTCCAGAATATTCTTTAGTAACCAATTCATCATTTTCTTTTAATACTCTTTTCGCCTTCCAATTAAGGTTTTTATTATAATGGCAATTGAGAAATTTATAACTATAAATCGAGTCAAATCCATCACACATCTTCTTAATCATTGCACCCATCTTAAGACTTCCACTTTTAGTAGTCTCTGGAAAGTTAGATGCCAATACTTCCTCTGCTTTTTCTTTTGTATTACATCTAGATAATCTAGTTGCACTTTCTTTTATATATCTCTCAGTGCCCTTCAATGCCCATTTATCTACACCCTTAGTGAAATATTTGTAATTATTAAAAAAATGGAGAGTATCTAATGGATATAGGAAATGACTCATTTTCTTATATTCGTTAGTAACATTATTGGAAGCTAACCTAAAGTAACAGATGGGCAAACCAAGAGGTTTTTCTCCAAGTGCGGCAAATGACCTTACAAATGGAGCATGTTTCATACCTTCATAACAAACATGGAACTGGTTTAATGGGTCTATCCCAAACCACCAATCATCAACCCACTTATTTTTAGCTTCACTTAAGTATCTCATTGCGAACTTGCTCTTACCTGCGGAGCTATCTCCAATTGCCAATATTTTCTTTAATTGACCATCGGGAGGGTCTTTTTCAAAACAAACAAGCTCATTATTAATCGAGACCATAAAAGCAACATCAGTTCCAGTATCAACAAACTTTTCTTTAGTCTCTTTTATTATATCCCCCATATCCTGAAGAAAGTCAAATTCTAATTCATCATATTCGGGTTCTAACATTCCGCCTTTAAACTCTTGATTATAGTCTGGTTCTACAACATCTGTTTCAGTATAAACCTCTGGATAAATACGTGGAGGCAAAGATTTTTTCCCACCAGCTTTTAAATCACGAACATTCTTGCTTGTACTAGCACCTTCTAACTGAACTTTTTGTTCTTTTGTGTCTAATATAATCTTAATATTAGGAAGAGCCTTTACAGTCTTTCCTATACCAATTCCACTGATGCAGTATAAATCATCAGATTTCCTTTGTATTATATGATACCCATGTTCCATCAATTCGGTATGGGTAATCTGAACTTTAGTAGCTTCTGCAATAAACCCCTTTCCTACAGTTATGATTGTTTTTTGAGAGAAATCAATATCTTCAGATTTAAAATTAGCAAATAATCTAGTGTCGCCTTCATAAAGTTCAGAACCTATAGAATCTAAATAGTTACCTACTAAGTCATTCAGTTTGATTATAACCACCCAGTTTAATCAGTTCATCATTATCACTTCTTAACCTTTTATTTTCTTTGTCTAAAGCAGTAAGGTTATCATTATATCTCATCTCATTAAGCTTTAATTGAGACCATTCTTGTTTTATCAGGCTTAAATTCTCTAAATAAGAGTCAAAATCGTTCTTAGTTAGCCTAAAAGTTTCAATTACAAGGTTAAATAACTCTTCAAGGTCTTGCATAGTATCTATAACTAACTGTTTCTCTGGGATGAACATACCGGCTGTACCACACCTATTTGCAATCTCTAATAGCCTTTCGGCTTTTCCAAAACCACCATATGCGTCTCCACCAAACAAATCATCATGTTTTGTGTTTATGGATTCTAAGTCTATCTTAATCTTGTCCTTGAGAGCTTTCACCCTGTTCGCTATCTGGTCGATTTGCTGCATTCTTTTTCTTCCTCCCGTACTGTTTTAAAAATTCTGATTCAATCTCAGTAAAGTTGTGTTTTCCAGCCACCTTTGGATTTACTAACGATATTCTTTTTATACGGTTTGGTTCAGAATCATAAATCTTAATCAATTCTGTTTGCCTTTCTTCAGTAACATCTTCGACAGTTATCTCTTTTTCCTCCTCCTGCCTTGTTCCATATTCGTTTATAATCTTTCCAAGAAGTTCATTCATCTTGTTATAAAACTCTTCACGGCGTTTATTGTCTTCCCATAATATATTGACCAATTGTAAAACTCCAATCTTAAAGTTTGTAAATTGACTGTAGATTGGGCTGTCCCTATAATAATCATCCATCATCTGTTGTATCTGAGATGCTAGGGAACCTTCAGATTTATGCAAAACTTCTGCCTGTTTCTGCAAGAATTGTTTTCTAAATAGTTCTTGAGTACTTATTTTCTCAATCTCTATCTTTTCTTTTTCTCTTTCAAACTCATCACTTCTTATCATCATCATCCTCGGGTTCATCATCATCTAAGTATGTCTTTTCAGTAACTGACTTACTAGCTTCTTTGAATCCTTTAAGTAAGCTGAAATTTTCATTCCTTAATCTGTCATTATCCATCTGCATCTTAGCTAGTTGTGCTTGTATGGATGTCTTTTCTTTTCTTAAAGAGTTATTTATTAATCCTATATTAAAGAACATATCAGATAACGCTGTTGATTGAAATCTGATTCCTGTAAGAACATAATGAAAAATATCAGTATCAAATGGATATGCTTTGCTAAGGTATATGGGATATGTAACAATCTTGAAATAGATTCCTCCCTTGTCAGTATTGCCGTATTGGTCACAGCCTTCGTCATTAAGGTCAATCCCATGTATAGCCTGAACTTTTGGAGGAACATTAACAACCATCGGTTGTAGTTCATACCCAGCATATCTTTTATCAATAGGCAGAAATCTAATCAATTCAACCATAGATAAATCTCCAAGGATTATTATAGTAGCCATTACTTACCCCGTAAACGATTCATATAAGTGCTGATTCTATCTAATGGGGCAGGTTGTCCAGCAGCTGAAGTTTTAGGCAATAGGTTTTTTCTATAGTACCAAAAAGCACCACCACCAATTATCAAAATAGCATAAGTCATAAATGTGTTATTATCTTCAATGTCTTGTATGTGTTTATCGATACAACTTTTTGTAGAGCAGTCATACTCATCAATAAGTAAATCAATCTGTTTCTTCTGCCCTAACAAAACAGTATTTTCATTCTTAAGGATTATTTTCTCGCCTCCTAATCTTTCAATATCATCTTTTTTTGATTCTATCTCATTATCCTTATTTGTGATGATTGTATCCTTTTCTTCAGATTTAACTTTCCATTCATCTCTATCATCTTCAGCAACTACTAACTTTGAATTAAGTTCTATCATCGAAGAAGCATTTGAATAAGTCTCTGCAACCTGAGCTTTTATATTACTCAAGCTTTTATTGATATCGACTAATATATTGCTTATGTCAACTGGGTCTCTATAAATTCTTAAAGTGTAATTGTAGATGGATAGCTCTTCAGTATTATTGACTATGCCCCTTATCTTGATGAACATATTATAAATACCATTTTCAGCATCTGAAGGAATATCAAGTTCAATTCTTTTTTCAGTATCGTCCCCATCGCCTAGATTAAACTCATCTATCTCTTCTTCTATATCATCTCCATCATCAACATCTTTTATCTCAAATAAAACAAGGATTTCTTCTATTGTTTCGTTTCCATTGTTGAATAAACCAACCTTAATACCTACCTCATCCGAAGGATTCACTTCTAATTGACCGCTATATTCAATTCCCCTTCTTCGGTCGTCATTAATGTACCATTTTATATCTTCTATCTCTAATTCTCTTGCCATAACAATTGGAAGGGCAAACATAAGAATTAATAAAAAACTAATTAATTTTTTCATCTTTCACCTCATTATCAAATTCTTTACAGATTCTTAAATCATATACAGGAGAATGACCTAGTTTTCTATCTTGATGAGTACATTCGTGAAGATTGGTATTGGGGTCTTCGTAATGATATCTACAGTCTACACAAGAAGCTGGTTTTTTATATCGCATTTTCTAAAGGTAAATTTATTTGTATGAAGGTATATGGTTTATCTATTTGATATTAGTATTTATAAACTTTTGGTTTTGAAAACAGAGAAGTATATACCCTAGACTATAGATTAATAGAAACATTTATATACTACCCATCCAATATAAGTCAAGAAAGTTGTGCTTTAGCTTGAGAAACCTACCTTAAACAAATAATACTACCTACAACCAAGAGCCATTCATCGATGAGAGTTAATGCAATCAGCAGCTTTGTTTCTAAAACTTTAAGGAGGTAGAATAGAATGGCACAGAATCAACAGAATATGCTTCTATGGGCAGGCTTGATTATATTAGGAATAATTGTATTCCAAAGCGGAGCTCTAGGAGGAGACACCGGAGGAGACAACGGAGACGGAACTGGTAGTCCTGGCACAATAATAATACCAGACGGATTTTTAGATACAGTAATTACATTTGAGAGCAAGGATATGTTTAGTCCAGCAACAGATGCAGGCGACCAACATCTAATCCTAAAATTAGGAAATGGTGGTGCTCTTGAGAATGTAATAGTATCAGACGGCGGAACAAAGACAGCTTCTAACGGAGATGATTATATAATCTTAGTTGGAAATGCTACTGGGCCTGGAGGATACACTGCTGGAACAAGTTATTATCCAGTTCTAAAAGAAGGAAGAATTCCAGCTAGAGAGACATTTACAATAGCAAAAGACCAGCCAAAAACATCAGCAGGCACAGACTTGACATTTACATACTACAACCAAGATGAGACGGCAAACACACCACAAAGTTTAGCAGCAAGTGCAGAAAAAACAATCAGTTTTAAACTATCCGCTGCTAACGATAAATGTTGGGGCAACCCAGATACTGAAGCAGAAAATGTGATATGTTTCTACCACGACACAGCATACGTTAGGGAAGTTGAAGCAACTGACCTTACACAAGTATCAACACCTAATAGTGCAGGAAAATGTAATGGAAACACCACAACTTGCTATAACGTTCCAGTACTATGTGATAACGCAGACTCAGCAAGGTATAACCTTGTATTGAAAGCAGGAACTACTGACCCAACAGTAAAGAACTCAATAAATGTGTCATTCCACGATGTTAGTTACTATGTAAACCAAGACACCTTAGCAGTAGAAGTTGGTGTTGAGGATGAAGACTTGAACGACATTGGTGTAACTGATTTCGGGGTAGCAACACGTTGCGATGGGTTTAAGAGCATATTGCTTAGCTAAAACCAATTTTTCTTTTTTTTTATTTTTTTAAAAGAGGAAAAAGCAAAAATGGTTAATTTTCAACTCAAAGCAGCATTATTATTCGTTCTAGCTATTACATTTACATTCCTAGGTATCAATTTTAATCCAGACTTATCAGCAGTATATATGTGGATGGTTGTAGCATCAGGATTTGCATTACTTTTTGCATGGTTCAAACCAGGAACTAATGATGGCTATCCATTATTAAGGACCAATTTTGGAACAGCATTTATATGGGGTGCTGGTGCTTTTGCGATTTTTTATCTATCTGTCTCATTCCTTATTCCTCAATTCTTCGAAGTTACTGGGCAAGCAGCTCCAGAATTAGTTAGGGGATGGGCACAAGCAGGGGTTGCTTTAGAACGGTCAGATATAATCCAATTTGTAGTATTTTCAGTTCTGATACCTGTAGCAGAAACATTAGCTTTAATCGCAGCACCGATGTATATGTTTGGAATATTGGCAAAGATTGATATTTATAACACAAATCTCTTCAGAAAGGAAGTACTGTTGATAGTGTTATTAGTAGCGTCAATTTTCACTGTTTTTCATTTGACTGCAAAAGGTCTTTCTAATACTAGGGATTTGAGCATTTCATTTATCTTTGCATCGATAACTGTTTTACTCATATTAAAAACTCAAGATTTGGTTCCTGCGATGGGGATGCATATAATTAACAATGGTAATGCTATGATAGGCTAGAGTATATGGTAATGTAGGGAGCTTATGCTCCTTACATTTTTAAAGAAAGATTGGATTTACACATGAGTACTCAAATGTTGAAACAGAAAAAAGTAATGAGTTAGAAAAATACTTAGAGGAGGATAAACATGGCAATGAATCTTGATGGAAAAACACTGGCGATAATTGCTGGAATAGTTTTAATATTTATGTTTATGCAGGGACAGACACAAGCAGCAGGAGACATAACTACAGATACAGTGATAGAGTCTTTGAAAAATACAGCATTAGAACTTATTAATAACATCGTTGGAAATCCACCATTATTGATTGGTCTAACTTTAGGAATAGTAGCATTAGTCATATTAGGAAAGAAATAGTTAAATTATAGCTAACTAATCGTTAGTTAATATAAAAAACAAAGGAGGTAGAAAAAATGGGAAATATTGACATAAAGAAGTGGGGCGTGTTCGGAGCTATAATTGGAGTTTTGACCCCAATTGTGCTAAACTTTTTGAGCAATTTGAACATACCTGGGATTTCAGTAACCCAGGCGACAATTGCAGTTGACTTCCAGTTACCTAATGTTGGTTTAGCTGGCTGGCTTGGAGATATTGTGGGAGTTAGCCTAGCAAGTATACCTGGGAGCGTGTATATAATGGCAGCAATCGGTGGTGCACTTTTCGCTATCGTTGGAGCTTTCGTAGTAAACGCACTAGGAATGCTTTCCGGAACCCCAGGCATAAGATTAGCCAAAGTATTAGCAGCAGGAACATTGTTAGCAGCATGGATACCAACTATCTTGGGCGGTGGAGGATTTGCATTGCCAGGATTTGCGACATTAATAGCATTAGCTGTATCTAGCTTAGTATTGGGATTCTTGTATTTCCAAGGATTCAAAGCAGTTGGACAGGCAAATCTAATACCCTAAAACTTTTTTTTATTTTTTTTATTTTTAGGTAAGAATAGGAGGAACAATGGCAAAACTATCAGGACAAGACATGTTTCAGATACTGTTAATAGGATTAGGTCTGCTTTTTGTAGTTGGCTTTGTAATAAAGACAACTGGAGTTGGAGACGACTTTGACTTAAGTAATCTAGGAGAGATAGCCACAGTCAATGGAGGCAATTTTATCTTCGAGCTTATCATAGCTTTAGTCGTAATCTTTGTAATAGCAACTTTATTGAAAAAAATAGATGCTGGAAACTTAACTCCAAAAACAGTAGTAACGCTGGCAATCTTAGGATTTGCACTTTACTATTCAGTAAAAGTATTAGCTAACCTAGGATTTGTGGATGCAGACATATTCAATGCAGTAGTTGTACAAACGGTAATGCCTTA
>SDBT01014421.1_pt1 | contig 12607 bp, 6 predicted proteins | sample 2277101 | NCBI WGS metagenome assembly SDBT01 (sample SAMN10404973, study PRJNA504765) | marine sediment metagenome | isolation source: marine sediment core GS10_PC15, 103 cmbsf | place: Arctic Ocean: Southern Knipovich Ridge | collected 2010 | reverse complement strand
GGGCCAGGAGATCGACCCGGCCGTCCTCCTGCACGGCGGCGCCGACCTTATGGCGGATATTGCCGAGCTCGCGCGAACGGCCGGTGTGCACGATTACACCGACGAGGAGATCGAGAACGCATCCTATATGGCCATGGATCAGTTCGGGACGCAGGAAATCGAGAGCGGCAAGGTGGACCAGGGCACCCGCGGCGCGTGACCACGCGTTTCCGCAGGACGGGCGCCTGGGGTGGAGCGGCGGCAGGCTGCGGCGCGGCATGCTCGCCATGCCGCAGTTTCGGCAGATGAAACCCACAGCCGTACTCGTAAACACCGGGCGTGGGGAATTGATTAATGAGGACGACCTGGCGGCAGCGTTGAAGGAGGGCATCATCCGCTACGCCGCACTGGACGTCTTGGGCGTCGTCAACGTCTTTGCCGCGGACGGCTTCCCCACGGACCACGCCCTGTTCAAGTTGGACAACGTGCTGCTGACCCCCCACGTGGCGGCGGCCTCCGAAGAGGCTGCCCTCGACTGCCAGCGCCGGGGAGCACAGGCAGTGGTCGACGTCCTCTCCGGCCGCCTGCCGGAGCACCCGGTCAACCCCGACGTAAAGCCCTGGTTTGCCGAATCATGACTAAGAGAGGAAATGCCATGACGACCCAAGAGATTGCGGAGACGACCCAGGAATGGTCCGACGTGCTGTTTGTTGACCAGCCGGAACCGACGCTCAGTTACCGGACGGGGATGGTGGTGTACGAGGAGTCGCTCACCCAGGGGCGATTCGTTGGCCGCGGGTGGAACGGCGCCGGGTTCGTCAACTTCTACGATGGCCGGCTGGATGCGGGATCGGATGACACGGCTCACGCCTTCCGCCTGGAGATCGACGGGCAACTGCTGGCCTCGGACTGGGAATGGGACGGGTTGGACACGCGGCATCAGGACCAGCCTATCGCCGCCATGGGCCGGCCTTTCGATGTGCATGCGATTGTTACGCTGCGCCACCGGCTGCGGCCCGTGACCGTGAAAATCCATACCGGGCTGGACGGGACGGCCATGCTGACCCGTTGGCTGGAAATTACGCACACGGGCAAGCAACCGGCGGCGATTGCGGCCGCCGCGACGTGGAGCGGCCGCTTGCAGACAACGGCGCGCTGGCGCGAACGGCTGGCGCCGGGCGAGGCCCTGTATTCCCTCGGGTACATGGCGAACCCGCACTGGGGCAACGAGGGCGATTTCCGGTGGGTGGACCTGCCGGACGCGGTCTACGAAATCGATGGCCGTTATCCGCGCGATCGTCACCGTCATCCGTTCTTCGTGCTGCGGAACAACGCGACCGGCGAGCACTTCGTCGGGCAATTGGCCTGGTCCGGCGGCTATCAATTCCTGTTTGACCTCGACGTTTCGCCCGGCACGTCGGATGCCGCCGCGCATCTTTCCTTCCGTGCGGGTCTGCACGGCCCCGCGCCCCAACGCACCCTGGCCCCCGGAGAAACCGTCTGCACGCCGGAAATGCATCTCGGCCTGGTCTTCGGCGATCTCGACGCCGCCATTCAAGCCATGCACGAGCACCTGCGCCGCACGGTGTTCATGCCCCAGCCGCGCGGGCGAGGCGGCTGGATCGAGAGCGGGATCGGGCCGGAACTCGAGATCACCGAGGAACAGGTCCACCACGCAATAGACTGTGCGGCGGAGCTTGGCGCGGAGATCTTTTTCATTGATGCCAGTTGGTACGCGCCGCCTCACGGCAAATGGTGGACCACGGTCGGCGACTGGGAGGTGGACCGTCAGCGCTTTCCGAAGGGCCTGGCGCCGTTCCGCGAGCGTGTGCGTTCTCTGGGCATGTTGTGGGGGCTGTGGATGGACGCGGAGCGTATCGGTTCGGAGAGCCGTGTGGCGAAGGAACACCCCGAATGGATCCTGCGCGGCTATGACGGGCAGGAACTCAACGGCATGCTGGACCTTAGCAACCCGGACGTGGCCCAGTGGATGGAGCAGCAGATCGGCGGGGTGATTGAGAAGAATGAATTGGACTTCTTTCGGCTGGACTTCAATACCGGTGGCTGCGGGCGCATCGAACGGCACGGCCTCATCGAGAACCATTTCTGGCGCTACTACGAAGCGCAGTACGCCATCTACGACCGGCTGCGCGTCCGGTTCCCCAACGTGGTGTTCGAGAACTGCGCCGGCGGCGGCGGGCGGACCGACATCGGCATGGTGCGCCGTTTCAGCCATACCTGGGTAACGGACTGGCAGATCGCGCCGCGGTCGTTCATGATCACTAACGGGATGACCATGGCGCTGCCGCCGGAATACGTTGACCGACTCATCGGCGGGCAGAGCGGGCACACCGCGGCGGAGCTCGACTTCCAGTGGCGCCTGCTGCTGTTTGTGCGGCCCACGTTCGGCTTTCTCAAGCCCCTGGGGGCCGAGTGGAATCCGGCGCTGCTGGCCCGGCTCCGGCACTGGCTCGCGCTGTACAAGGACTTCGTCCGGCCGATGATGCCCACCGGGCGAATCTATCATCATACGCCGGTTGCGGCCGGGCCGGAACCCCGCGGGTGGGGGGTGCTGGAACTGGCGTCGCAGGATCGTACCCGCGGCATTTGCGGGCTGTTTCAACTGGGGGCGCCGACCCAGCCGGAATACCTGTTGCGTCTCCGCGGCCTGGACGTCTCACGCCGCTACCGCGTCACCTGGGACAATGCCGGTCAGGTGTGCGAAGTCGATGGCTTTACGCTGATGAAACAGGGGATCCCCGTTCGGCTCGAAGGCGCCTTGACGTCGGAACTGCTGATCTTCGAGGCCACATCTCTTTCTAAAGACGAGGAGGCGACCCGATGAACCTGAGATTGCAACACAACTGGCGGATCGCGGTCGATCCGGAGAACAAGGGACGGACTGAACGCTGGTACGAGTCTGCCCGGGCAGAAGCCCAACCCGCGCCGGTGCCGGGGATCATCCAGCAGGTCTTCCCTGATTACCACGGGGTCGCGTGGTACTGGACCCGCTTCACCCCGTTGCGCCTGCCCGCGGCAGGCGAGCGTCTGCTGTTGGGCTTCGGCGCCGTGGACTACCTGGCGGAGGTCTGGGTGAACGGCGTCGCTGTCGGCGGGCATGAAGGTGGCGAGACCCCGTTCGAGCTGGATATCACTGCGGCGATGCACGCCGGTGAGAATCTGCTGGCGGTGCGCGTGCTCAACCCCGGCAACGAGCCCATTGACGGCCTGGTTCTGGGGGAGATTCCGCACCGCAACAAGCGTGTCCCGCACCAGCCGGGGAGTTCCTACAATTACGGCGGCATCCTGCTGCCGGTGGAGATGCTTATCGTCCCGGCGGTGCGCATCGCCGATGTGTTCGCCCAGCCGGATTGGCGTACCGGCGAGGTGCAACTCGCCATCACCGTGCGCAACGATACGGATGATACGGTGCACGGGCGGCTTGAGGCGGCCATCGCCCCGCAACTGTCGGGCGACACGCAGGCGACCGCCTCGCTGGAGGCCGATTTCCCGCCGGGAGAATCACTGCGCGCCATACGACTGGGCATCGAGCAGCCGCAGCTCTGGAGTCTCGGCGATCCGTGGCTGTATTTACTGACCACGGACTTGGCGGCGGACCCGCACCGGCATCGCCAGACCGTGCGTATCGGTTTCCGCGATTTCCGCGTCGAGGATGGCTGGTTCATCCTCAACGGCAAGCGCCTGTTCCTCAAGTCGACGCACACGGGCAACCACTTCCCTATCGGACAGGTCGTGCCGCCGGCCGCGGATATGATGCGCCGCGATTTCCTCTATGCCAAGGCGTGCGGCTACAACTGTGTCCGCTTCATCGCCGGGATGGCCTGGCCGGAGCAACTGGATTATTGCGACGAGATTGGGCTGATGGTCTACGAGGAGTGCCTGGCGGGGTGGGAATTGGGAGACTCACCGCAGATGAAAGCGCGCTTCGATCTCTCCGTGCGCGAGATGATTCTGCGCGACCGCAATCATCCCAGCGTGACCATCTGGGGGTTGCTCAACGAGACGAAAGACGGCCCGGTCTTTCGCCATGCGGTCGAATCGCTCCAATGGCTGCGAGAACTGGACCCGACCCGCCTGGTGCTGCTCGGGAGCGGCCGCTGGGATTGCCAGCCGTCCATCGGCTCGGTCAGCAATCCCGGGGGGAATAGCTGGGAGCACCAATGGGGGGCCGAAGCACAAGACGCCCCGCCGGTTTCTCCGGAGTGGAACACCAGGGTTGGCGGCTACTTTGACGGCGCCGGCGACGCGCACGCCTACCCGGGCGTACCGCAGACCGCGGAGGTCAACGCCTTCATCCGCAGCCTGGGTCGCGACACCAGGCCGGTGTTCCTCTCCGAGTACGGCATCGGCAGCCTGATGAATGTCATCGGCGAAACCCGCAAATACGAGGAGGCAGGCTGCTCGGCCGACCTCTACGACCACGCCTTCATCCGGGGCATGGCCGGGAAGCTGGAGGCAGACTGGCAACGCTGGGGCTTCGAGGGCACCTATCCGTTTGCCGAAGACATGCTGCGCGACAGCCAGCGCCTGCATATGCGGCAGCGACGGCTCTGCTTCGACCTGGTCCGCTCCAACCCCCGTCTGTGCGGCTACAACCTAACCGGCATGCTCGACCACGGGATCACCGGCGAAGGGCTGTGGACCCTCTGGCGCGAACTGAAGCCGCTGGCGGCCGACACGCTCTGCGACGGCTGGGCGCCCCTGCGCTGGTGCCTGTTCGTCACCCCGATCCACGGATACGCGGATCGGTCGATCACACTTGAGGCGGTGCTGGCGAATGAGGACGTGCTGCCGCCGGGCAAATACCCGGTCACCTTCCGCATCACCGGCGCGCAGGGGGTTGTATGGGAAAAGCAGACCCAGGCCATCATTCCGGAGCCGGCCGCCGGGGCGCTCGGGCCCCTGGCGGTCCCCGTGCTCAAGACCACGGTGCAACTCGAGACGCCGCCCGGAGAATATGTCTTCGCCGCCCGTCTTGAGCGTGGCGGCGCACCGGCCGGTGATCGGGTGTCGTTCACGCTCTCGACCGCCCCGGTTCCGCGACCGGAGGATACGCGGATTTGGGTGACCATTTGGGGGCTGGACGATTCTGTGGAGCAGTGGCTCGGCGTGGCCGGGCTGCAGGTCCGTCGTTTCGCAGACGGCCCCGCGCCCACGCCGGAGGTCATCCTTGTCGGGCTGCCGCCGGAGAGTACCCACGAGCAATGGGTGGATCTTGCCTGCCGCATCGCCCGCGGCGGCGTGGCCGTCTTCCTGCAGCCGGACGCCTTCTGCCGCGGCGACGACCGGACCTTCTGGCTCCCCCTGGCGCCCAAGGGTGACTGCCTGCCGTTTCACGACTGGCTCTATCATAAGGAGTGCGTCGCCAAGCGCCACCCGGTCTTCGATGGGTTGCAGACGGGCGGCATCCTGGACTGGGATTACTATGACCAGGTGATAGGCCACGCCTTTTTCACCGGCCAGGACACGCCGGATGACGTCGTGTGCGCCGCCTTCGCCCCCTGCACCAGCAGCGCGGCAGGCGGCTACCTGTCCGGGACCATGATCGCGGCCCACCGCCTGGGCGCCGGGGTCTTCATCCTGAATACCTTGAACATCGTCGAGCAGGTGAACCACCACCCCGCCGCCGACGGCCTGCTGCTGAATCTCATTCGGTATGCGCAGGCCCGGCGACAGCCGCGACGCGTGAAGCTGCCGGCTGATTTCCACAACAGGTTGAACCTCGAGCTCTACCCGCCCGTTGATGATGAGAATCAGATATGAGCTTTCAATCAGAACGGGCACGATTCGAAGAAGAGCTTGACAGTCACTATCGGGCTTATCCTTCGGACCTTTCTGGTCTCGAGGCTGAGATCCGAGCAGCGAGCGCTGAGCATCCGGACTGGCTGCCTTGCACGTGCAAGGCAGCCGGCTACGCCCTTATGGCACAGCACTGCAGGATCAAGCTCTTTCGGCATTTCCCTTTCTACTTTGAGATGGACGTGGGCAAGCCGCGATGGAACCTCGGAGCAGGCGGGATCGGGGGGTGGATGAAAAGCGAAGCGTTCGGCCGGCAACTTGCCGCTGACGGGTCTGCCTGGTGGGCAATGTGCAACGAGAAAGGTCTCTCTATCGGCTGGCCGGTCCTCGACGACAATCATCACGCAATTGGCTATGATCTCGTTCTCCGTGACGGCCTTGCCGGACGTATCAAGCGGGCTGAACAGGGTCTGCGGAAAGCCGAAAACAGCCGGGAACGCTCATTTCTGGAAGCATCAATTGCGGGCTGCCGCGCGCTGATGACCATCGCCGAGCGGTTCGCGCAAGCAGCCGGAGAACTTGCCGCCGGGGAACGCGAGGGGGCAGTGCGGGAGCGCTTGCAGCGGATCGCCCGGACAGCCGTTCGCGTGCCCGCGGAGCCGCCTGCGACCTTCTACGAGGCGCTGAACACGATTCTCTTTCTGCGGGAACTTGTGCAGTCTCTGGACGGCAACGGCATCAGCGTGTTCGGTCATCTCGATCGCACCCTGTGGCCGTATTACGTCGACGACATGGCACACGGACGACTGACGCAAGATGAGGCCAAAGACCTGCTCGGTTTCTTCCTGGCGTTCAGCGATACGCGTTTCGGCATGCGCGAGTCAGGATCTCACGTCGGCACGAATACCACGGTGGTAATCGGCGGCTGTGACGCGGACGGCAAGGCGGTATTCAATGACGTGACACGGATGATTATTGAAGTCTACCTGGAAGCCGGACTGATCGATCCCAAGCTTAACGCACGGGTCAGCTCACGGCATCCGCGCGAATATCTCGATCTACTGGCCCGGATGGTCGCCAGGGGCGCCAACAACCTGTGCCTGTTCAACGACGACGTGATTATCGCGGCAAACACCAAGATGGGCAAGGCATTGACGGACTGCCGTCTTTATGTGGGCGGCGGCTGCCAGGAAAACGTCCTGGAGAATACTGAGGTCAACAGCCGGGCCACGATCTATCTGAACGTGCCGCAGGTGCTGTTGATGGGCTTTTTCCGGGAGCAGTGGTCAGCGTTCGCCGACCGTGAAGAACTTGCCATCCTGCCATACACGGACGGCGGCAGCTTTGATGGTCTCTACGAAGCTTTTCTGCGGAACCTGGAGGCCGTGGCCAACACGCACGTGCGGCAGCGCAACCGAACCGAACGCGAGGGATGGCGCTACAACCCTTGCCCGTTGCACTCCGCAGCGGTAGATGACTGCCTTGATAAGCGCCTGGACTTGATGGCGGGCGGCGCCCGGTACAACTTCGGCAGCATATCGCTGACCGGTATCGCCACCACGGTTGATTCTCTGTACGCACTGCGACAGATCGTGTTCGAGGAAAAGTCCGTTTCTTTGGCTGAGCTCGCCCAAATCCTGCTTGCGGATTTCGCCGGCGAGGGAGGTCTGCGGCAACGTCTTGTTCGCCGGGTGCCGAAGTTCGGACAGGAGGATGACGGCATCCGGGCGTTTTCGGCCAGAGTATTCGCGGACTGCGCCCGGGTCACCTCAGGCATGCCGAATTCCCGAGGCGGGCGTTATGAAGCAAGCCTGTTTTCGTTTCGCACTTATGCACATCTCGGCGCGAGCACGGGCGCCACGCCCGATGGCCGGAGGGCAGGCCAACATCTGTCTATGGGCATGAGTCCCAGTCAGCTTGCCTTGGGCGCCCGGAGCAGTCCCGGACAAGTCCTGAGCTCACTGGAGCCGCTCGATCTGACGCTCTATCCGGTCGTGGCAGTACTCGATGCCAAACTGCCGGCGAAACCGGCAAGATACAAACCTGAGATAATTGTCCCGATCATACAGCGCTTCCTCGACAGTGGCGGCTCAGTGCTGCAACTGAACTGCGTTGATCACAAGGTCCTGCTCGAGGCCCGCGAGCACCCGGAACGGCATCCGGACCTGGTGGTGCGGGTCAGCGGCTACAGTGCCTGTTTCGCCATGCTTCCGGAAGAAATTCAAGACGAGATCGTCGCCAGAGAGCAACTGAGTATCTGAGCATCTTCCTCGAAAGCACGTTGCAACCGATGAAACAAGGTCTGGGTTACGTTGTGGGGATCTCGAGCAAGAGTGCGGCGCGGCGAGGGAGGAGCCGGCAGATACCTTCGGCTGGGATCTCCACCTGTTCGTCGGTCCAGAAGTTGCGCGCGGTTAGCGGCCCGGTCAAACCCAGTTGACTGGTCGTGGCGCCAACGTACTGCGCTTCATCGAACCAGTTTAACAAGGCCACGTGTTTGCCCACGCCGCGCCGGCAGGTCGGACTGTCTTCCGGATAGTCCACGTACAGTACCTTCGGGAACGGTGCGCCGGTGAAGGCATCACCGTCCGGACAGTGCACGACATAGCCACGGTCAATGTTGCTGGTGAAACGCTTAAGCCAGTCCACGTGCAGCGGCGTCAGCTCTTCAATGCGGCCGTCCACTTCGAGGCTGCCCATGGTGATAAAACCATAGGTCAGGCGATGCAGGTTTTCGTCGTCAGACAGGGCTTCATTGACACCGAAACCGTCGGCGTTGAGCAAGGTGGTGCGGCGTCCGGGAATACTGAGCAGGGGTTGAATCCAGCAGGACGCCAACGGGTGCTCGTGCCAGGCGCCGTTGCCCACGTCAATGCAGCAGCGATAGGTCTCGGCGTGTTTGCCGAGATGCACGTTGCCCTGGGCCACCGCCACGCAGGTCATCAGGAAACCGTCATCGGGGATGTAGCTGCGCAGGGCGCCGAGAAGCCAGTCCCGCCACTGCATGGGGGCGCCGGTGGCAAAGCGAATATGGCCGGACTCGAACATATGACACCAGAAGTCCATCTTCATGGCCTGGTAACCCCAGCGGTTGAAGATGATGTCCCAGACCTTCTCCAAGTAGGCTCGCGCTTCGGGCAATGAGACATCGAGATATCCTGATTGCGCAATCCGGAACACGGCGCCGGCGGCATCCTTGGCGAGCCATTCGGGGTGCTCTTTCACCAGCGTCGAAGACAGGTTTACCGACGGCGTCCACCAGATGGCCGGGCGCAGGCCGCACTCGCTGATCCGCCGGGCAAAGCCGGCCATGCCCGAAGGCAGTTTTTCCAGATTGCACCACTGGTTTTCGGGCAGATAGAAGTTGGCGCAGTCCCACCCGCTTATCGCTTCGCGTCCTTGCCAGCCCCCGTCAATCAGGAAAAACTCCACCTCGGGCAGGTTTTCGCCGATGAACTTCGCCGTTTTCACCAGGCTTTCTTCGGTGAAGTTCTGCATGATGCCGTAGTTCCAGGAACAGTAGAACGCCTTTGAATGCAGGATGTTGTTCCCGGTGCGGAACGAATTGCGCGCGGTCAGTTCGTCGAAGTAGTTATTCCAGGCGTACTGCGGGTGCGTCGCTTCGACGATCTCGTAATAGACCGGCTCGAGCGTCAGCGTCTCGCCAGCCTGCAGCAGCGCGCCGCCGACCATTTCCCATGACAGCTTATATTCGGCCAGGAGATTCCGATTGTCGGGCGCCGCCGCAAGCTGCCAGCGTGCCCGGGTCCGTTCCTGAACGAGTTGTCCCTCGAGCAACAGTTCGCCCAAGTCCTGATCCATCAGCATCATCACCGGCAGCGCCTGGTTCTCCTGATTGCCGTACCAGGTGGGCTGCAGCGGCACCGTCTTGATGTAGGGCGCGTCGGGCCGGCACCACGGGAACTTCTCCAGGCGCAGGTTGTCCATGTGCGCCAGGCGCAAACGCCAGATGGAAGCGCGAACGAATACCGGACCGCCGCAGCCATCTACCCGGCCAATGCACGCATCGAGGATCGAGACCGAATAATCACCGGCATTGCCAAGCTCGCGTTCCACGATCAGCCCGCCGTTATCGGTCAAGGTCAGGCGTACGGTTTCCGCTACCTGGCTCTTGGGATAGCTGCCCTTTACGAGCAGCGCCTCGCCTGCTTCGGCAACCGAGTCTACGACCAGCGACTCAACCCCCGCAGTCGTCTCGATGCTCAGGCCCATGCCGGCCCAGCCAAGGCGTTTGTCCTCTTTCAACAGGCTGAAACGATTACCGTCAACCGTAAGTTTCGTGTTCGTTTTGCTGATGCTTGTCATAGTTGCAGAGCCCCTTTCCGGCATTACACCGCCCTAAGCTGCCATAGCACCGCCCGAAGTCAACACGTCACAAGACCTGTCAAGAGCCCTGCCCGCTCGCCTGCCCGGCTGCCTGATTGAAACACACTTGACTCAGCCCTTGGACCGGATATACTTGACGAGAATCCGCTTTCGCCAAGGCTACAGCGGACAAGATAGAAAAGGTGAACAAATGAACCGGCTGGGAAAGATACTGACGCTGGGACTGGAAAGGAAGCGGGCCTGGCAATTACCGCTGATTGCTGGATTGCTGGTGCTGTTTGCCGGAGGAGTATGGTGGTATGCGAACTGGCTGGGGGCGGGATGCTTTAATGTGTGGGAACTCGTCGAGCAAGACAATAGTGAAGACCTTGCGTATGTCCTGAGCTGGCGGCCCGGCACCGTCAATGCCAAATACGAGCACGGCTGGACGCTGCTGCACTGGGCGGCACGGACGGACTGTGCCGAGAGCGTGAAGGTCCTGCTTGGGACCGGGGCCAAGGTCAATGCCAAGAACAAGGATGGCTGGACGCCGCTGCACTGGGCGGCATTTTGCAGCCAGACCGAGGTGGCAAAGATACTGCTTAAGGCTGGGGCAGAGCTCAATGCCAAGGACAAAGATGGCAGGACGCCGCTGCACTTCGCGGCACACTGGGGCTATACCGAGGTGGCAAAGATACTGCTTAAGGCCGGGGCAGATCTCAATGCTAAGCACTGGGCTGGCTGGACGCCGCTACACGAGGCGGCATCTTGCGGCCAGACCGAGGTGGCAAAGATACTGCTTAAAGCTGGGGCAAAGGTCAATGCCAAAGCAAACTATGGCAGGACGCCGCTGCACGAGGCGGCAGGCTGCGGCCACACCGAAGTGGCCAAGATTCTGCTTGCGGCCGGGGCGGACGTCAATGCCAGGAACAAGGCTGGCGACACGCCGCTGGACGAAGCCAAGGAGAAAAGAACTTCGATTAACCTGAAGAAGCTGGCCAAATGCGCCAGACTTCTCCGCAAGCACGGGGCGAAGACGGGCAAGGAACTGGATTCGCCTTCGCCAAGGCTTCGGCGAACAGGCGTTGAAGCAGAGCGGGGCAAGAAGAAGTGAAGCAGGAGGGGTGATCATTGAGCAGGTTTCGAGGCGGTGGGAGGGGTCGGCTAATTTTGGCGGGCCGTCTCGATTTGCCGGCAACATGCGCTATGTTGAGTGGCAAACAGCCACACGCGTAAACTCATCAACTGGCCATGCGCTGCGCCTGGCCAGGATAATCCAGGAGACCGATAAATGACTGTTCGAGGATTCAAGTTCATCGCACTTCTGCTTTTGGTCTTATTAATCGCACTTCTGCTTTGGGTCTTAACTTCAAGCATGGGGGCGGCGCCCGTGAAGAACGTAACAATTCGTGACTACGTCGGCATCGACTGGCAGAATGAGCTGGTGCACTATGACTTGACGTTCCAGCCCGGGGCGCTGAAGGGCCGCGCGACCGCGCAGGTGAAAGGCCGGGCCGGGCCGATTCCGGCGCAAGTAACCGAGGTCGTCCGCCATGACGACGGGTCGGTGCGCTCGATGAAAGTGTGGTTCTTCGCCAATGTGCCGGCACACGGCGAATCGAGCTACCGGATCAAAGCCGGGAGGCCGGGCCGCTTTCCGAAGGACATCGTGGTGAAGGAAACGGCAGCCGCGATCGAGCTGACCGTCAAGGCCCCGAAGCGGCTGGGCATTAAGCTGCTCGGCGGCGCAAAGGAATACTTGTGGCCGATCCCCGCGTCCGAAGCGCCTGGCCCCATACAGTCGCTTCTCATGCCGTCGGGGCGGCGTATCGGCAAAGGCCGGCTGCAAGTGCCATTCCGGGTGAAATCATACCAGGCGAAGGTCACTGCCCACGGGCCGTTGTTCGCCGAGGCGGAAGTGAAGTACGTGTTCGATGTCGGCTATTGGCTCTTCAAGGCCCGGGTTCAGAAAGGCTGCCCGATGGTCATTATCAAGGAGGAATTGAACACGGGTTACAGCCCCCAGCAGTGGAACCAGGTTGACCGGGTGTACTCGCTGGTGATCAATACCGGCGGTTTCAAACCGGTGGAGGGCTGGTATTCCGGCCGGACCGACCAGGCCAAGTATCACGATCTGCTCAAGAGCCAGTTGCAGGACGTGATGCTGAAGAACGGCAAACCGATTATGCGGGCGCCGGTCTCCCACGCCAACGGCTACACGCTGAAGTTCAAAGGCGACGAGGTGAACTATTATCTCACCCCGACCTACACGTGGAGCTCGAGAGTGGGAGCGTTCATCCGCTTCGTTGAACCGGGAGGCGAAGCGGTGACCTTTGCGTCGCTCCACCTGATGTACTGGCGGAACCCGCTCAGTATTCGGTTGCGCACTAACGGCCAGGGGGAACTGGCGGCGCACTTTCCGTTGCAGGTATTCGAACAGCATTGGAATTCCGAAGGCTTCGGCCGCTACAGCCCGAACGCTACGGGCAAGACCCTCTACGTGCCGGCGAACACCGCGCGGCGCAGCTACGGGATCATGCTG
>SDBT01014420.1_pt1 | contig 12608 bp, 6 predicted proteins | sample 2277101 | NCBI WGS metagenome assembly SDBT01 (sample SAMN10404973, study PRJNA504765) | marine sediment metagenome | isolation source: marine sediment core GS10_PC15, 103 cmbsf | place: Arctic Ocean: Southern Knipovich Ridge | collected 2010 | reverse complement strand
GTTAACTACGAAGTCCGGAGGATCCGTATTAGGATACAAACCGCTCAGCCAGCCAAAAACGTTAGTGGAGCGATTGGTAAAGTAGCTGCCGCTCTGCGTGCTCACATTTATCCATTCACTGCGAGTGTGGGGGAGGGTACGGCGATAATCTCCCCAGCGGGCGGATTCGCCGCGTATCGCTTCATTTATCTGGATTATCCGCGCCTGATAAATCTCCCAGCAACGGGGATAACTCAACGGACCGCCATAGTTGAAGTGCTTGTAAATGTGGTCCGCCCAGCGCATTTTATATTCAATGTGATTTCTCAAATTGGAATGGATGCCTTCAGGACTATCGCCTACGTTGTTCTGGCCTTCAAAAGAATGCTCTGCGTCCCAGGTATGAAACCGCCACTGTCCGCCGACACGATGCGTGGCGTACCAGTTCTTGCCGGGCCAGTCATGAATGCCGGAAAACCAGTGGGCAAGTAAGTACGTTATCAGGTTATCCACATCTAAATGCTGCTCCACAGTTTGCCATTTCGTAATATTGGTCGGGTCGCTCCCGGCGGCACTGGCGGCGTTCTTCATAGTATTGAAATTTGCCGTAGCCCCTGAACCACCTACCCCGTTGTTTATTACCTTACTTCTATTGTGCTTAATGGCATCGTACTGTTCCTTTTTGCCGCCGAAAGTCTCCGCCGCCCAGGAGTGGTCCGGACGTTCATGCAGATAATACATACCCCAATATAACGTGTTAATATACAAATGCACATACGAGCCATGCGGTGAATGTCCCGGCGACATCGCGTTATGTAAATCGGCCACACCCTGGTCCTGGATATACTTTACAGAATTGCGCTGACCACCACTGGAATGATGCCAGGAATGGTTCAGCACCGCATCCAGTACAACCGTATCGAGATCTTCCACCGGGGAATCCGGGAAAATCTTCGCACGCAGCTTTGTCGGGCCGCCGGTCGGGGTTCCATTGTCCGTTTGCGTCTTGAAACGCGGGCGGTTGGACAGTTTAGGCGTCTTCCAGCGATTCAAACTTGTGCCGCCGCCGCTGATGCCTCCCTGCATGGACATTGCACAGTTTTGCTGGATGTTCAAGCCGCTGCCGTGTGGGTCAAAGTACTCGAACGAACAGGGATACTCGGTACCATCCGGAACACCTCGTACATATATTCCCGAAGAAAAACTGAACCAGTTGTCTATAGGCATACTCACCACTATCGTCGGGGCTGCTCGCATATCATCCGTGGTCAGCCGGTTCGCCGATTGAGAATGGTCCACAATATCAGGGTCCACCTGGTAATCGCCGGTGATAACTTTACTTCCCGCAACCCATTGACTTGGATAACCCGGCGGCACAACCTGAGAGCCGGTAGAAGTATTCGTTGCCTGTTGAAGGACATCGTCGAGGAAGATATATGTATGCGTATCGACGTTGGTGGATTTCCAGCCGGGTATGAAGGCCATTGCCCGCAGACAGGTTGTTGTGCTGATTGTAATCGGTGATACGGGATTGTAAATCTGGCCATGAGTCATAGTCGGGAAACTTCCATCTATGGTGTAGTGAATCAATGCCCCGGGTGTTTCACAGGTGATCCGCACGTCGAACGGCGCATCATAAAAGCCGCGGTCATGGTTGAATTTCGTATCTGCAACTACGGCCAGATATGACCCATTGTTCGAGGCTCCCGGTGTCGGATAAAGGGTTACTAAATTGTTCGCGGCGTCAGGATCCCGGCCGTAAGAAACATCCGGCGTCTGGTTATCGAAGGGAACACTGTCCAGGAGCGTGGTGCCGTCGGTATCGAACAGACCGATTTCGTCGCCGCCATCGGCATTGAGTTCAAAGCTTGCGTGCAATCCGGCGTCGGTCGTATCGTTGTCCGCCCAGATCAGCAAATAGCCGCCCGGAGCAATTGTAGTGGCCGTAAAATCATCATTCGGAATCCGCCACTTTGTGGGCTCGGACAAATCGTCCGTCATGTACATTCCGCCGATGTTGATAGGATCTTCGCCGCAGTTGTAGATTTCGATCCAGTCATCGCGCTGGCCCTGAGGATCGGTGATACCGAGGTCGTTCCTGGCGAGAAGTTCGTTAATAACCAGGATTGCCCCCTCTCCCACGTGCCAGTTTTCGGCCAGGATGGCGAAGTCGGCCATATTGACGCTGTCCCGGGCGTTGAGGTTGGCGGGGCTGCCCTGAGGATCCAGCCACTGTGCGGCGAAGATGACGACGTCACGCCAGTTAACTTTGTTGTCGGCATTGAAATCGCCCAGCAAAGGCAAAAGAACAGTGATCAGAACAGTGCCGCTGCCGACCTGGTCAAGCTCGTCCCAGACCTGAAGCCAAAGCTCGTAGTCGCCGGGCTCGGAAAATATCGCGCAGGGATCCGCGATCTCGTCACTCGGTTCGAATATCACTGTGCCGGGGCCGCTGAGTTGAGTCCATTCCATTGTCAGTATTCCAACGTCACAAGGGTCATCGTCCTCGATAACCGGGCTTAATTGCAGGCTGTTGTTCGGCCATGTGAGTGAGTCGTAGTCTCCGGCGTCGACTTCCGGCGACCGGTTCCCGGCTTTGCCAAGCTCTTCGAGCATGAATCCGCCAAAGGGATATGCTTTCCCATCATCGGATTCAGGAGTAGCTTCGGCCCTTATCTTAAAACTTCCGCCGGCCGATGGTACAATCTCGTCCCATCGAATGACAAACCCGGTAATGCTGTTATCTCCGGCAATAAGTTTGGATTCGTTCTCGCTCCTTTCGACAATTCCGTCGCTGCTGTTATTGACGTAGCTGACGGCGCCGGTGATAGTAAAAAGTGAGATCCGGTTGGGATAATTACTTGAGCGAATAGCGGTTCCGACAAAAGAATATTGCTTTGCCGGGTCTAATCCGGTGAATTCTATCTCCACCCACCAGCCGGGATCGCTGTAATAGACGACGTTCGTCCCGAAATCCACGATATTGTTGAATATCTCGTATGCTTCTGTCCCCGGAGAAGGATTGTCGCCGGCGCCACCGCTGCTGACCCTCAAGCCGGCATTTCCCATTGTGAACGTAACAGTGGGCATCCCGGCTTCAGAAGCCGTTTCGAAGTTCTTCAGTCGGCCCGTCGAATGAGACGAATCGTTATTATGAATAGTCCAGCCGGTCGCATTCACCGCCGTAGAGTCCCCTGTACCTCGAAAGTTGTCGTTATATGCGACCCATTCGGCCCGCGTTGAGCCTCCTGCCAGACCAAAAAACAATATTACAACGAAAAAGGCTAAGTTCTTATGTTGTATTAACCAAGATGTCCTAAAAGATATGATCACCTTTTAACTCCTTCCAGAAAAAATACAACCTTATCAATATCTTAATCTTATTTTAACATATAATGGACAGTCGAGTCAACGTATTTCGGCCGATATTCGGGCCGTAGTGGTTGTTCGCGAACCGTCCCCGCCTCTAATATTGTTATCACGTAAAAGCGTGTTTGTTTTTTCCCGGACTTGAAGACCTTACTGTATCCCAGGATCGTTTTCTTCAGCCAACAAGCCCGGTAAAGGAGAGGTTCTTTCTTATACTTATATTAAAGAACGCTACATTTTCTCGTCACCTTGCCACCAAAGCCGGATTAGCTTTCTACATGTTCTTTAACAAAATACGTGCCAGGAAAGGACCGCCTGCTTGAAGAAAGTTATAACTTCTTGTGGGAGATGGGATTATGTCAGTGAATATGATTTGATGGGATGAAATGAACAGATTGCAGTCACCTGATATATCGTGGGCAACATGAAATATCGGGGATTTAATTAGACGCTCTGGGGACGCTTAATTCCTGACTTCCGCAACTTTATCCGGCAGTGAATTCTTGCCTGATAGTTGGCAGTCCTGTAGAATCGTGCCGGGATTAACCTTAACGCCGGAAGGGGCGGTTCGCGAACCGCCTCGACAAACAGGAGAAACAAAGTGGGCAGTATTGAAGAAGGCGTAAAACAGGCCGTTGAGAATTGTCTGAAAGTCAAGGCGGGCGAGAGCGTAGTGATTATTACCGATGCCGAGACAGTCGAAATCGGCTCAGCTATAAAAGCAGCCATCGAAGAGATTACCGCCGAAGTTAAAATTTTCGTAATGGAGGATTTCGGCGAAAGACCGATAGATTATCCGAAAGACATCGACGATGCCATTAAGACTGCCGACGTCAGTGTCTATGCCGCCCAGGGAGCCGAAGGAGAACTCCAGACCTTCCGGATGAAGATGCTCAAAGCAATCGAAGCAAATCCCCGGCTCAGGCACGGCCACATGATTGGAATTACGCCGGAGATTATGAAAGACGGGATGTGCAGCGATTACAAAGAGATTCAACGTGTCAGCAGGCTGGTTTATGAGAAGGTTAAAAACGCGGGCAAAATCAGGGTGGTAACTGAAAAAGGAAACGATTTTGTAGCTGAATTCAGTCCGGAGCTTAAATGGATAGTCAGCGACGGTGATATTGCCCCGGGCCATTGGAAGAATCTCCCCGATGGGGAGGTATTTACGTCCCCGGCTAATGTCAACGGCAAAATTGTCTTCGACGGCTGCCTCGGGGATTTCTTCACCCAGAGATATGGTTCTCTTGAAAACACGCCCATTACCATCGAGGTTGAAAACGGCAGAGCTATAAAAGAAAGTATCCGCTGCGACAACGAGCAACTCCGGCAGGAATTTACCAAATACATTTTTGAGATAGATGAAAACAGTAGTAGGATCGGCGAATTTGCCATCGGTACGAATACCGGCCTGACTAAGTTAATCTACAATCTGCTTCAGGATGAGAAGTTTCCCAGCGTACATATTGCTTTCGGCAGCCCCCTGCCGGGTAAAACCGGCGCCAAGTGGGACAGCAAAGCACATGTTGACGGCATGATAAAAGACCCGACAATCTATGTAGATGGCGAAGTGCTGATGGATAAAGGCGAATTTTGCTTAACAGATGATTAAACTCGAAAGAGGAGAATAAGAAATGAGAGAGATTAACAGCCGACGTAAATTTCTAAAGACCGTGCTTGGGGGCGCTGCTGCCGCTTTATTACCCGCCGGAGCGCTGTTGCGGGCCGCTGCCGCGAACACGAAACCGCTCAATTTCGTGTTCTTCCTGATTGATGACTTCGGATGGATGGATATCGGCGCTAATAATCCCCACTGCTTCTACGATACGCCGAACATTGATCGGCTGGCGCGTTCCGGCATGAACTTCACCAACGGCTACGCCGCCAATCCGGTATGCAGTCCGACGCGTTACAGCATAATGACGGGCAAGTACCCATCCCGCGTCGATGCGACCGAGTGGTTCAGCGGCAAACGCTCCGGGCAGTTTAATCCGGCGCCGCTCAATGACTGGATGCCGCTTGAGGAAGTCACCCTGGCCGAGGCCCTGAAGGAACACGGGTACAAGACGGCATTTCTCGGTAAGTGGCACCTCGGCAAAGAGGAAAAATATTGGCCCGAAAACCAGGGATTTGACGCCAACATCGGTGGCTGGGCGGTGGGTTCGCCACGCGGCGGCTATTTCGCCCCCTTCGATAATCCCCGGCTTGGCGATTATCCCGAAGGTTCGCATCTTCCTAAGGTGTTGACCAACGAATCGTTGGAACTGCTCGACCAATACAGAAACAATCCTTTCCTGCTCTACCTGGCGTTCTACTCCGTTCACACTCCGCTTCAGGGCCGCGACGACCTGATAGCCAAATACCAGGCCAGGCGACAGGAAATATTGGATGCTGAAGAGCGGGAGTTTGGCCCGGAAGAGCAGGTCTGGCCGGTTGAGAGACAGCGGCAGGTTCGGCTCCGGCAATGTCATGCCGTGTACGCAGCTATGGTCGAGGCGATGGACGAACAGATCGGCCGCGTGCTGGACAAGCTGGAGCAGCTTGGCATAGCCGATAACACGGCTGTTGTCCTTATGTCCGACAACGGCGGATTATCGACCAGCGAGGGCTCGCCGACGTCCAATCTGCCTCTGCGCGGGGGCAAGGGCTGGTTGTACGAAGGCGGTATCCGCGAGCCTTTCCTGATTCGTTGGCCCGGCGTAGCAAAGCCCGGTTCCGAATCCGATGTTCCCGTTATCAGTACCGATTTCTATCCGACCATTCTCGATATGGCCGGATTACCTTTGAAGCATGACCAGCACAGGGACGGCGTGTCACTGGTTCCACTGCTGAAAGGCGCGACGAGTATTAATCGTGACGCCATCTATTGGCATTATCCGCACTACTCCAACCAGGGCGGCTTCCCCGGCGGCGCAATTCGAATGGGCGACTGGAAATTAATTGAACGTTTCGAGGATGGTCGAGTCCACCTTTACGATGTGCAGAACGACATAGGCGAACGGCAGGACCTGGCCGCTCAATACCCGGAGCGGGTCGAGCAGATGCGAAGCAAGCTGCACGCCTGGTATATCGAGGTCGACGCGAAATTCCTTCAGCCTAAAGGCGATAATCAACACCCCTGGCGCCCGGAATAGGCCGGCGTAGCTTTACGAATCAACTTTGCCGCCACGATACAGGCCGAATGTCTGCGATTTTGGACTCATCCAGCTCAATCCCAAAACCAGGCCGGTCCGGCAGTTCCAGCATACCGTCCACCGGCTTGAGCTGGTGCTTCTCGAAATCGTAGTAATTGCTCATTTTCTGAATCAGGAACTCGACGAGCGGACAAACCTCTATCGGCTGGCTTGCCACTACGTGCATGGCGGCGTGAAGGCTGTGGCCGTGCGGGATGACGTTGACTCCGTGCACCGATGCCAGCGTACATATCTTTACCAGCTCGCTAACCCCGCCGCACCATTCCGGGTCGGCCTGGACCACCATGATCGCATCGGCCTTGAGGAACTTGTGCACATCCCAGCGGCCGTAGAAATGCTCTCCCGTTGCCACCGGGATCGAGGTCTCGCTGCTCAACTCTATAAAGGCGTCCAGGTTGGCTGTCTGGAAGGGCTCTTCTATCCATCGAGGATGATATTGCTCCGTCCGCCTGGTCCAGGCCAAAGCATATTGAAGGTCCCATTGCCAGAACGCGTCGAACATGAGATCCACATCGTCCCCTACCGCCTCGCGGAGCAAGCGCACAACTTTCACGTCCTCTTCGACGCCATCCGGTCCGAAGTTTGGGCCGCGGTCCCGCACAAACCACTTCTGGTGCCGGTACCCCTGCTTTTTCAATTCCTGCGCTTTTGCGCGCAGCGCCGATGGTTCCTGCGAGAATCCCAGACAACTGGCATAGGCCCTGACCTTGCTGCGCGAACCGCCGAGAAGCCGATACACCGGCAGGCCGAAGAGCCGGCCGCGAAGGTCCCAGAGCACATTGTCTATGGCACTGAGGGCCATAATGTAGTGGCTGCCGCGAGAGTGCCTGCTCGCCCGGAACATCTTGTCCCAATACGCCTCTGATGCCAGCGGGTCTTGTCCGATCAGGTTTCGCTTGAAGAAACGATCGACGAACATCGCCGCCTCGTTGTCAATCGGGCCGTAGAGACCCGCCGGACCTCCGTTGGTATGGACTTTCAGATATAGGGCCTTTCTCTTGTTCTTGCCTGTTATCTGCAGGATTTCCACTTTTGTGATTTTCAAGTTCCCTTGCTTACCTGACCCTACTGCGGAAACAGCTCCGGCACGAGCACCCAAGCTGGAGGTTACACCAAACGTAGCAAGGCCCGTTAAAAAACTGCGCCTCTTTATACAATCAATCATTTGTATCTCCTTCTACGAAAAATTGCTTTACAATATTCTGATAGTATATGTAAAAGCAAAGGCGGTTGCCACACTTGATTCATACCAGTGAACATGTTAACATTGCTTCGACGATCCAGACAGATCCAGTAAAAAGAAAGGAGTGTATCTTATGCGTTCGATTTTTTGCAGTTTTGTAATAGTAGTATTGTTTTTGATTTCACTTTGTCCCGGTTGTGCGCAGCAGCAGCAGCAGCAGCAGCAGCAGCATGGGCAGGAGAATCTGCCCATCCTACAGGTTGATACTTCGTGGCCTGAAAAACCGGAAAGATTTGAGTGGGCCCAGATGCCCGGTATTACTTTGGACGACCAGGACCAGGTTTACATCTTTACTCGCAGCCAGCCTGCCGTGCAAGTTTATAAGACTGACGGCACGTTTGTGCGCGCCTGGAACTCGGGAGATTTCAGCGGTGCTCATTTCATCAGGATCGGCCCAGAGGGAAACATCTGGACCGCAAATATTACGGATCATGTCATACGCAAACACAGTCCCGATGGCAAGCTGCTGTTGACGCTCGGAGAGGCGGGCGTTGCCGGCGCCGACCAGGGACATTTCGACAAGCCGACCGATATGGTCGTCCTCCCATCCGGCGACATCTTTGTCACGGACGGATATGGCAACATGAGAGTTGTCCACTTCGATGCGAACGGCAAGTACATAAATGAATGGGGCCAAGAGGGAAACCAGCCGGGCCAGTTCGCCCTGCCCCACTCGATTGTGGCCGATTCCAGGGGATGGCTCTATGTCGCCGACCGCGAAAACGCCCGCATCCAGGTTTTTGATACGAAGGGAAAGCTGCTCGCTGTGTGGGAAAACATCGTTACACCCTGGGGCCTTTGGTTGACTAAGAACCAAGAGCTCTGGGTCTGCGGCTCTTCCTGCGTAAAGAAGGAAGGGACCGAAGAGCATATCGTTCTTCCACCGCCGGAGCAGGTACTCATGAAGCTGAATTTGAAGGGCGAGGTTTTACTCCGGGTTCCGCTGCCAAAGACGGCGGTTCCGCCGGGGAAACTGGGCGAACTCGACTGGGTCCACGGCATTGCGATAGATTCGCAGGGCAATCTTTACCTTGGTGATATTCAGGGAAAGCGGGCACAGAAATTTTCGCTAAAACCATGACGTTATTGGGCGAAGAATCCTGCTATGATAAAAAATGCAATCAGTCGCCGCAATTTCCTGCAATCCGCCGGATTTGCTGCCGGAGCGATTTTTGTGCCGCACTCTCTGCCTGAATCCCGGACTAATGCTGCCGGCAGCAATAATGATTTGCCTAACATCGTCTATATATTGGCCGATGACATGGGATACGGCGACATTTCCTGCCAGAATCCTCAATCGAAAATACCGACGCCCAACTTAGACAAACTTGCATCCGAGGGTATCCGATTCACAGACGCTCATTCGCCATCCGCTGTGTGCACTCCTACTCGGTATGCGATTCTCACAGGGCAATACTGCTGGAGGACAAGGCTCAAGAGATCGGTTTTATGGCCCTGGGACAAGCCATTGATTGAAGCCGACCGGCTTACTGTAGGCAAACTCCTAAAAGCTCATGGCTATGACACGGCGTGTATAGGCAAATGGCACCTGGGCTGGGACTGGCCGACCACCGATGGCAAAGGGCCCTTCGGCATAGGCAAAACCAATGTGAAAAACAGCGGCTCAAATGTGGATTTTGCGAAACCTATCGCCAACGGTCCGACGGCACGAGGATTCGACTACTACTTTGGAACGGCCGTTCCTAACTTCCCGCCCTACTGCTTCATCGAAAACGAAAGGACTGTTGGCATACCGGCAGGACACAAACCTGATAACATGTTCGGCGCTCCCGGACCGATACTGCAGGGGTGGAAGCTCGAAGAGATTCTTCCGGGACTCGAAAGAAAAGCCGTCGAATACATAGATGGCAAAGGTGGACGCCTGCATTATGACGCCTTCAGACAGACTTCCGGAAATCCGTTCTTTCTTTACGTACCTCTGACCGCCCCACACACTCCGATTGCCCCCGCCCCGCAATTCAAGGGCAAGAGCAAGGCCGGCGCCTACGGTGATTTTGTCTGCCAGGTTGACCACGTTGTTGGCCGGATAATGGATGCTCTGCAACGCAACAGCTTTACCGAGATCACCCTGGTCATCTTTACAAGCGACAACGGCTCGCCCGGCCGGGATGGCACGAATATGAGCGGCAAGACAAACAGCGTGCGACGTTTCGGCCACAATCCAAGCTACATCTACAGGGGAATCAAGGCCGACGCATGGGACGGGGGACATCGAGTGCCGTTCATAGCCCGCTGGCCCGGTCATATAACGCCGGATTCAGTGAGCGATGAAACGATCTGCCACGTTGATCTTCTGGCGACGTGCGCAGCGCTGCTTCGGTATAAACTACCGGATAATGCGGGGGAGGACAGCTATGATATTTTACCTGCTCTGATTCGACGAAAGCTCGACAACCCGATACGTGAAGCGACCGTCCATCATTCCGGTAATGGTATGTTTGCAATAAGGCAGGGAAAGTGGAAGCTGATTCTTGGCCGGGGCTCAGGGGGCTGGAGCGGCCGAGGCCGGCCTGAAGATCCTCCGGCACAACTATACGATATGAATATGGATGCTTCGGAGAGAACGAACCTGTGCAACGAACATCCCGATATAGTGGAAAGGTTGACCAAATTGTTGCAGAAGTACAAAACACAGGGATACAGCAGGCCAGTCGATGGACGTATGAGGCCGTAACGTTAATCTTAATAGATCTTATGATAGATCTCTTTGATTTGGTCAAGAGTTGGAATAACCGGATTGTTAGTTGTGCTGCCCGCATTGACGGCGTCGTTTGCCATTTTTTCGATATGTTCATCGTAGGAAGCTTTGTCGATTCCAAATGATTCAGGCGAAGGAATTTCAAGTTCATGATAGAGCTGAGACAATCCGTCCATCAGCGCTCGACAACATTCCTCATCCGCTGAAGAAATGTTGGCCAGGTCCATACAACGAGCTATTTGGGCGTATCGCCAGAGGGCCCCGCTCATGGAGAACTCACAAACAGCCGGCAGAAACATTGCATTGCTCAAGCCATGCGGAACATGAAAGCAGGCGCCGAGCGGCTCACTCATACTGTGCACCAGCCCAACCGAAGCGTTGGAGAAGGCAATTCCCGCCTGGAATGATCCAATCAGCATATTCTCCCGGGCTTCTTCGTCGGAACCGTCATGACAAGCCTGCCTTATCGAATTCCAGATAAGCTTCACTGCGTTTAGAGCGAGCAGGTCGGTAAAGTCATTGGCCTGTTTTGAAACATAGGCTTCTATTGCATGAGTTAGTGCATCGATACCGGTAGCAGCGGTCAAAGGCTTCGGCATGCTTATTGTCAACTTGTAATCGAGGATGGCGACGCTGGGTAAATACGCCGTGCTTCGGCCGGACATCTTGAGCTTGGTGTTTGAATCGGCAATTACCACAACTCTGGTTGCCTCCGACCCGGTGCCCGAAGTTGTCGGCAGCGCAATCACTCCTGCGCCGGGCTTTGGGACGTTGTCGTTCCCCATGAACTGCTGAACGGTTCCATCGTTCGTTGCCAATACTGAAATGGTCTTGGCGGTGTCAATGGCGCTGCCGCCGCCTAACGCGACTATACCGTTGCATCTGCGGGCCTGAAACTGCTGCAAGCCGCGTTCAACCATATCGGTGTCGGGCTCACCGGTTACATCAGCATAGACAGAGACTTCCATGCCGGCCCTGCTCAGCAGTTGGGCAATTTCACTTGTACGTCCTGTCTTCTCGTGAAATGGATCGGAAACCAACAGGATGTGCGAGAAGCAGAGATTTTTTGCTTGCTCTGTTACTTGGGTACGGCTATCGGCTCCAATTATAACTCGGGGCGTAAAATCCAATTCGCAGTGCAAAAGAGTATCCTTTCAACATTCAAGCAACGATTCAATTGCCGGTCTTAGCCGGCGCCGCTCCGATGAGGAAAATGGCCGAGCGCGGTTTAAGGGAGATTTTAACTTTTCCGGCGTCAGTTGCAGCCCTGTCAATGCGTCCCGTTCCGGGATTAGCGACCAACCATGCGGTGGATTTGCGGCACGCAATGCCTCCATCATAAGGCTCGGAAGAGACATTCACGAGCATCATAATTTCCCTGCCGTCGCGCTGGAAACGGCCGAGGATGATCCGGTCATTCGGAGCAGACAGCGATCCGCCGGCATATAAACCGGACAATTTCTCAAAGTCGATACCGGCTCCTTGTTTTGCGGGCCGGATGACTATTCCCCCATTTGATTTAAATTGTTCGATCTTTTCCCTTATCGTTTTGGGTAGAATCGCGCCGGTCGGCAGGACAAGCGCCCCAAACCGATGTCCCCTTAAATCCAGTTGCGAACCTCGGACATCTGCCTGTGACAACAGCTCATGGTCCGCCAGCGCGAAAGTGACCTGTCGCCTTACCATCTGTTGGCCTAATTCCATGAACGAGCTTACGAGCATTTGCGCCCGGCCCGACTGGGATTCGGTCGTCAGCTTGCCGGGAATGGGCAGATATTCGCTCCACAGATCGTGGATTGGGTAGTAAAGCAGGGCACGACAGGTCGGCCGGGCATCTCTCAACACGGCATTGAGGCGGCCCACGTATTCACAGTAGCTTCTGTAATCTTCCGCCGATCGCTTGCGGTAATCGTAGTATAGCATGAACTCGGTGACGCCCAGGGCGGCCTGCCATGCAGCGGTAGCCTGCATGTGTTCGAGCGAAACGGCGTTTCCATTGTCCATGATTTGGGAGAAATCGCTTACTTCGGTCATGACCTTTCGTCCGCCGTTAAATAGCGCCGCCGAAGCGGGCAGTATGGCGGTCATCCAGCCGGTATAAATC
>SDBT01014419.1_pt1 | contig 12608 bp, 11 predicted proteins | sample 2277101 | NCBI WGS metagenome assembly SDBT01 (sample SAMN10404973, study PRJNA504765) | marine sediment metagenome | isolation source: marine sediment core GS10_PC15, 103 cmbsf | place: Arctic Ocean: Southern Knipovich Ridge | collected 2010 | reverse complement strand
CCTTCGAGAACGTACCGGAGCTTCGGTGGTTGAATATGTATCGCCCGCCAACACCTCCGCCGAAGAGAGACGTTTTCGTGTTCCCGGTATCGGCGTCTTCGTTGGTGAAAACAAAACCGCTCATACTCGCGTTGTTACCCCCAGCGTTGGTCCCGGTCCAGTCGAGATCCATGATGAAAAAAGCAGCTCGGCGATTCCCACTGCCCGTTACGGACCGGACCTTTCGAGCTACGAGCATGTCGGTAGCGTCGGCGGGGTTTACCCCGGTTGGATCCCCACCGAACTGGCTGAACACATCCTCGTTTTCAGAAACGCGGAGCCCAGAAAAGAACTTGAAGTAATCCTCCGAGCCATCACCGAACGTCATCCATGAATTGAAAGTCCCGTCGGCGGGAAGCGTGAACGTATCCGCGCGGATCTCTCCCCAGCCGGTGATATTTCCGTTAACGTCGATCTCCCAGCGCTGATTCGCGCCGGTCGCGCAAGCCGTCCAGGGCGACGGTCCCAGACACAGCCACCCGTTCACCACGTTAACGCTCAATGAGTTGAGAAGCGCCTTCTTCCAGAACGTCAAGCTGTTGGAAGCTTTAAAAACAGGAACTTCGTTATCTCCAGGCACGTCCGACGCCTGCACCAACCACGAATCGCCAACGCCATCGAAGAACTTGATGGCATCGACACCCGCGGCGTAGTGGTCACGGTCTACCGCGTGCTGCCCTTCCGTGCTGAGTACCGGATCATCCTCGACGATAAAGAAGCCGCGCGCATCTTCGAGATTCGTTCCATCGGAATACTGGACGGTGCATGCGGGCCAGGCGGTGCTCCACGCGCACACGGCGCCGGCCGGCGAGGCAAACAGGAGCGCGAATAGGATCGGTAGGTATTTCATGGCGTGCCTCATGTGTGGAGTCCGGTGGAGGGAACTTCGACCGCGATGATCGTCCAGGTGTTCTCCGCGAATGCCTTCGACATCGAGATGATCCGGCAGTTGGTCGCCGAGGAAGACCACGGCGCGGTGATGCTCACGATGTCGCCGATGTCGTGGGGCAGCGCGTCGAACCACGCGACGCCCGAGAGTCGGAACACGCGGCGGTCGTTCGCCATGCGCTCCTGGACGTAGTAGCCCGCCGCGTTCTGAGCGGTGGCGGGGTTTTGAATGCAGCGGAAGGCGATCGGCCCGGAGGCAATCGCGCCGAACCGCTTTGATGCTGCGAGGATGTTCGCAGTGGAGATCGGAACATCAGTGAGAGTCGGGTGAGCATCTAGCGCGAGCTTGAAGCCTTCCTCGCTTCCGCTCCCGAGCGAGGCATCGAACGCATACCGGAATGAGAAGTAGCTGGCTAGGTCATCTACGTTTCGGCCATCGTCAATCATGTCGTGCGTCTGCGAGATCACGGCATCCGAAGCAGCCGAGCCGAATCCATAATCTATATCCGCGCCCGACATCTTCCACACGCGGCCAGCCGCAGTCTCGACGGGGAACACGTTGCAGCGCGCTTCGAAAGCCATGCGCTGCAAAATCTCTTCCCACGAAAACCCGAGCGAACGGAAATCAAACCCCCACTGACCGGATGCGTGCGCTGCGAGCAGTGCGATGTAACTCGTCGCGTCGATCTCCTCGCCACCTACAATTTCGATCCAGTATCGGAGTGCGTCTGGCGGGTCGTGCATCACCGCACCTGTGCCCGTTCCCCATGCAGTTTCGAATTCGTTAGGCACGGATAGAATATCTACATGCAGAGTGAATGTTGGGTCGCGTGGGTACTGGCCCGTAAAATCACAACCCAGAAAAGCGCCATAGTTGATTTGTATGTGGATCAGCTCGATGGCGGTATCGTCTGGTCTTGGCGTGCCGAAGGAAGCGTAGCTTGTGTTCTGAAATTCTTCCCACGCGTCAAGCGCTGCCATCCCGATCCGATAATAAGCCGGACTTAGACGATCGGTGGGGCGCGTCGTGCCAGAGCCGCCAACGTCATCAAGTGAGGTATTGATAATGAAGTTTTGCGCCGTCTTTAGAAGCCAGTCACCGCCCCAACGCAACGCAATTCGCATCCGCTCGTCTGCGTCGAGCCCGTCAAACGGAGCGCCGCCGGCTGCGTTGTTCTGAATAGTGGCAATTGGGTTAAGCAGTTTGAAGTTATCGAAGTAAACGCTCGTTCCCGTAACGCCAACGGTGTTCTGATTCCACTCGCAACCGAAGTAGTCCATATCGCTTTCGTCAGGGCTACCATTGGAACCGTCTGAATCGTCATGCGATAGAATTATCGTGTACCAAGTGTTCTCGATGAAATCGGCCGCATCGAATATGAACTTGTAACGATCCGACGGCCCCGAGCCCCACCAAAAATGGATCTCGTCATCGTAGGTATCCTTCTTTATCTTGAAATCGAATACCAAACACTTACTGGGATTCTCCGCGTCGATGGTCAGCGAGGTGTCGTGAAAGTCGATATCACATAGGTTCGGATTGCCAACCACGCCCTTGACCACATTGGAACCTTCGCGGTGGCCCTCCCCGGTTTCGAGCGACTCGGTTACATTAGAAGAAGAGTCCCAATCCGTGAGATCCTCTGTGGTGATGCCGGGCGTGCTCGACTCCGTGTCAACATCAATCGTGATCTCTTGCGATCCGGTGCCTTCGTATTTCTCGCCAGTATCGACCGCGACGGCGCAGCTATCCACTGACCATGAGCCACCGTCCATCGAGTGCCCCGCTTGCCACGATAAGACTTCAAGCTCGGGAACTACAAAACCGTCTACGTCTGCGAAGAAGCGCAGGCCGTAACCCGTTGGCGGATTTCCGCCTCCACCAGATACAGCTACATCTACATCGCGTGTCAATGTGGAGGGTTCGAGTTCTACTTCAACACCAGCAAAAGCCCACTCAACCCACTCGTCAGTGTTGAAATCCTCTGTCAAGTAAACGAGTGCGAATAGTATAATATACTGCCCAGCAGAGTATCCCGCGCTTTCGAAGTCAGAAAGGGTCGTCGAGGCGCTTGGTGTGTGCCACGACCCGACTGCTACCAACCCGTATGTGTCGGCGTTTTCATTCGCTTTAACAAAAATGTCCTCGTCCGCAGTACCATTGAGCGGCGCACCATTGAAGTTTTTCCATCGCCCCTCGATATAGATGTCATCAGCTATGAAAGTGTGTGTATTTCTGGCGTTGCCCTCGAGCCGCGTTCTCCAGCGCGATATAACACGACTACCGCCGGGAATAGAGCTTACTGGATACCATCCGACGATATGCGTGTAGCTTCCGGTAGCGTTCCCGTCTAGCCTACGAACCCCCCCGAGCCCCGTTGGGTTTGTCATCGCGTCGCCTGTGGTGCCAAGTGTGCGCGACTCTCGAGCAATCATATCGATGAGTACCGTGGATGGGTCGTCGATCGAAAAATCTGGTTGATCGTCAACCGCTGCTGGCGTACCCTTGGCGGCTTGTGTTTTGAAATAGTCTATCAGCGTTTGCAACTGTGCAGCAGTGAACTTGACGATCGTAATCGTTTCTCCACTGATCGTGCCCGTGTCGTTTAGTGTAGTCGTCCACGGCGTGTCGGTGGAGTTGAGCCGAAGCAAGATACCGTTTAGCGGATTGATTACGTAGAGTTCGTTCAGGGCGTTGCATTGGCGGTCGCTGACGATGTAAGTAGCCGTTGAGAGCAACTCAGAAATTACAGCGCCCGCGTCGTGCGCTGCTGCGGGCGGCGAACCTACGCTACGCGTGTCGAGATCCATCGTCGTAGCCGTTACGGCAGAGCAAGTGATTCTCTCGCCGTCGATCATTACATCGAATGATCCAGGCGGGAGCCCCGACCCGTCTGTGATCTCGACTGTGCCCGTCGTGGACGACGTTATCACTTCACCTAATGATGTCACCCAGCCAACTTCGTAGTTCACTAGAGGCACGCGCTTCGCGTTCCCGTAGATGCGCGGCAACCGCTTTCCGAGGTCGAGCGGATCAGTCTTCGTATCGTCCGAGGCGTAGATCCAAGAGCCCGCCATCGATGGCAGCTCAGTCACGCATTGGATCGTCAGCATGGCGTCCGAGATCGGAGAGATGCGGTTCACGCAGCCACGGAATAGAACCGTGTGCTCGTCGCCCGTGTAGCTCGTGAGATCCACCGGCAGCGAGGGAATCGAATCGACGAGCATCTGCGCGATCTCGATGCTGGCGCCTTCGAGGTTGTACGTCTGGAGCAGCTCGATCAGCCGCGAGCCGTTAATCTCTTTGTTTGAGCACTGGAGGTAGAACTTCTGATTGAACGCGGTGAGGTCGTCAGGCTGCGGGATGTGGACGAAGCCGGAGAAGAAGTCGCTACCGCCGATGATGACCGGCAGGAAGCGCTGATCGGTGCCGGTGTTGCCGTAGTCGTAATCGACCGCCATGTTCGAGAAGTAGAACGTCTTAGCGACGGTGCCGGCAGGCCGATCACTGTAGAGCGTGAGCTTCACGAGCGGAATCGGCGCGATATGCGAGCGTCCCGCGCGCTCCGCCTGTACGGAGTCCATTGCGCGCGTCATCAGTCCAGGCTTTCGATGAGGGAGACGGGATAGACCTTGCTCTCGGTGCCGCTCATCGGAACGAGGATGCTGTTGCGACTCCGTGGCATCTCAAGAAACTTCATCCAGATCGGCGGGTCGTCAGCATCGGGGTCAGCGGCGAACGAATGCGGGTCGACCCAGAATGGCCGGTGCATCCCGACGTCGGCGACGAGCGCTTTCATCTTCGCCAGGTCCGTTCCTGATAGCGGCGACTCGTAGTTGTACTCAATGACGCGCTGTTGCGGGCCGTGCTGGATTGTCGGCGACTGGCCGGTACTCTGCTCCAAGCGCGTCGCGTTGGCCTTAAAGAAGTCGGGGGAATCCGCGAGCGCAACGCCTCGATCGATCGTGACGATCTTCGTGTAGATGAGCTGCGTGAGATAAAACTGTCCGGTCCCGTTTACGAAAATTCGCAGGTATCGCTCGGATGAATCCGTTAGGTCGATCGCGATCAGGGTTCCCGGGGTCACGGCGGTATTCGCCATCAGGTAGTTAATCGACGAGAACCCAGAATTGTCGTCCTGCCCAACGCGCACGAACGTCAGGTTGTGGTCGGCCGGGATGATGAGGCGATCGATCCCGGTATCGAATCCCGAGCCTAGATTCACGTCGATATATGGCGTCGAGTACGACGCATCCCACATGAAGCGCGTTTGCGCTCGATCGTCGACCAGATTGGTTTTGGGGAAGTCCGGATCTGCGGTATCGGATACCGTGATCGCGGCAGCGCCAACGTCTCGGATGGCGTGGACGTGGCAGTATCGCGGCGCTCGGTACGACATCAGGCGGGCACCAGATTGCCGCGGGCGTCAACGGTGTAACGTCCACCAGTACCGAAGGGGGAGAGGGCGTAATCCTCAACACTGGTGAACTGGCTGCTGACCCCGGTGATCCGTGCGCGCGCGGCCTGCGTCGCGGCGAGTGCTGTGCGCGCTTGGGCCAGGGCGAGGGATTCAGCCACGCCCGTCAAGGTTCGCAGGTCTGTCGCCGTAATGCGGGCCTGTCGCGATTGTGAGGCAAGCGCATTCGTCGTACCCCGCACGCTCAGGCCGAGGTCGTCGAATTGGTCGCCCGTGGTAGAAGCGATAGCGCTAACCGTTTCCAGCGCTTCGCCAATGTCGCCTGTGCCATCAGCCAGCCCCTTGATGCGCGCTTTTAGGTGGTCAACGATTGGCGATACTTTCGCCGCCATCTCGACGAATGCCGCAGTGTTGCCGCCAGTCTCGATCCGCGCAGCTTCAAGGCTAAGCGTAATTTCGTCCAGCTCCTTTTGTAGTTCGGCCTGGGTGACTTCGCCGATGGCGGTGCGGAGTGTGTCCAGCGCGGACGCTTCAGCGAGCAGGCTCGCCTCGATGCGTTTGCGCCGCTTCAGCGCTTCCTCTTGCGCATCATTGTATGCGATCTGGGCACCCGTTAATTTTACTAGCCCGCCGTGCGCTCTCTCGAATATAGCGTCAGCATTAGCCAACCCCTCTAGGAATAGCTTTTGCTTTTCCTCTGCTGCCTTCACCTCTTTCCCGTATTCCCGGACGGCCCTGTTCAGCACGTTGAACGTACCCGGATAAGTGGCGATGATCTTTTGGAGATCGAAGAAACTTTGCTTCGCCTCTTCCTGCACAGGCTTCAAACCCAATAGCGCCCGCGTGGCTCCGCGCGTCGCGGCAGCATAATCCGACATCCTATCGGACACTTCAACAATCGCGGTGGCGAGCGCTTCGCTCTTGGCAATCGAATCTACGGTCTGCTCGAACCACTCCTTCAGCGCGGTTTTACTCTTGGCGAGTGCCACCGTAACCGCGCTCTGCGCCGTCGCGAAATCCGCAGCACCCTTCGCCGCATTCTCCATCACCGCAGCCGCGAGAGCAGCGGTCTTTTGCTGCTTGGTCAATTCCTCGACGGAACTTCCGATCGCTTCGGCGAAGTTCTTGTAGATTTTCACCGCATCGACAACGATCCCGAGGTTATCGAGGATCAGCGGCGACGCGCGACCTACGCCCGTGGTGATGTCGTTGAACGCCTGGGTGGCCGAGATGCCAAGCGCGACGCTCGCCTTCGTTGCGGCTTCAAGCAAGCCTGGGAGATCATCAGCGGCGATCCCAAGCGCGAGCGCTCGGTTGGACGCTAGAATGATGTCCGATGTGGCGATCTGATTATTGGCAAGGCTCTTGAGTTTCCCAACGTACTCATCGACTACGATACCCTGTGCCGTAAGGGTGCGCTCGAGTGAGCGCTTTTGGCCAAGTCGTTCGCCCGACGCTTCGAGTAGCTTGATCGCACCCACGATGGCCACAAGCGAGGCGACGATCGCAACACCGCCCGCCCTGACGGAGCTCGTTAGCTTCTTGAAGTTCGACTCGATTTTTTTGACGTTCTTCGACGCACCATCCTTGACGGATACCCGCGCCTCAACGTCGAGTCTCTTTCGGGCCATCTACCCGAACCCCCGCTAGTTGTATTCGAGCATGAACTCCGTACCGGCAGTCGTGCTGGTGGCCTTCGCTCCCGACATCTCGACAACCGCCGCGGCCCCCGTCCGATCGTATACGATGTCCTTCATCTGGAGATTGTTGACGTTGATGAGCGCGGCGTTGAGTTCTGTTTCCGCGCCGCCTACGTCGGGATCGCCGAGTTGCAAGCTGAGGTCCGCTGTCGGTGCGCTCGTGCTTATCAGCGCGTCGTGTTCGGCTGCGGTGTCACCGTCGTTCTGGTACATCCGGCCGTCAACCGTGATGATCCGATCGGTCTGCGCCTGTCGAACGCCTGTGATCGCCACATTGGAATCTCCGAATTCTTCGACGCCGTTGGCGATGTTAATGTCTAGATCGCCTTCGAAGCCACGCACCTGTCCAAACGCGGTAAAGTTCACACCCGCAACGACCGGCGCGGCAAGACTCGCTTGCTTCCCCCAGGTGAACGTCGGGAACGTCACGCCGCTGTTGTGCGATTCGACGGCACCGACCTTGACGTTTCCGGTGATGAGCGCCGCTGCGCCTGTGCTGAGTTTGATGTTCGCCGTTTCGATCAGGCAATCCATCAAGATGAAGTCCAGGTCGGCGACCCACAGATGGACGGTGTGATACTCCGCAGATGCACGCGGCGTGTACTTGTAATCCGGGCTGGCCGCGCCGGTTGCACCCACCAAACCAGCGCATCCCCAAAACGCGTCAATGCCTTCATCCGGCAGCGCCGCGTCCGCATCGGGCGCGCCCGCGTCAGCACCGTTGCCTTTGAGCGGGAACGTGATCGCCAGACCTTCCACGAGCTCGCGCAAGAAGTCATCGGCCTGCTGCGTGAACGAAGAAGGGATCTGCGGAACCTCGCGCACGATCGTCGTATGATTCGGAAGCGTGATGCCAGACTCGGCGCTGCCCGCGCTCTTATCGCCGAGAATGATTCCATCGCCTACGACCAGCGCGCCGCTGAGCGCTTTGATCGTGCTGTTGACGGTTCCAAATGCGGACTGCACACCAATTGCCAGCGCGACACCGTTGAATGGATTGTCTGCCATGATCTCCCCCTACACCGCGTCCATCAAAACTGTCGCGGTAATTTCAAAACTGGTTACGTTGTCTTCGCGGCTCGCCTCGGAAATCTCCGGGTCTACCTCGTCGTCGAGGTCGTAGATCCCCGCCGCTGCGCGCCACGTCGCGCGGTCCAGAAACGCATCCGCCACATGACCCATCGTCTTGTGCAAGAACGCGATCTCGTCGGCCTCGACCAACTGGTGGTGGTGGATCAGAATCGTGACTCCTGCGCGCGGGTGGCTGTCATTCGACGATCGCGGCTCGTCCTCCGACGGCGAAATCTGCACCTGATAGAAAGAGTTCGCAGCAGTAATCCGAAAGAGCGTGCCGTAATTCTCGGGCGCGAGCGTAATCGTCTCGGGGCTCGCCGCGGTCGCGACGTCGACCATGATCGCCTGCACTGCGGTGTAGAGATCCTCATACGGAGTGGTCGGCATCTACTCCACCTTCTCCGTCGAGACGATGATCTTCGCCGCCTTATGACCATCTCGCGGATCTTCGAACACCTCGATCGACGAGACGTAGGCCGTGTCCACATCGCCCGCCAGCGTGCGGTCGCCCTGGATACGAGCGCGGAAGGCGTCGGCGCGGACGAGCAACTCCTCCTGCGTCTCGGCCTTCGTCACGATCATAATCGAGTAGTCACCCGACACGCCCTCTTGCAGGAACGGCCGGAGATCGATCGCCATCTTCGGTTCGAACGCATAGACGTGCGGGAACTCCTCGTCGTTCAAGCTGGTGTGGAGCCCCACGCCGCGCGTCGTGTTCCCAGAGACGATGTCACCCGAGGCGACCGCGTGCGCGAGCAGCTTGTCGAGGATTGATCCCGCGTCGCTCATCGAACGGCCCCCACGGAGCGAGACATCTCGTCAATCCAGATGTCACCGAGCTTCGGGAGTTCGTCGTCGAGCGCGGGGAACAGCCACGGTCGGGCGCGCATATTGTGAGCGGGCCAGCCGAAGTGAAGCGGCATCGCCTGAGGGAGCGGCGAGCCGATCTTGATGTACTCGTCGGGACGCGGGCTGGTGAGCGCTACGGAGTCGTACAGTTCGCTCGTGATGCGCCGCAGCGGATTCCCTGAGAGGTAGCCGCTACGCGCTCGGTCGCGGACGCGGATGCCAGCGCGCTTGAGCGCGCGGGTATTCAACCGCTTCAGTTCGGGATCGCGCAGCTTCGAGAGCGCCTTGAGAAACTTCTTGTCTCCGCGGATCGTGGCCGAGCCCATCAGAGCACCCGCAGGTTTCGATAGAAGCCCATTGCCCTCTCGGCGCCGGGAACCCATGCACCGATCATGTATTGGCCGTCGCCGCCCGCATCGATCACGGCGCTGCGAAGGCTCAGCCGATCCTCGCCAGGCTTGGTCTGGAGGTACTCGTGAACGACTTGCTTCGTGGCGATTGCGGCGAGGTCTTCGGGCACCTGCTCATAGCCCGCCCAGTAGTCGGCCTCATAGGCGCGGCGACCCGCCGCCCACGGCGTACCGACGCCGCTCTGCGCTTGGATGGCTTCACCAGCCGCCTCATCGATCGCGTAGGTGTCGGTGTCGACGACCGTGCCGTTGTATCGGATCACGACTGCGGGAGAGCTGAGAACCGGATACTTGTCGAGGATCATCGTGTCAGAGAGCCCGCCCGCATCGTGCGTCTCTGCCGTGATCGCGACGGTCAGGATATTGCGCCGCATGTAGGACTGCATCGCGACCGACACGCCGAGGATGAGCTGGTTGATAAGAACGTCGTTCGTCGTGCCCGAGATGCCCTTGAACGCCTTGATTCGCGGGAGCGTCGTCAACGCGGAGGCCACGCCAGCAGCAGCGTCCACATGGTAGTTTCCGTAGAAGTTCATCGCGCTGCCGCTCTGGGCGGTGATCCTGAGCCACATCGTCGTGGCGGCGGGAACATCGACGGAGCCCGTCACGGGTGTGGCGGGTGTGGTTGCGCCGTCGGGAATCACCGCGTCGAGGCCATTGCCACCGCCATCGATCGCTGTGTTGAGACTGACGGAGACAGAGCCGCCAGAGGGCGCGCTGACCACAGCCGGCTGGAATTCCGTCAGCGTCTGCTGCAGCGCGAAGTATCCCGCGAACAGATCGACATCAACGTAACTTGAGAGTAGACCGGGGATCGGCGGGAGCGAGACGCGACCGGACAAGGTTCGCTACCTCCCGCGGTTTCGAGGCTTGCCCCTGCCCGTTGCGGCGGCTGCGTTCTCAGGAGAGCCGATGGATGCCGTCTCGGCTTCGGCTTCGGCTTTCGCTTTCGCTTTCGCTTCGGCTTCTTTGCGCTCTACGTCTTGGAGCGGCCACTCTACGGCAGCATCGGCGGCGATCATCGCCACGCCCACGGCATCCGGCACTGTCTTGACGGTATCGGCAGGAACGACGCCCGCTGGCCCCGCCGAGAGCGTTGTGGTTTTGATCCTCATGTCATCCCCCCGAGTGGTCGGTAATCAGCTACACGGCACGACATATCAGAACCAGCACCTTGCCATCGAGAGTTCGCCCGTCCATGAAGTCGCCGTGTCGAGGTCGAGCGTGAGCCAGAACTGTTCCGGGAGTCGCGCTGTCAAAAGCTCAATCGACGCAATGCTCGGGTTATGCGCAGTGCTCACGCCGAGTAGAAATAGGACGTCCAAGTTGCCTGTTATGAGCGTTCCCTGTTCGAGAACTTGCAGCACCCCATCGTGCGGCTGCTTAATGTAGACATCGATCGTCCACTTCGTATCGCCACCCGTTACGGTGTTTCCGTCGGCGAAGAGATAGATGCACGCGCTCCTGCCGCCCCGGAGCGGCCCGAAGGTGGTGTCGGATGTAAGCGCCCCTGTAAGGATTCGCGAGTCAAGGTCACACGTCCCGTCAGCAGAACCACTCACCTGCTCAGGCGGCTCGATCACCAAGTTCGGCTCCGCAACCGCAGCGGGCGTATCGTAGGAATCGGTGCATCCCTGATCGATGAGCGTTGACGGATACGACTCGCCCGCGCCGAACGCGGGTAGTGACAGCAACGCGACAAACAACGCCAGTAGAAGTGCTCGCTTCATGCTTGCCCCCTTCTCTTGCGCGCTCGGGCCCGGCACCGCTACTCCAGCGCTTCCAGCGTCCAGCCGTAATTGGCCGACTGGTCGGTGAGCATCACGAGAGCGTCGGCGCCAGTCTGGTAGTTCACGATGTAGTCCGTGTATTCAACCAGTTCGGAAGTGGTGTGGGCATTGACGTCCGCTGAAATCGCTACGGTGACAGTGATGACCCCGCCCACCCGCACGTTGCCGATCGCCTCTTCGGCCGTGTCCAGCCAGATAGCCCCGGAGTCAACGTGGATGACCGCACCGTTCATCTCGCCGGTCGCGGCGCCAGCGGTCGTCACTTGGATAAAGAACCCGTCGATTCCCGTGCAGGTCGAATCGCAGTCGGAGCCGAAATCAACTTCGATCCACTGCCACTCATCGACCACCGTGATTGCGGGCAGGTCCGCGTTGGCCTCTGCTACGGTCCCGTCGTCGAGTGTGACATCCAGCGTCCCAGCAGTAAGGGCCGTGTCTGAACGGAACCAGAATCCGATACTGTCAGCACCATCGCCAACGGTCGGCCCGGTCACGTCGCAGTCAAACCCATCGTTGTCGGCTGCCGCCGCCGCACCCGTGTATTTGTAACTGGCCGCACCCGTGATAAAGACCGCCCCGGCGGCTTCGGTCCCGGCCGTGATCGGGGCGCAGGTACCGATCAACGGGTTGATGCCCTCGGCCAAGGTGTCGCCAGTAGCCAACGTCGCACCCAGTTGAGTGACGTTGAGCCTCGGGATACCGATGATCTGGTTCGCGTTGGCTGGTGTGGCGAAGAGTTGGTCGGGCGCCCCGAAGGTCGCCGTTTGACTCGTGCCAACCGTTACGTCGGTTGTGGCGTCAACGGTCCCGTCCAGTTCGAGCGTGCCATTCACTTCGAGCGTACCACCGACCACCCAAAGCTCGCCGCCCTGGACCATGTAGTTCGAGACGTTCTGGCCAATCGCCAAGCCTGCGGCGAGCACTAGCGCCAGAATGAGAAGGATTCGATTTCGCATGGTTTACCTCTGGCACCCAGAGGCCCGAGCGCCGCCGCCAAGGAGCGGCGACACCGGGGCCAACGGAGGCTGGTTACGCCGTGCCTTCGGCCGGCGAGATGTGGGTCTCCGCGTCGATCGTAGAACCGTGCGAAGTCGGCTTCTTGTGGGCGCCGTACTGGATCGCGTAGATGTCGCCCACGATGGTGTTGGTTCCACCGCGATCCACCTCGCACCGCACGTAGCGGTCGGTCGGCTTGTAGACATCGATGCAGAACGAGTCCGCATCGTCGCCCGGCGTCACCTTCGTCCCCAGGAGATCCAGGAATGTTCCGCTCGACACGGACGACTGCGCGGCGTTCGCGAAGTTCGAGGCGTTCACCGTGGCGATCCGACCGAAGAACATGACCCCATCGAACCCGGCCATGTCTACCTCGTCCGAATTGATCGCCGTCCCGGCGGAACCTTCGAGCGCCTTCACCTTCGTGAGCTTGACGTTTTTGCT
>SDBT01014418.1_pt1 | contig 12608 bp, 11 predicted proteins | sample 2277101 | NCBI WGS metagenome assembly SDBT01 (sample SAMN10404973, study PRJNA504765) | marine sediment metagenome | isolation source: marine sediment core GS10_PC15, 103 cmbsf | place: Arctic Ocean: Southern Knipovich Ridge | collected 2010 | reverse complement strand
ATTGGTTTTGCATGGGCGCCATTTGCGACTGCTAGGCCAGCCCACTTGAAATCACCGGCGCCGTCGGGATTGACGCTTATTGCATCATCGCCGCTATTAGAAATTACAGTTCCTACTGTTCCGGCAAGTGCGACGAATCCATTTGCGTCCACCGTAAACTCGGTGTCGTCGAAAGATACAAGGCCCGCGTCATTGCTATCGCCTGGTGCTCCAGTTATTGCGGCTCCCACTTGGACATCTAGGTCTAGGGCGTTTGGAGTTGCGCTATCCTTGAAAAATACCGGTTTGGCATGAGTAGCGTTCGCTACTGTAAGACCAAGCCAACCGGCAATACCTGCGCCGTCGGGACTTACACTTACTGCGTCATCGCCGGCATTAAAAATTACTGTACCTACTCCGGCTCCGATGAAGGTGACGAATCCGTTAGCATCGACGGCAAAGGCTGTGTCGTCGAAAGATACTATTCCAGCATCGAATCGATTTCCAGGAGCACCAGCTCTCGCTGCGCCTGCCTGTATTTCGTAAGTGATTTCATTTGCCAAAGTATCGTTGGCATATAATGGAAAGGTCGCATTCGTGCCGTTCGCTACGGTGGATGCTAACATTCGTATATTGTTGCCCGACGGAAGAATGATTGTGCCATTGCTTCCCGATAATGTGTTTAGCGTTGGAATTACCGCACCCATAATGAGCTGGCACCATACAGCTAGGTTTGCATTGTAATCGCATAGGTACCATAGATCGCCTACGGTGCCCGTGGTCGGGTTTTTGTCTATTAACCAGAATTGCCCCAAGGGGTATATGTTATCTGTCGCTAGAGGCTCCCTAGGGACCTTTGTGATGGGCACCAAGTTTGCCCCTGGGCCAACATACCTTGTTGGATTCCTGAATGGTATTCCTACTACATTTCTTGCCATTACTACCCCTAGGGTTTAGGATACTTTGCCTTTATCGCCTGTCTTTCTTCTTCTAAAGAATCAGAATATTCCGGTCTTCCTTCTACAACTCTTTCCCATAGAGCGGGAACCATATCTTCAATTGATGGATATTCACTCTTTCTTAATCTTTGATATTCCGTTGAAGATTGATATGATTCATATTCAAGCTGCCATTGTTCGATTTGCTCAAATGTGGGTTTTTCAGTTCCATCTAGGATTTCAAGATTATCATAACGCTCTCTGTCTGTCCCAGATCCCGGCAAAGTCCATTGAACTGATGGCATAAACATAGGAAGAACATTATTAAAATCTATTTTCATATTATCTCCGTTAAAACAATTTGTATTTCACTTGTCGTCATAGTAGTACCTGCATTATTAATTTTCTGTTGTAATTTGTATGTGATAGATGATGTTGTGGCGGGTGAATCCACGAAATTATAGGTGTTTAAGCAGTTGTGTTGATTTCCCCCAGTTGAACTGATTCCAGATACTTTTAAATCAGCAGCATTTAGAACTACTGCATCTCTGAAAATTTGGAAAAAAGTTGCAACATTTGATAGAGCTATATTTCCATGTTGGCTATTGAATGTAAATTGAATGAAAACATCGTTTGAGGCACTCGTTGGAGTGATGCTCGCTGACGCATTTGTAACGTCAATAAATGATGTACTTGATGTTTGTGACCCTGAAGCATCATATGATCTTATAATTTGAACGACTTGACTTCCTATTGTGATTGATCCACTGCCATTAGTCACTGTTACCCCATTGTCTGCGGTCAATGTAGATAATATTGGATCAGCACCAGTGTCACCAATCGGCAATTGTCCATCCGTTGGCTGCGCGGTCGCTGTAATGGGGTCGGTTCCAGAACCGAGTAAAAACCCTCCATCAGTGAAAGAAGTCGCACCGGTTCCCCCATCTGGGACAGTCAAGGGGGATGGGGTCGTATCCCCTCCAAAAAGATCTAAATTTCCCGTGTCTGGGTTTATTGATAATTTAGGCATTTCTTTTCCTTAAACAAAAATTAGGCCGGCTCTGTCATCGTAAACAAATTCATAGTCTGTGGACGCATGCCCTTCGGCATTCTCTGGCCATTTTTTAGTAAGAAGTGCGTCACTACCATCATAAGTCTGCGCTGATATTTGCCATTTTGGCTCTGATGTTAATGTTCCGGCTATGGCTTTTCCAATGAACAATGCATTTCCATTAGCATCATTTTGTGCCTCTATGGCAAGTTCACCATCAGACACAATGAATACTCTTCGGTCTTTCTCTCCGAACTTGAATGGCCGATTCGTTCTGCTGCTACTAATTGTCATTATTTTTCCTATGTAAGTGCTTTAAATGTTCCGTTCATGTAAAATTGATTAAAGCCAGCGGTGAAATTTCCGTTTTGTAGCAATGCTCCAGCGTTATCCCTTGTTTGCACATTATTGGTTAGGAGTGCTTGCATTGTCCCTGTTGAATTTCCCACACCTAGTGGGGCAGAATACATAGTTCCCCATACTCCCCCCCCAGGGTAAGTAGGAATGTAAGGGATAGTTGTCAGAAGAGTTACGGCCCCAACTCCTGCCGTCAGAAGTACGCCAAAATTAAATAAATTAATATCTATTAATCCTCCCGCAAGAACTCTAAAAGTATATACAACTACTGGGAAAACGGGCGCAACACCTCCATTTGCGAGAAAGTGCGTTGATGTTGAAGCCCCGAACGCCCCGGTGGGGAATGTGAAATCCCGATCTCGCTGGAAAAAACCAATCCCATCGGATTGATCCAGAGTTTGAACTGTCCAATCATCGGATGCTGACATTTGCATGCGAAAACTGCCGATCATTAAGCACGGGTTTAAATCAAAATCTGTTTCTGTAATATTATCGAAACTGAAAAATGATTGCTGCACATCGGCAACCGCAGATGATGGGCTACCAATAAGTGCCGCCGCGGGCGATGTTTTCAAATCATTTATTCGCGAGATCATAAATTGAATCGTGTCTTGGTCATTATTTGACACCGCATACAAAAAAAACGGGAGATCTTCAGAATATGCCGTCAAGGTGGGTAGCCCAAATAAATTTCCTATAATCTCGGATGCACCCCCGTCATCAATGAAACTTTGGTTGGCCGTCACATCGATCGACACCGTGGACCCTAAATCATCCTTGTCGTTAAGAGTCACGATGCCTTTATTTGCCAAACTAAGAGGGGTGCCGTCAGAAGAATTAACGGTAAAAACACCACTCCCTGAATCATAATTTATTCCAAAATTTGCGTGTCCATTAGATTGGGGGTTAGGAGGTGCAGGTGCAGCTATCGATCCAGCCTGTGACATCAACTACCTTCCTTTATAACAACCAAATAGACATTCCCAATTCCCGCCAATGCACCCCTGATTGTGAATTGTGTGCTAGTGGGAAAAGCATACTCATCGGAAATCCCGTGATTTGCCCTCATGTCATATAGAAAAAAAGATTTAGAGGCAACGAAATCATGGTCCGTCGCTCCATCTGTGGAAACGTCAATATCTGTGTCTGAATTATTAATTACTTTCACCAATATAGTCGGAGCCGTTATAGGGACTCCAAGGGATTGGAAAGTATTGTCGAATGTCGAGGCGTCTCTTTCGGCTCTTGGTAAATAACTTGCTATTCTCGTCATTCACTCCCCCTTCTCGTCTGAATCTTTTTGCTCTGATTCTTTTTTTTCAGCTTCATTCATCAGCTGCAAAACATAAATTTTCATTGCGCTTAGTGCATCGTAAATTTCCCCCAATGGAGATTCGGGAGTTCCTTGATACTGATGGATTCTTTCACGACCGCCTTTCACTTCTAAAACCAACAAGTTCTTAAACATGGTTTCTCCTTTAAGTTGTTAAGTCTCAATTGATTAGCCAAAAAGTTGCGATAATCGATCCGTTCAAGGCAGCCGCGCCATTGTTTTGACACCTCAAAAGCAACGTGCCCGCCGTCTCTGTTATGCAACCTTCTAGGGTAATATCAGCGTCATTTGACCCGGTGTTGCTTACTGTACAAAAAACACCTTGTCCTTGTGTGAGTTCGGTATTTAGAACCGTAAGATCAACGTTTGCTGCGCTCGCAGTCGTTTCTCCTGTGAATGTCGCAACACCCACTCGCGAATTCAATGTCAATGAAGTGCCAGCAAATGTTTGTGCTTGTGGATCCATCGAAACGTCTCCAGCGCCTCCGTTCAATTGAATCCCCCCCCCGGTACCTGCCTGAATTGTGGTTGAAGATGCCCCTGTAGAGCTCCCTATTGTCGTAGCGTGCACTGTGGCGTTAGATGCAAAGGAGGCCGCTCCCGTACCGCAATCCACTACCACGCTGGTGGCTCCTGTCGCATTCCCGACTGTAACTGTTCGTGCTGCTGTACCGGTCCCGATATTTATATTTTGAGCAACCGCATCGTTTCCTACATTTATCACTCCGGCACTACTATTAATGCTTAGGATTCCGACTGCATCAAGATCCATTGCAGAACCCGATGTCAAAGCGATTGTCCCCGCTCCTGTCGTGGTTGCCGAAAAACCGGCTGTTCCTGTATTGATTGCTACTGATGTGGTGCCCGTGACATTCCCAATCGATATCAATCTTGAGGAGACGCCAGTACCTATATTTATATTTTGAGAAACCGGATCGTTACCTATACCGATTACACCGGCTGAAGAATTCAATTCTAAAACACCGTCCGAATCTATAAAAAGGTCGTTATCAGAGTTTAGTACTATGTCTGCTGTCACGCCAGTAGTTACTATTCTGAGGTTACCCGTTCCAGCATCTAAAGTTAATGATGTTCCAGCAATACTATTCCCGATATTAATATCTCGGGAAGAAGCTCCGGTGCCGATATCGATGTCGAAAGCATCCGCATCCGTCCCGATTTTTATTCGGTCGCCGCTCGAATTTATTTCTATTGGTCCTATAGCATCAAGTGAAAATATGTCAGCAGAAGCTATATTTATTTCACCCGTTCCGACTGAAGTGATCGCAAGATCAATATCAGTGGGTGCCGTGTATAAGGGACAATTTACGGATGTCGCTACGGTGATGGCGTCATCCAAATTGAGCGTCACGGTACTGCCGGCATTGACATCCGTGATGTTAGTACCTCCATCAACGATAATATTGGCTGCTGTTGGTAAGAGTCCGTTGATCGTGTCAATGTCGGATGCATTTGCTCCGAGTAAATTCCATTGGGCTGCTCCTCCCGTTATTGCGCCGAGCATGTATGCGGCCCCAGTACTTCTATCGAGCCATACCTGTCCGGGGGCAAATTTTATGTCTGTGCTTGTAGGTACTCGATCTGCTTGCACGGGTATGGGAAAAACAGGTTGTAATGCTGTCCCTGTGGTGGAAGCGCGGTTAAATCTGGCCATAATTACTCCTTATGGATGGGTAGTTTATCTAACTCATTTTACACTATTTTAAAAAAATAATCATTACTTTTATTGTTCCTCTGTCACCCTAGTAATAATAACTATTTTTTAGCTCGAAATTTCTCCTCGCCTTTTCGATACCTTTCTACCCACGCACGAGACATCCGAGTCATGTTCATATAGATATTGTCTAATAACTTTGCTCGTTCTTCCGGTGTAATTTTATCCGCTGGGATGCTCTGAATAGCTTTAGCACGCTTGAAGTTTTCACTGAATGCTTTTCGCATACTACGCAATCCCTTCATATCTACCTTGTACTTCTTTTTCAGCCTAGAGAGGTCTTCTACCCGTCGCTTTTGTTGGGCTTCAGTCAGTGACCTTTGAAGGGTCTCTTGCTCGTCGAATATTTTGTAGAATTCTTCCATTGATCGGCTATAAGAAGTGGGATACCGTGCCCGAAAGGACCCAAACAGCGGATCATCAGCCGGGGTCAGCTCAGGTCTTTTGTCTTCCACAACTCCTAACTTCCGGAGAATTGCGTCAACTCCTTTGATCACCTTTTTGCCTGCTCCTCCAGTCAGAGAATTAACATAAGCTTCCAGCATCAACGGACTCGCGAGACTGATATCTTCAAAAGGTCTTTCATCGGTAACACCTGGGATGCCTGGAATATTACTCACAGCTCTTGCCAATGACTTGATCGTGGGGGAGGTGAATTCTGTTTCCTGCTGGACACGTTCAACATTTTTCAGTCTATCAGGTACAATCTGCCTTCCAGTGAATGGGTCTATATTGCTGAATGATTGGAGTAATGGGATTGCAAATGCTGGTATACCCGGCAACAAATCTTTAACCTGGTCTAAAAAGAATTCATCGATCCGACGCTTGTACTGTGTGTCGAATATATTTTCCAATATTATTTGCGGTAGTCGATAAAAAAACTGCCCTATCTCAAATGGAAGTGGAATCAAATACGGCTGTTCATTTTCATCTTCTGGGAGGAGTACAATATTATTATTCTTCACCCAGTCTGGCATCTCCTCGTAGCGCGGATCTCCTCGATTGGCATACCAAAAATATATGGCAGGTAATGTTAGAGCCGCAGCCGACTTAAGGACAGCACCGTAATTTTCGGGCTTCATGTGAATTTTTCCATCAACCACTTTTAATGGCAACAGGTCACGAAAAATCTTGTCCCATCCCTGAACTTTTGCATTGAAGAATTGGGAGAGCATATTTAGTCCACGTGTCTTGGCGCCCATCCTTGCAAAGTCCAACGTGATATCTCTAGACTGTAAAGCTCTCTGGGCTAAGCCTTCTTTGCCTGGCGCGGCTTTTCTTACCCCTCTAGCAAATTCGCCAATACGCGTGCTCTCTTCGAGCATTTCAGAAAACATACCTATGACTTCCAAAGGATTTTTAACCACTCTTCCAAACTTACCAAGCTGACTTTCCGTTAGTTGAGTCAATGTTGCCCGTGTTCCAAATCGATCAATGGCCCGCCTTGTAGCAAGAGCACCGCCGGAAGCTAGCCATTCTTGATAATTTTTTCCTCCTACAATCCACGACCCCATTCCCTTCATGGCATCTACCACAGGAATAAATCCATACTTCGAATATACAGCTGCCTCAATCTGATCCTTCAAGAAAAGCCTTGTCTGAAACACGGGGTCAAGAACCACAGACCCACGAAGAAAGCGAGACGGCTTGCTCACGATCTTTAGCCAGTTAGGAACTTCGTCTACATTCATTCCCTTAACTACATCTGCAACACCAGGAGGAACTTTCACTAGTTGCCTTTTTCCATTCTCCCAAAAAGCAATCGTATCCCTCGATGGATTGAAGGCATCTTTCTCAAAGCGAGTCGATAACTCAGATAGATTTTTGACTTTTTCTTTGTCACCCTCGATCATGCTAGAAAATGGAGTATCCTTGAGTGCCTTTTCTACGTTACCGGTTGCCGGAGTAGCCTTACTAGCAATTTTCTCCGTTGCATTTGGTGCCTCTTTTTCCAAAAAATTAGCCAATTCTTTTACGGCTTCATTTTTCTTTGCAGCCTCTACCATCGCATAAGTGTTGCTGATGTCACTTTCCAATGGGTCTACAATAATCTGCTTGCCACCCTTTTTAAGCTTGCGGACCGGCTGCACAGGCTGCAATCCCTTGCCTTTGGCTGGTCCACCCTCAAAGTCTTCAAATACCCTGTAGAAACTTACGTGATCTTTCTGGAGTTCTTTCCAATTTTTCACCTGAGCCTCCGACAACATCCCAGAATCTTGGAGGTACTTGGTAACGTCGTCGCGATACTTGCGGTAATTCTTGTAAACCGGTTCGAATTTATCCTGGTACTTAGAAATATATGCCTCTGCCTGCTCTTTTGTGATATCCGCAGGATTTTTACCCATCTCAATATATTCGAGTGCTCTTTTCGATGTCAGATAGCCTGAAAACAACTCTGTTTCAGCACGGATGGGCCGCAGTACATCCTTGAGGCTTGGACCCACTTCCTTGCCAGTCTTAAAATCTCTGGTTCCGTATTTCAGAAAAGCCTCAGATGTTCCGGAAAGACCCTTGGTTAATCGCATTAAATTATATGGATTCTCGTGGGCTGGTATCTTCTGACCTGTCAATTGTTCGTATGCTTCTACCCTCCGGCGTATTGGGTGAAACTCGTCGACCACCTCAGTAACAAAATCCATGCTCGTGTCTTTTGTTTTTCTGGGTGCCTCGAAGCTGATCTTCTTTAAAATGTCGTCTTCTACACTGCCTTTTGGAACCTGGGGGACTATTTTTTCTGATATGACATCAACATCTAATACTATTTCAGATTCTTTTTCTGCAAAATCGACAAACTCCTCTACTGATTGTAAAGTTTCTTCATTAACTGGTCCCTCTGGAATATTGATACCTTTCTTTTCAGCATCCTCAATTAGATGTGTCAGTGATTCTCGCTTCGACAAACCTCTTTTATTAGAAAACTTTTTAATAGAATTCATTAAGCGTTTTCCAACTGCACCAAGAACCTGAAGCGAAGCATCCAAAACAAACCACGTACCACCCCACTTAGCAATCTCTTGGGTAGACGGCATCTCCCCTTTGTCGACAATATGCTCGATAGTCTCGCCGGTAGCACCATAGATACCAATTCCTGTAGCGCGAACTAATGCCTGCACAGCACGAGGCAGTTTCTCAACCCCCAACTTCTGCATGCCCTTTCCAATCAACTTTTCTGCCGCAGCAAAGTTCAATAACTGTCCTTGAAGCTCACCCATCTTTCCTAATGGTAACTCAGGTGGACCGGTCAACTTCTCGGATAAACCGAAAGTAAGACCTGATAGCTGTCCCTTGATGGTATCCCAGGCAACGTTGGGTTCGTTCTCAATATATTCCTCCAACTGCTGGCCCAGCTCTTCATTGATAAGCCCTGATGCAATGTCTTTTTTAAGGTAATCTTTTCGGAGGTCCTTCGATAGTGCCCAGTTAGGATAGAAATTCTCGACTCTATCTTCGAATTGTAAATACTTCTTTAAGCCAGAATAAGTAGATTCATCAATCTTGCCTTCGTCTTTGGACTTTTCGAGAGCGGCTTCACGATTCCGAATAAATACATCCCTATCCATAATTGACTTTGTGAAGTCCTGTGCGTTAACATCCACGTCCGGGATATTTGTTTGTTCTGGGGGTGGTGGTATTTGTTCTGGGGTAGGTGGTTGTTCTTGAGGTGGTGCTACTTGTGCTGGTTCTTCTTGTTCCTGTCGGCTTGAAAGTTCGTTTATGATGTCTTTGTCAGAATAGTTTTCATTTCTCGCCTTTTTAATTCGATCGCCATACCCCTTCTGAATATAGGCATCGATAATTTGCTCCTCAGTGTAACCAGAAGCGATAGCTCTTTCTGCCCGATTATTGCTACCCAAAGAGGATTGCGTTAAGGTCATTTTCTCTCTGTGCTCCTTCAGGTTGTGCTGGTTCTTCTTGATCGCCGTCGTACAGCACAGGATTAAGATTCTCCATCACCCGTCTTCGATCTTTTACGCGCTGTTTTTGTAAATTATTAATTTCTTGGTTGAGCCTTTTGACTTCTTCGTCCTCAAAATTCAACCGTGCTGTTTTCATATCATCTTTAAGCCCAGAAATCTGCTCCTTGTAATCTGATTCCAATAACTTGATTTTTTGATTCTTCTCCTCACGGGACAATCTCTTAGCACCAATTTTCCCCTCTTCCTCACGAGCTTTAATCAGCTCACCACGATATTTGTTTAAAAGGAATTTTTGAGAAGATTCCGGATTCACCCCAGACAAATATAGCTCATTTGACCACTGATCAAAAGTAGCATCCGGACCAATACGACTGGCTATTTCGTTGATTTTTCCAATGTCTTCCGACTTCACACCTGCTTCCCGAATTTTCGAATACATATCCACATAATTTTTAGCCATGCTTTCAGGCACTCCCTGCTTTATGGCTTCAGAATAAGACGTCATCATATCTAAGGAAGTGGCATTCCCAGGAAGAGATCCTAGTGTCTGTTGCAATATCGAACCATATTTCTCCTGTTTTTTCTGCTCTCTAGCTTTCTTAGAAACCTCTCCAATAGATTCGGCTAATGCTCCTCCAGCGGTTCGGATTCCTTCACCTATTGATGCATAGGGACTTTCAAATACTATTGGCATAATTTCACCTCATTTAATTTTTCTATCAACCAGCAAATCCTGACAATGCGCCTGCGCCAATTCGGCCCCCTGCTCCTATTAGATCGCCCCAAATATTGTATGGTTTTTGAATAAGTGGATCCACAAGCCTTTGACCGGCAAGACCGCCAAGCTGACCCAAAGCACCCAATTTATTCTGCTGAGCCTGTTGATAAAATTGACCCGCCTGTGACCCAATGGACGTACTAATATCTGCTGCACTCGATGCCAAAGCCTGATTAAGGGCCGAAGAACTTCCAGCATTCGCACCAATAAATCTCTGTTGAATTGATGGCAGCACTTGCTGTTCGTAAGCTTGCATTGCTGGATCGATAAATGATTGCTGAAAAAGTCCCTGCATTTGCTCCGGATCATATGGCTGCAAAAGTTCCCCATACGCTCCTTGTCCTTGCTGTGTTAATGCACCAAGTATCTGATTTATAAAATCAGACTGTTCCGGGGTGCCTAATTGTGATGTCCCGACTTGCCTCGGTTTCGATGTTCCGCCCATCTTTTTCCTCCTTTACTTCTGATGTTTCATTGTATTCGAAAAGAACGCTTTTCGATCTCTTGAATCCATACCTTTGTGCATGTTTCGCAAAATTTGTGATCCAATAAACCTTGTTCATTGAGCATTCTTTTAATATTTCTTTTACTTTTTTGGTCAGCATCTTTACAGCTCTTCCATTTCCCCAATATTCTTTATCAATTGAAAAAGTCTGTATGATAAAATCATTCGTCAACGGATCGGCTTGACCCCACATGAATCCTTTGGCCATTTTACTTTCATTTACAATCACATAAAGAAAGTTCAGTGGATTCAATACCGGACCATTTTCACTCTGACGCAAGCAACAGATCTCTTGGAATTTATAGAACTGCTCCGTTGTAAAATCCTTGTCCCTGACTTGATCGACCAAGTACTCAGGAATATGCACAGGTGTAAAAATTCTTACAAATTCCAATTTACTTATGTTCGTATCGTCAGATTTGCTTATTTCCGTATCTTCCGATTTCGGTGTTTTCTTATCTGCTGATTTACTTCTCAAATTCCAATCCTATATATCTGATATGTCCAATAATTTGCCCTGTTGCTGCCAGGGCGATGTTTGCTGTGGGGATCGCTGACCCATACTCCCATATCTCCCCCCTAAACGTATTCGGTATCGCATTAATGACAGCAGCAGTCCCAACTGCGAAAGTCACGCTGGAGGGCTGCAAAACGCCTACAAAGGGCATATTGGTATCGGTGGATGTTCTGGTATTGAAAACTTTGTATGGCAAGTCCAAAAACACGTCTCCTGTCCCTGTGTGGGCCGTCCACTGAACATCGAACCAAATATCAACCATGATGCCCTGACGTAAATACCATCCAGTCTGATGATCATACGTCCCCACTCCTGCAAGTGTCGTTCCCGATACCGTAGAGGTAAATTCCCGGATGTCTCCGTTTACGTTCTGTACAATATCTCGATACATTTGCTGTAATCTGAAGACAAATTCTCGCTGATATTGCTCGTGCTTCGCGCGATCATCCGAGAGAATCGCTTCACTTCTAAGAGGCAGCATAATTGTAGTTGGAAGAGTCAATTTATCATCCTCCTGCCGCGTTTTCGAAACCAGGGAAGATATGCTAAGATTCGAACTGGACGATCAATTCCTGTGGATTCGATTCGGATTTTATGCCAGTATCCAACTCCTCCCGCATATGCCCTTTTCCATGCTTTTGTTTCGATGAATGGTCTTTCTACAACGACTCCTTGATTGTCATACTTTTTGAATGCAAATCCTCCCACTGTGTATGCAGTGAATAAAGTCGTATCAATACCCTCTAGCTCAAAGGTGGTAGACGTACTGTTAGCCACAGTGAAAAAGTTCGAACCAGTGAAATTTATTTCAATCATGCCCCCTACATCTAAAAAGTAAATCTGATCCCCATTCAGGAATCTATTAATATCTACTGTTATGACTGGTGGATTTACACCCGGGGCTGTAATTCCTGAGACCTCCGCACCAAATTCTGTCATGTCCCTTGATACAGTAAACGTATTTTCATCGACGACAGTAACCGTATATGGACCTCCGTTAATATATTCAGCCCCTTCGATTCCATAAATATAGATAATTTGACCAGTCGTTAATGCATGGCTCGGTGAGGTAATTATAAATCCTACAGTGGGATCGTCGTCAATACGAGCACTAACAATTTCAGACAATTCATTCAAGTTCGGAAGAAAATCAATGACTCGTTCGGCATAAGACTTTTCGTCGTTGTTTTTGAAGAATGATATTGTAGCTCTAGTATCTCGATCTGTGTGGACATAAAAGTCCACGTATCCCATTTGGCATTCCACACCTTCTTCTTTGTACGGATTCCATGCCGCAGAATCCAATTTAAAGGAAATCGGTGCCCCACGGTCATCGCCGCCAGTCTCAAGGATGTTCACCTCTCCATTACGAGTACCCCCCATAAAAAGATCAGATTCACCCTGCCACGCAAATGATTGCAATGTCTCTTCGTCCGCATCATCTAAAAATACAGGTAGATCGTCAGGATTATCATCGCCATGTTCGCTCTTCGGAAAA
>SDBT01014417.1_pt1 | contig 12609 bp, 21 predicted proteins | sample 2277101 | NCBI WGS metagenome assembly SDBT01 (sample SAMN10404973, study PRJNA504765) | marine sediment metagenome | isolation source: marine sediment core GS10_PC15, 103 cmbsf | place: Arctic Ocean: Southern Knipovich Ridge | collected 2010 | reverse complement strand
CTCCAGTCCGTCAGCCACCTGCTTCATTGTGGAGTCCCTTCTTTTACATGTTTGGCCAGCAGGACTGCTATGGTGTGGCCGAAGACGTCATCTACTTTGGAATCAGATATCGCCAGCCAGGATACCACGCGACTGACGGACTCAGAGTGACCCCGCGGCAGCGGTCTCAGCACCATGATCTTGACCCCGAGGTTCGTCAGCTTGGCCTGTATCAGGAGGTGACCGTCCACGGTGTAGGGCAGGCGTTTTCCCAGCTCATGGAGCTTGGATCCGATGGCCTCGTAGTCCATGTTCAACCCTCCTTCTCGCATGGTCGACGGACGGCCATCACCAACGGACAGGGGAACGGGTTGAGGCTGCGACCCTCCTCGAGCACGGCCTCCACGTCGTAGGTCCGGTGGTCGTGCATGAAGGAGCCAGTGGGTACCGCCGGTCCACGTCCCAGGTACAGGGGCATGGATGTCTGGACAGGACTCCTCGCCTCGGGCAGGTGCGTCTTGTCCGCTATCATGTACTTGTAGTACGTACCGAGCGGGTATCTGCAGGTCACGTCACTGCCTCCTCTGTCTAAGGATCAGGGGCCGGACCTCGCGACCCGACCCCTGATTTATGGCCTATTTCCTACCTAGGAGGAACCCCCCATTTACTCCCGGCAGCCATGTCCGCGGCGCCCGTCTCAGTCGTCGATGGGATCCTTGGCCTTGGCCGCCTTCTTCAGCTCGCGCGCGGTCTTGACCTTGGCGCCCTCGCTACGGAGCTTGTTGCGGTACCAGTTGATCGACGCCAGGCTGGTCTTGGCCTCCGGGAACTCGGCCTGGACCTTGGTCAGGGCCTCCTCGTTGGTGGCGCCGGCCATGATGGCATCGCAGGCCGCGCTGCCGACGCCGCGTTTCTTTTCCTTCGTGTCCTTGTCGCCCATTTGTATCACGTCTCCCTTTCTAGGGGTTTCCTCAGGGTATCTCAATGTGCGGATACTGTACGGTGGAAGGTGGGTCCCGTCAGCCCTCGTTAGGGTTCGCGTCCACATCGTACGCGTAGTACTGGCTATCCATGCGGTCGAACTTGAGGAGGCTGATCCTGCCACCGTTACGCATGGCCGCTACGGCAACGGCTGCCGCTATGGCGACTGGGTCGCCGACGGCCAGCAGGTGGTCCTCCGGCCCGTAGGTCGCCAGCCCCTCACGAAGTTGGTCCATGGCTGACTTCAGGCCGTCGCGGTATATGTTGCCGGGACGCAGCAGTACCACGAGCTCGCCGTACGCCTCCGCGGCGCTCATGTCGTACTTGTTGACCCAGCCGCGACGCTCCCTGTCGTAGTAGGCGGGCCTCTGGACTATGAAGACTCTCCCAGTCATATTTCCACCTGCTTGAGGATCTCCCGCATGCCGGCGCCCGCCAGCATGTCAGCGCGGACCACGTTGTCCGTGACGGTAGCCCGCATGTACTCGTCGACGCCGGGGGCCACGAGGTTCGTCACGCGCACGTTGGAACCCATCATGGCCGTGGCTCGCTCGTCGGCCTGGACCCTAGTTATCGCGCTGAATGTGTGGGAGTACCACACGATCTCGTCGGCGGCTGACAGGTCCACCCCACGCCCGCCAGCCGATGGCTGCCCGACCAGGTGGATCTTGCGCTCGCTCTCGGCGTCGGCAGCGAACAGCCTCCGGACCGTGGCCTTGTCATCGTCGGACACCCGACCATGATACTGGAGCACGTCGTGGCCGTCAGCCGTCAGTCTCGCGACGACGCGGTCTATGTCCTCGCGGAACTGGCACCACACTATGACCCTGCCGGGGGCCATGTACACCTCGTCGGCCAGCGCCTCCAGGCGCGGGTTGATCCCCGGCACGTCGTGCACGTCTCCGAACTCATCTATGAGGAACCCGCTGACGACCTGCTGCAGCTTCACCAGCTTGGTCGTCTTCTCCCCGATCGACACCTCCTCGCCATCCAGCTCGAGTACGAACTGGCTGTGCAGTTCTCGGTACAGTCGCAGCTGCTCGTCGGTCAGCTCGATGCGCCGCGTCGTCGGCACCAGGTCGGGCAGGTCCGGGCAGTCGTCCCTGAGCACCACGCTCGACCACCTTGCCATGCGCTCGCGGAGCTCCTCGAGGTTGACGTACTCATCCAGCTTAGGATACTGGCGTCCACCCCGTGTGCTGACGAGCTTGTAGCGGGCGTGGTGGGCCTTGAAGTCCGCGTACTTCTCGAATCCAAGCGCCGCCTTGCCCAGTAGTTCGAACTGGCTGAACGCGTGCAGCGGGCTGTTCGTGACGCTCGAGCCGGTCAGGATGCGACGGTAGCCGCAGCGCGGCGCCAGGGAGCGTGCCATCCTCGTGCGCTTGCTGCCGGGGGTCCTGAAGTCGTCGCACTCGTCAGCGACTAGGAGGACCCGTCGACGCTTCAGTATACGGGCTATGAGTCTGCGACAGTCCTTCCGTGTCATGCTCTCGTCGTTGAAGGCGAACCACGCCAGGCGCTCGTCCTTCAGCATGCTCTTCGCCAGGGCCCACCATGCGTCGTGTCGCTGCTGCCACGCGGGTAGAGCCTGGCTGGATACGTGCTCGCCCGCCGCGGTGCCTGCGACCGATGTGCGCCAGGCCAGGGCGTCGTGCGGCACGGTGTTCCAGTGGTGAATCGGCAGCTCGCGGAGCAGCCAGTTCTCGTGCACTCCGTTCGGGGCGAACACGAGCACGGCGTCTATGCGCCCCTCGCGAGCCAGGTGGCAGGCCGTGTCTATCACCACCTTGGTCTTGCCGGTCCGCATCTGCCACAGCAGCGCGCGGGCCGGCAGGTCGGCCGACGTCTCGAACTCGCGGAGCTGGTGGAGGTACGGCTCGGTCTTGAAGTCCGCCGTCAGAGCCGCCGTCACGGGCGGGTCTGCCCCTTGGTAATGGATATCGTGCTGGCCGTGTCCTGCTCAAGGTCCCACAGCCTGGCGCGCAGGCTACTGAATCTGCTCCGGAAAACATGGCGTATAATCAGGGGATCACGACCACGTATCGTCACACCGAGTGGTTCCAGGTCGTCTGTGCCCCAGGAGTTGTCGCTCTCGTTCATGACCTGAACCCGCTCGTCCCGTAGGATCCTGGAGTCCAGTGCCTTGACCACCTCTGGGAAGGGGTACAGGGTGCCGAACTTGCGGGCCACCGCGACGTCGAGCACCTTCTCCAGTGCCTTGAAATCAGGCATGACATGCTTGAGCGGACACACCACGTCGCCGATGTAGGCCTCCGCGGCGTCATGCAGTAGGCCGGTGAGCGCGACCTGCGGGCCGTACCCGTGCTGCGTCAGCCAGTCACATATGAGCACCGAGTGCTCAGCCACGGAGTAGAAGACCTTTGTATGGCCGTTGTACCGACACTGCATGGACAGGGCGTGAGCAATGTCGATCACGTCGATCTCCTCCGGCTGTGGGTCCATGAAGTGGAACTGCTTGCCCGTGTACGTCTCGAACCAGCCCTCCTCGACCTGGTACAGCTCGGGCATCACGCATCCACCAGCGATGCCATCATGGCGTCGAACCGCTTGGGCTGGGCGGCCTTGAATGCGGCCATGGCCAGACGTATGTGGTGCGGCGCGTCGCCGCACTGGGCCCCGCGACTCCGTATCCAGCGCGCTGCCCGTCGCACGGCCGCCTCGAGGCGCGGGCCCTCGTAGACGTGTTTCCGCGCCACTGCCCTCTGCAGTTGACGCTTCTGTGGATCCCTCGACAGGATGTAGTGCTGGGTCAACGGCAGCGGCACCCCCGCGCGAAAGGCCTCCAGGCGCATATCGTGCGTTATCAGGGTGGCTATGTTCTGGCGCATGGTGTCGTCCACCACTGCCACTTTCTTCTTCATGCCGTGCTCCTCTCTGGGTGGGCCTCGCGCATGAGGTCCCACAATACGGCGACGTCCACGTCATCACGCCGGAAATCGTTGTCGGGCTGGACACCAACGGGTATCAACACGCGCGGCGCGACGGGATTGCCCTGGTAGATCGTAGCGTCGAACTTCTCGATCACCGTTAGGGTGGGCTCATTGAACAGGATCTCATGGAATATACAAGGATCCATAGTGTAGGTCTCGCCCGCCCGCACTACGTTGGGACACCCCATCACACACAGTCCGACGGTGAGCCAGTCGGGCGCGATTTCCAGTACGGATTCTTCCGGACCCGTCTGCACGGCCTGCCACAGTCGATAGTCTTTACGGCTATCAACAGTGTTAAGATTTAATGTGTAGACAACGTTTACGAGGTGTCCGCTGTACACGCGCGACTTGAACCCGAACACGTGGTCGTGGATCGGGTGGTAGGTGCGCTGCCTGTACGGGAGCCCCGGGTGCCAGACGTGCAGGCGGTGCGCCCCGTCGAGGTCCAGCTGTATGAAGCCGTTCGGGTGGACCCTGGGCACGGCGCCCGAGTCCACGAGCTCGGCCATCGATGGCAGGGCGGTCAGCGTACCAGGTCCCAGTCGCAGAGCTCGAAGTCCTCGCACTCCTGGAGCAGTTCTCCAACGATCGTGCCCAGGCGTGCCACGGCGTCGTGCTCCTCCTCCGCCACCACGTGGTCATCGCTGCTGGACCTGAATTGCGCGGCGCCTACGACGACCGCCTGGAGCAGGCAGCAGGTGTTCAGGCGCTGCGCGTCAGGGTATTTCGTGACTGACACCGGAGCCTCCAGTGCGTACCCCGGGCAGTTGTCGGCGAGCGACGATATGTCCGGGCAGTGAATCGAAAAGCCGTCCTCCCGGTTCAGTCTGCGGAGCCCCTGGAATCCGAGCACCAGGGCCTCCCCCAGGGGTACGCGGAGGTGGGTCTTATTCATGACGCGTCGTTCTTGGACACGTCTACGAGGTCACATTCTTGGGAACCATGTGGGAACTTGTTGACCACACCCACGACTTCCAGGACCCGCGATACCGTGTGACGCGGTGCACCCACTTCCTCTGCCACGAGCGCGTAGAAATCCCTGTACTGCGGTTTCACCAGATCAGGCGCCAGGTCCTTGATCCCATTGATGCAGTTGCCCATCTTGTGGCGGTACACGATGAACCGGGCGAACTGGCTCGGCCGGCACCGGATGTGGAAGCCTGTCGGGAACTGGCTCATTAGGGAGGAGCTCTGCTGTCCACACATGCCGAAGGCGAGCAGCAGGACCTCCTTGCATGTGGCCTTTGACATTCCCGTCTGCGCGTAACCGAAGTACGTGCTGGGTAGATAGAACTCCACCCTGTCTCGACTCATAGCCATGTCAACCTCCTCACTTTCTGTACCGCTCGTAACGCTCGGCCTCGGCCGCCACCGGGCAGCCGTCGGCCCACTCAGGTACGAACGACATTAACTCCTCGAACTCGGTCCGGGACCCCTTGTTCTTGTCGACCTCTGCCAGCTCCTCGTCGTGCACACCAATGTTGGGCTCATACGTGCCGCTCTCATCTATCCGGAGCAGGGCGTCTGCCAGCAGGTCACGCGCCACGGCCTGCGTGATGTTCTCCACGATCTTGCCACCATACGTGGCCGTGCGAACCCACTTCCGCGTCGTACCGTTCACGCTCATGTAGCGCAGTGCTGGCCTGAGCTCGCCCCAGCTGGTCCGGACCCTCTTGATCTCTGGGTCCCGGTACTTCATGAGCCGGCCGGAGGGCAGCTCGCAGTTCAGCCACCCATCGGATACGAACCAGCTGACGTGCCCACACTCGACCACCAGCGGCTCACGCATGACGGCCTTTATGGCCGCGGCCTCCTGGTCCTTCCACAGGGCCTTGACCTCTGTGTAGCGGGACCGGTACATATCCACGGTGTACTTCATCAGGGCGAGCTCGTGCACGATTTCCGCCGCGTCCTCGCGCGCGTCGCGGAGGCGCCGCCTCGCCTTCGCAGCTTGGCGCTTCTTGTTGGCGTACTTGCGGGCCTCCTCCTCGGTCATGCCGACCGGCGCCTTGTCCAGGCACATGTAGTTCCGCACCCATGCGCCGTACTTGTCGAGGCGCTCTCGGCCCATTATGCGCAGGACGTCGTCCAGCGAGAACCTTATACCGTACTTACGGCACGTGAGCAGGAACGTGAGGAATCCCATGCCGTAGCCAAGGCCCAGGATGGCCTGCTTGCCGAACTGGCGCTCGGCCTTGTGCACGGCCTTGAGCACCTTGTACCCGTAGATCCCTGAGGCCATGTCGCAGTAGATGTCACCGCCGCCGCGGAACACCTCCAGGGCCGGGAGCGCGCCGGCCAGCCACAGCACGCACCGGGCCTCCACGGCGGAGTAGTCCGCCACCATCAGGTCCTTGCCTATGGAGGCTATTATGGCGCCGCGCAGGCTGTGGCTCAGCAGCTTCATGACGTCGAATCCGTACAGGGCTATGCACCAGTCTACTTGGCGGGCCTTGATGCACTCTGCGGCGTCGTCGAAGTCCGTCACTATGAGGTTGCGCGCCGGGAAGTTGTGCACCTGCACCCCCTTGCCGGCCCAGCGGCCCGTGTGGCTGCCGTGGTACATGAGCAGGTCGCGGACCCGCCAGTCGTCCGGGTCGGCCTTGTCCAGCATTGTCTGGTACTTACGCGTGGATGTGCGATTGACCTCCACCAGGATCTCGCACACGCGACGGGCCCGGCCGCTCAGGTCGTCCGTCGACATGTGCCACTGCACGGTGTCCGCGGTCGTGTCGGGCAGGTCCAGCCCCTCGTTGTCCAGCAGCCACGACCGCACGGCTTGCCGCTTCGTCGCCGACTCTATGCCCGTCATGACCTCGAGCTCCGAGTTCAGCCTGGCCTTCCACTTGGTGGCTATGTGGAGGGCCGACTTGGCCAGCTCGAGGTCGAACCGCAGGCCGCGCTCGTTGATCGCCTGGTCCACCTGCCACACCCGCAGCTCGTACGGACTCAGGTCCGGCACGGCCTCGCTGAGGGCCTCCTCGGCGCGCACGTCCTGCTTGCAGTACTCCCAGTTGCGGTATATCTGCTCCTCCGTCTCGTGCCACAGCGTCGGCATGGGCTCCTTGCCGTGCTCCGCGCGCCAGGCCCGCCGCTCCTCCTTCAGTGGCTTGCGCGGCTTCATCATCTTCTTCATGAGCCGGTTGCCCTCCGCGTCCTTGAGGACGGTCAGGCGCATCGCTAGGCAAGCGTCTTCGAGCTTGCGGGGCAGCGACGCGGCGCTTGCCTTGGCCGCCGAGCAGCGCCACTGAAGATGCGGCATCTCTGGCCAGCCGTAGCGTGCCACCATGACGTGCATCCATATCATGCGCTCGAAGAAGGCGTTGTGTGCCTCCACTAGGCCTCCAGACGCCACGTAGTCGAACAGGTCCTGAGGTGGGGGGCTGACCGATATGCGGTGCTGTGGGTGGGCCATGTGCCACAGACGGGGCTCCTCGTACCACGGGAGCTTGTAGGCCATGCACATGGCCTCGGTGGTCGGGTGCCTGGAGTAGTTCCAGGACCCGACCTTGGTGAGGCTGACCTCGCTCCGACCCTCGAAGTCTATGGTGGCCCGATCGCGGGACACCTTAGAGCAGGTCCTCGCGTCGCAGGAAGTCCTCGACGGCCGCCCAGTTGCGACCCAGTGCTGCCAGCGGTTTGCGGGCCTCGTCCTCCTCCTCGAGCGCCTCATCCCACTTGTCCTGGTCCAAGTACTCGTCGATCGTGCCGAGTATCAGGTCCTCGAGCACGGACGGCTCGAGCGCGTCCAGCTCCCAGCTGCTGTGCCCGAACCCGCGCACGTACTCCTTGGAGCGGCTGTCGCTCTCCTTGGCCGGGTTGGGCGGCGGATCGTACCTCCGCACCTGGTCCATGTTGAGGGCTATGCGGCGTACCTGGACGGGGGGAAAATTCAGGGCCGACCCGGCGAACATGTTGAGCCGCTGGTCGTTGTCCTCCGTCATGTTGAGACCGGACGGGTCGTGGTCCGCGAGGTGGATTAGCACCGGCGTCTTGCCCCTATCCAGTGCGTCGCGGAACCGGAGGCCCGCGCGCCAGGCCTCGCTGGCCGACAGGTAGCCCTTGCAGGCCATGTAGGTGACGTGGCGCTGGTCACACGGCCGGGCCACCACGGACTCCAGGGCCTGCTTCTCCACCCAAACCTCCAGGTAGTGGTCCTGGCGGGCCCACTGGTCCATGATCAGGCCGTGCTCGATGTCCTCGAGAATCCGGGCTGGATCCTCCTCCGGGTGCGTGCCGTAGGTGCCGCGACCGCGATCCTCGATCGCCAGCCAGTCCACCACGCCGGATTCACGACCCCGCGTCATCAGCCGACCGAGGCGCTTATACTCCCTCTCCTCGTTGGCTATCCAGTTGCGACGCACGAACTGGTAGTAGAGCTGTCGCAGGGTGAGCGTGTAGCCCTGCTCCTGCATCTCAGTGATGATGTGGTTGGCCTGGTCGACGGTGACCTGCGCCGCGGAGTTGAACCGGTGTTCCCGGTAGCAGTGGAAGTAGGTCATGTCACTGTCTCCTCTGGAGGGGTATTCTTAATCCTCTCCACTATATGCCTTGGCGGTGTGGACGTCAGCCAGCATCTGTGATCATGACTGCCTCGTACTTATCCAGCAACGTCTCGGCCTTGACGTCTAAACCCCTATCCTTGTTACGTCGCCTACTAATCAGTTTGCGGATGGTCTGGCGGTCGAAGCCACAGGCCCGGGCCTCCGCGTATAGGGTCCCCTTCTCAGCGTCCAGGCCCCGAGTCTTATCCTCGATCACCTCGATGCGACGCACTATGCCACGCAGCTGGTCGGCCGCGTGGCCGCCGAGGGACGACCTGTCGGATTCTGGGATCATCTTAGAGCTGCTGCGACTGGCGGGGATACCTGTTTCCACACGTATCCGTTGTGGCCCTTATCATCGGAGGCCAGCCAGAAGTCGAACGTGAGGCCGTCCGCCCGGGTCACGCTGAACGCGCGCTCGAGCAGCACCACCGTGGCCGGCTGGACCCTGGGGTGCAGGCGCACGTCGAAGCACGCCGCGTCGGACCTCATCACCCGCAGGTACCCAGCATCGTTGTCCGCCGCGACCGCGGCGGCCAGCTCCCTGGCCGCGTCCTCCGTCGAGCAGAAGGCCGGCACCGTCACGACGTCGCCGGACACCTGCGCCCGCACGCGTCCCGACGTTAGGACGCAGAGCCCCACGACCACCACGATGGCGATCAGGAGCCACCAGAATTTACCTGTATCCATGGATCAATCCTCCTAGGCATTCACGAGTACGGACAATCATGCCGGACCGCTGTCCGGCGGGACACCCTCAACCCATCTTAACCAGCGTCGTAGCTGGCTGGCACGGCGGCGCAGACACGGGCCGCCAGTGCGATATCAGCCCGTCGTCCAGGTGGCCGTCCACCTTCCACACACGCTTCTCCTCGTGGTGTGCGTGCTGGCGATACTTCAGGCAGGTGCCCCGTGCTATGGGATCTTGTGTCGAGCTTACGACGTGCACCATGACGGGCGCACGACCGTTCTCGTTGAACATCTCGTCGGGCACGGGCACGTCCATGGTGCGCCAGCCGTCGCCGAGCGCGAACTCCGCGATACGACGGAGCTGCCCAGGCTCCATCACGTGTAGCTTCTCCACGTTAGGTCTATCAAAGACGGCGTCACAGTCACATACTGTGATGTGCGGTCCCTGGACGCCGAGAGACGCCCTAACAAACATGGAGGAGAAATTGTATGGATCGTCCGCCGGGATCTCCTTGAAGCTATCCATGACGCTGTCTCCTGTGTGACTGAGGTCCGTACTATAGGCCTCTCCGTGGAGGATGTACACATAAAAAATGGGACCCGCGCCAACTAAGTCGCGGGTCCCCATCCTAGATCGATCCGCGGGGGAAGGATCAGTCCAGGAATTCGTCGTCGACGGTGTCCTCGTCCTCCTCGAGCCACTCCGAATCGACTTCCTCCTCGAAGTCCTCCGCCGCGTCCGTCCGGCTGTCGAGCCGGGGACCATCCTTGATCTTCTGGACGTTCATCAGGCCGAGCGCGACGCCCTTGCCCTTGTTGTCGTAGGAGTAGACCGTGACGGTGGCCCGGCAGTAGCAGCCGGGGTAGATCTCGTCGGCGTTGCCCTCTTCCGGGGCGATCTTGTTCTTCTCGACGTCGATGACGCCGGGACGCATCTGGGTGGTGAGATTGGCGAAGCGCGTGCCCTCGCCGTAGCCCTCCAGGTCCGCCTTCTCGGCACCGTCACGCACGCCGCGCTTGAAGTTGGCGGGCAGGTCCTTCCAGGCCTTCTTGAACCGCTGGCGACTCTCGGCGTCAAGGGCCCCCATCATCTCCTTCCAGCGCTTCTTGTCGCCGGCGGTGAATTTGGAGGGGATCCACACTGCGGCCAGCCCGTACTTCGGCTTGCTGTCGTCGAAGCCCTTCGCCTCGAACAGGTTCGGGAAGGAAAGCCGGAATACCGGCGTTAGGTACTTCTTGATCTCGGCCATTTTCTACCTTTTCTATCTGTAAGGCCGGTGCCCCTGTGTGGTCGTCCGGGTCGGCGCGGGGCGGAGCCGGTCCGTGGTAATGCCGTTATGGTACGACGGACTCCTCCGTGGGTGGCTCCAGGTCCTCAGGAAGGGACTTACACCCGAACGGCTCGGACAATATCTCCAACGGATCGTCCGCCAGCCCGCCCAGGATTGTCTGGGTTACGAGCGGGGGGTAGTTGAGTAGTAGCAGCGCCCTGGCGGAGCGCCGATCCCCCTCCTCCTCCAACTCCTCGACCTCGTCCTCGAGCAGTTCCCAGCATTTTTCACGGATATCCTCGCGGTAACCGTCCACCTCGTGAACGAGGTCCGTGACCTCCGCAACGGTGTACCTCGCGGTATTGTAGGCCTGGAGGCCGGCCTCGACGCAGCCACCCAGGGCCAAGAGCAAAATGATGGGCAGGACGCCGATTGCGACCCTCATTGCCTGTCAGGCACCTTGAGACCCATCACCGCTAAGACGCGGTACAGCTTGGACACGACCTCGTCGTCCCTCTTCGTTGGCGTCAGCTTCGCGGCGCGGTCGAAGAACAGGACGAACACGGAGGTCGCCGCGGCGATCTCCACCCAGTTAGCAATTAACCATTCCATGATTCCACGACCTCACTCCTTTTTACCTTGCGTACAGGACTGTATATATTACACCGTCATCGGCGCCAGGTCAGCCGTCGTGCCGCCGTGCCGTTCCAGCAAATCATCGTCGGACGCGCCGCACACGTACACGTCGAAGTCGCCACTACAGGCACGACACCGGTGCGTAGTGTGGGCCCGGCGCTCCCAGCGCATCTTGGAGTCGCCGCCGTCCCACTCTACATGCCGGGAACCACAGTGTGGGCAGAACAGGGCGGCCCTCAGTACCAACATGGGCACGCTGCCCGGTGGCTTATTCATCCCGCGCCCTCCGTAACATGCTGAATCTGCCCCATGGCCTTCTGCACCTGCATGGCCTGCACGACGGCGTCGTCGAGCGCGTCATGTTGCCGGAAGCCCGTCTTGTCCACTGACGGGTAGCCGGTTATTGAAAAGAGCGTACGGGCGTCACGCGTTGCCCTGCGATTCCACGGCACGTCTTGATTCCAGTGCGCGTAGGCCGAGCGGAGGATCGGCAGGTCGAAGTCCACAGGCATGGCCCATACGCCTTGGACCGTGCTCCACTCTATACCTAGCACGTCTTTAGGCCATTTATTGAACAGCTGCAGCACGGTCTTCAGGGGCTTCGCGCTCGATTGCAGGGCCGCCCCGAAGCGCGCCGCGCCTGGCTGCTGGAGCCAGAAGCACAGGGTCCCGTGGTCCACGCTGCCTCCGCCGTCCTGCAGCGTGACGAACTGGTTGAAGCCCTTGCCGTTGTGCAGGACGCCGCCGTCGTGGGCGTCGAACATCACGGCCCCGATCTGCAGCACCGCGGCGTCAGGCCGGGTACCCAGGGTCTCTATGTCTATCATGCAGTCCATCTAGTTGCCGCCTCTTCCGTTGAATCCTATGCCCCGGACGTACCTCCTGAGGCGCCCCGACGTGCCCGGGTCGCGGGTGACCACCGCGGCGCCCAGGGATTCCAGCATGTCGACAAAAGCCGGTGCCATCATGGCCTTGAACCCGTGCACGCCACAGTAGGCTTCGTACTCACGCCACAGCACGCGCAGCGGGCACACGAGCGTCGGCCCAGCGGCTAGGCTATCCCTTATGAACGCGGCCGCGCCGCCGAGTACGTCAGCCACCCAGCACGTTCCGCGCTATGTCCCACATGTCCGACTCGCTCATCTGTTTACGGTCGAAGTCCACGTCGGGCTCCACCCCGATCGTGCACAGCGACTGGGCGCCCTGGTCGGTCTCGGCGGTCTTGTGCATGAGCGTGGCCACCCGCCCGTCGCCGCCCGGCACCGTCTGGTGGAATACCCGTGGAATCATGTGGTACTCCTCCCCCTCGGACACGAGCTCCCTGGACACCCCGCCTACCCACAGCAGCTCGCGCAGAATCCACGGTCGGTTACCGGTCGGCAGCTGCGCACCGTCGTGCAGGTAGGACTGGTGCGTCGGCCTCTCCGATCCGAGGGCCTCGTACGCCGCGAAGACGTCGTTCAGCAGCGAGCCCCTGAGCACCAGGCTCGTGAATCCGAACCGGTGGTTGTGGATGGCCGAGTGAAGGAAGCAGCTGCGCCTCGGGAGCTCAGG
>SDBT01014416.1_pt1 | contig 12609 bp, 12 predicted proteins | sample 2277101 | NCBI WGS metagenome assembly SDBT01 (sample SAMN10404973, study PRJNA504765) | marine sediment metagenome | isolation source: marine sediment core GS10_PC15, 103 cmbsf | place: Arctic Ocean: Southern Knipovich Ridge | collected 2010 | reverse complement strand
GGACTTGCGGGCATAACCTTCCAGAGCGGTGTTAAGGAAGAAGAGCTTGTGACGCTCCACGAGCTGATGACCATGAAGGACCCTCCGTCCGGCAAGGCCTTTGTGGAGGCAGCGCGCGACAGGGGGATCAACCACCTGAAGCTGAACCCCATCGATTACTCCAGCTTCAGGTTCGTGGAAGACGAGCTCCGCGCCGGCGGCAAGGGCGATGGGGACACAAAAGACCTCTGGGAGGACTATGCATACGGCCTGATGCACGGGAAGCTGGCGGTTGGGGACGCCGCGAGTGTTATGCTCAAGGCCCCGCCCAAGGAACTGGCGGCATACATTGAGAAAGTCTCCGAGGAGGAGGACTTTGACGAGTCCGCCTATGAGAGGATAGTCGAGTCATACATGTCCACTGACGGGGAGATGAAGTTAAGCCCCAGCGGGATGAACAAGCTCGTCGGGCTCATGGACAACCTCTCCACCGAGAAGAAAGAGCAGTTCCTGAAGAGCACTGTTAATACCGCAGGGAAGGATATCCGGCAAGTTGAAAGCGTTCTCAGGGACATGACTTCCAATGACCTTGGAAACGTGACCAAGTTCTTCAATTCCAATGCCTCAAGGATACCGCCGTCCTTCAAGAACATCATCGACAAGTTCACGGAGCTCAAGGGCGAGAAGGAGTTCATGTTCGACATAACCGCCGGCTCCAAGGCGATAGTCCATGACATCGAGCTCGACAATGAGATGTCCGCGCTTTTTGACGAGGACCATTATCAGAATTTCGTGAGCGACGAGTTCCAGCAACAGCTCGACCATATGATGGCAGTGAAGGTCAAGGCCGTGGACATGGGCATCAAGGAGCTTGAGACAGAGATCAGGGACGACGTTATCGACAGGGTCACATCGGACATTATGCTCGAGATGATGGACCTCAAGGACGTCGGGACCGAGGAGTTCATGAACCTCCTTACAACGCTTACGAAGATGGCCGGGGATTTCGTGGATACCGGCCGGTTCGAGGACGCGCTTAACATCTATACCGCAATAGGCTCGCATTCCTTTACCGGGAAGTACGCGCAGGCCGCGGCAGGCACGGTGGAGTATTTCTTCAAGAGCGAGGCATTCGTGGAGCGCCTGCTGATAGCCACCAGGATATGGGGTCGTACGAACCGGGAGGAGGTCGTGCGCATCCTGCGGGCCTTCAGCGCGCAGACAATCACGCCTCTCCTGGATACCCTGGTGGAGGAACAGAGCGCGAGCGCCAGGAAGTTCCTTATCACGATTCTCATTGAGATAGGAAGCGACATAATGCCGGGCGTGCTTGAGAGGCTCAAGGACAAGCGCTGGTACGTTGTCAGGAACATGCTCATTCTCACAAGGAGGTGCGGCAATCCGGTGCATGAGCAGCAGGTCAGGAAGCTGGTAAAACACAAGGACCGCCGAGTCTGGAGCGAGGCCTTGAGGGCGATGTTCGCCTTTAAATCAAAGTTCGCGCTCCCGCACCTTAAAGTATTACTGAGTGCCGAGGACCCCGAAGACCGTGACGTGGCCCTTAAAATAGCTACGGCCTACCGCGTGAGCGAGGTGGCGCCATTTCTCATAGAGATGCTTGGCAAGAAGGACATTCTTGGCGTGGGCGCTTATGACAAGGTCTCTGTGGTAAAGGCCCTGGGGGAGATAGGGGAACCCGAAGCAGTGCCGCACCTTGAGAAGATCCTGATGGCAAAGCCGTTACTCTTTAAGGGATACCACGAGGAGTTGAAGGTGGAGATCTACAGGAGCCTGACAGGCTATCCCTTCGAGTTCGTCAAGCACTTTTACGAGGAAGGTCTCCTGTCTGATAACGCTGAAATAAAGCGTTTGAGCAAACAGGCCACACTTGCCGGGGGAAAGGGGAGGCCAAGGGATAAATAACGATGGCTGACCAGGTATCGGGCATAATCACCGACTTCATGACGGCGCTTTCCAACTGCTCGCTGTACACTTCCGCTCATGAGTCCGTCGGCGAGCACTCGGCCAGGGCCGTGCGCGCCATGGCCCCCTTCTTTGAGGAGGCCGACGACCTGAGCTTTACCATCCTTGGCGACAGCCTGCTTGTGAACGACCAGCGGTACAAGGGGCGCTCGGCCCACATTGCGACATTCATGAAGCGCCTCAGGAGAAACGGCGTAGAGAAGATAATTTTCGGTCGTGACCTGTCGCACAAGGAGCTTGCCGCCTTCATAGCATCCATGGCGTCCACGTCCGCTGAGCCAAAGAGCATGCCCAACATAACCATCGGGATGATGGAGGTCAGGTTCTCGGACTCCGAGGGAGGGAATATCTCGGACATAATAGACGAGGACATCGAGAAGCTCCGTGAGATAGACGAGGAACTCACCAAGTTCGGCAGGCTGAACATGGTTGGGCTTGAGGACGTGGTGGCCAGCTTTATCACCACCATGAAGGAGGAGGCCAACGTTCTCAAGGTCATAAGCCCGGTGAAATCCTTCAGCGACTTTACCTTTACCCATACAACGAACGTGACCGTACTTTCCATTTTCCAGGCCGAGTCCCTTGGGATGAAGGGCGACGTGCTGCACGAGATAGGGCTTGCCGGCCTGTTGCACGACGTGGGGAAGATGTTCGTGCCCAAGGAGATCCTGGACAAGCCCGGGAAGCTAACTGACGAGGAATGGGTGCTTATGCGAAACCACACGGTCTTCGGGGCCAAGTACCTGGCGGGCTTTGACGACGTGCCGAAGCTCGGGGTTATAGCCGCGTACGAGCACCACATGAAATACAACGGCTCCGGCTACCCCGATACCATACGCAGGGACAGGCGCCAGCACATAGTGAGCCAGATAATATCCGTATCCGACTTCTACGAGGCCCTGCGCGCTGAGCGCCCCTACAGGAAGGGGCTTGAGACAAAGGTGATAGTGGGGTTCATGGAAGAGGGCATAGGCACGGACTTTAACCCGCTCTTAATTAAGAATTTCTTGCGAACTCTAAAAGAAACCAACGCCTTCTAACCTTCGTAGGCGACCTTCGGGGCTGAGGCACTGCATCAGCTTCAAAATAAAGCACTCGAAGTACTAAAGTACTCCTTCGTACTTTCTTTTAAACCTGCTACAGCACTTCAACCCTGAATCTCTCCGTCAGGCAAGCAAACAACCCTCTTATAAAAATAAAAAGAACTTTACTGCGAAGACAAAACTGATCTCTTCTAAATAAATAATAACTACTTCTTTTAAAAGGGTCTTTGTCTTTCCCTTTAGTTTGTCTTTATCAAAATGTTTTTATTAGTAGTTTTCCTGAGTTAAGCGATCGTTCGCCCACCGGACGGAGGAATTCGGGGTTGAGGTGAGGTAGATTCTTGTGAAGGGTTCGCGAAGTCGTACTTTAGTACGTCGAGCGGTTCATTCGCGAGAAGATGCCTTGCTTCAGCCCCGAAGGCCGTCTGCAAGCTAGAGAAGGTCGTCTACTTATTATAAAATTCCATGGCTAGCAGCCTGCGTTTTATCTCCACGCCGGAGCTGTAGCCCCCGAGCTTGCCCGTGGACTCTATGACCCTGTGGCATGCCAGCACAATGGGGATGGGGTTTTTGGACAGTGCCCTGCCAACGGCCCTGTTTCCGCGCGGGGAGCCCACATCCGCTGCCAGCCATTTATAGGAGCGCGTCTCCCCATATGGGATGGCGCGGAGCGAAAGCCATACCTTCTGCTCAAAGAGCGTGCCCGTGATGAACCTTACCTCTTGGGTGAACTCCTTGAGCTTGCCCAAGAAGTAAGCGTCAAGCTCCTGCCTGAACCCATCGGGGATGCCACTCACCTTCAGATGGGGTTTCTTGAACTCCACGCCCACCAAAGATGAATCAAGGAATATGGGGTAGATCTCTCCAAGTGGGCTCAGGTAGGGCGCATAGATCAGGAGCTTCTTTTCTGCCGTGCTTAAGCGGTTGGAGGCAAAGGACATGGTCAGTCCAGCCTGAGCCCGGCAAGGCAGCAGCAGAGGGAACTGCCCATGTCGTTTATGTCCGTGCGCTCCATTCCGTTTTCAGAGGCCGCGCGTACCATGCAGGCGCCGCCCGGAAGCCCGGAGTGTTTATTTTCCATCACCACTGCCGTCCCCATTGTTGCTGCCTCAAGTCTGCTAAAACCCTGTCGATGTATCTGCTGCTTCTGCTGTATCTGCTGTATATGGAATAAAGCCCTGGCCTGAACTTGCCCATACACGATTATACCAAAGCATGCAATAGGTGCATAGGCTGTTTTGTATTAAGGACGTTATTTTGGAAAGTGCGAAGCATAAGGCCCATCTGGTAGAATAACTCCCTTGGCGCGGTTGCGCCGGACATCTCCCAGCACACAAGGAGCGTTCAGGCATGGGCAAGGAAAAGATAGAGTTCAGGGCCGAGGTCAACGAGCTTCTGAACCTGGTCATAAACTCTTTATACACGAACAAGGAAATTTTCTTAAGAGAGCTGATATCAAACGCCTCTGACGCCATTGACAGGCTGCGTTACGAATCCCTCACCGATAAGGAGCTGACCTCCGAGGGGACGGAGTTCCAGGTAAAGCTCATCCCTGACGCCGTGGCAGGCACCCTTACCATAAGCGACAACGGCATTGGCCTGAGCCGTGAGGAGGCGGTGCGCGAGCTCGGCACCATTGCGCACTCAGGCACAAGAGAGTTCCTGGCTGCCCTTACAAAGGGCGGGGCCGGCGGTAATCCCGAGTTGATAGGGCAGTTCGGTGTTGGTTTCTACTCCTCCTTCATGGTGGCGGACGATGTGGCTGTGGTCTCTAAAAAGGCAGGCTCAAACGAGCCGGCTATCAGGTGGGATTCCACTGCTGACGGCACTTTTACCATCGAAGATGCTGAGCGCGAGGGCCACGGTACTGACGTAATACTCAAGCTCAAGGAAGATGCGAAGGAATACCTGAGCCAGTGGCGCCTGAGGGAGATAGTCACCAAGTACTCGGACTTTATCGAGCACCCCGTGGTCATGGACGTGGAGCACGAGGAGGAGGACAAGGACGATCCCTCGAAAAAAGTAAAGGACGTGCGCGAGGAGACCCTTAACTCCCTGAAGGCCATCTGGCTCAAAAAGCCCGCGGAGGTCACTGACGAGGAGTACGGGAAGTTCTACAGCCACGTCTCGCACGACTTCATGCCACCGGCCGAGACCATACATTTCAAGGCAGAGGGCACAAGCGAGTTCACCGCGCTTATTTTCATACCGGAGCGCGCGCCGGTGAACATACTTTACAAGGATTTCAAGCCAGGGCCCATGCTGTACGTGCGGCGCGTGCAGATAATGCAGAACTGCGAGGACTTGATACCTCCTTACCTGCGGTTCGTAAAGGGCGTTGTGGATTCCTCTGACCTGCCGCTAAATGTGTCGAGGGAGATGCTCCAGAACAACCGCAACACGGAGATCATAAAGAAGAACATAACAAAGAAGGTGCTTGACGCCCTGAAGCGCATGAAGGACAACCGCAGCGACCAGTACGAGACCTTCTTCACCCAGCTTGGGCGGGTGCTTAAAGAGGGCATGCACTACGACCTCGGACGCAAGGAGGAGATAGCCACACTTTCCATAATGGAGTCCACCACCACGGAGCCGGGCAAGTACACGGACCTTGTGGGCTATGTGGACCGGATGAAGCCCGGGCAGGAAGAGATATATTACATAACGTCAACCTCGCGCGCTGAGGCCGACGCTTCGCCCTACCTTGAGAGCTTCCGCGCAAAGGGCTTTGAGGTGCTGATAATGCTTGACGAGGTGGACGACATAATCATGTCCAGCCTTGGCGAGTTCAAGGGCAAGAAGGTGCGCTCGGCCTCAAAGGGAGACATCTCACTTGACGGTGAAGACAGCGCTAAAAAGGGCGAGGAGCTTGAGGGCCTGCTGGGGTTCATCAAGGATGAGCTCAGGGGCAAGGTGAAGGACGTGAGGCCCTCGGGGAGGCTTACGGATTCGCCGTGCTGCCTGGTGACGGAAGAGGGCGGTATGGACCATAACATCGAGGCCCTCATGAAGGCCATGGGCCAGGAAGTGCCGTCGCAGGAGCGCACGCTGGAGGTCAACCCAACGCACCCGCTCGTAATTGCGATGGAATCAATTCACAAGGCCGGAGGCTCGGAAGACGAGTTGAAGGAATACGTGGCCCTCTTATACGGACAGGCAAGGCTCCTGATGGGCGACAGGCCCGACGACCCTGCGGCCTTTGCGCGTGCTATCAATAAGCTCATGGTGAAAGATGCCCAGACGGAAAAAGAAGAAAACTAAGGCCAAGGGTGCGAAGGCCGTAAAGGTAAAACCCGCGAAGGCCGTAAAAGCTAAAAATACCTCGGTGGCGGAGTGCGGCAACTGCCCGGCGGCCTGCTGCCACGACCTGACGCTCTCCATAACAAAACCGCGCACCAACGACGATATAGAAGTGCTCATGTGGAAGCTCAACTACGACTCCGTTGCGGTCTATGTGCGCAACAGGCGGTGGTACATGCTTGTGAAGGGCGCTTGCCAGTACCTTGGCAAGGACGGCCTATGCACCATATACGGGAACCGCTTTGACATATGCCGGGACCATAACCCTCCCCACTGCGAGTGGTACGACGACTGGTACGACTACATGTTCAACGACCCCAAGGAGCTAGAGACCTTTATCAAGGAACAGCGAAAGGGCAACAAGCCTCCCATGCCCACGGGCAAATGGGAGTCCAAAGGGGCTGGCAGGCACAAGCGCGGCACCAGAAGGCGCTCCTGATTCACTATGGACAAGCTGACAATGACCTTGGGAATAGTGGCGGGTTTCTGCACCACAATATCATTAGTGCCTCAGATCATAAAAGCATACAGGACCAAGCATACCGAAGACCTTTCTCTGGGGATGTTCTGTCTTCTGGCGCTCGGCGTGGCTATGTGGTTCGTTTATGGGGTTTTGATTAGCGCACTCCCCGTGATAATAACAAACGCCATAACCTTTGTGCTTGTTATCTATATCATCATTATGAAGCTTCGATTTAAGTAAGAGACGACCTTCGGGGCTGAGGCACTGCACCTGCTGTGTTGCGCGGCACTCGCGGAATCTCTAAGTACGACACTATACAGGTCGTGAGCGACTCGTACCGACTTCGCACCCCTCGCCTTGTTCTTAAGCATTCCGCACCCGATTACCTCGGTCCCGGCACGGGCAGGCAGGCGTGCGAACAATCCTTATTGAAAGAATAGAACTAACTTATTTAAAGCTTGTCCACGTATTCTTTTCTTACAATTGATACGACTGAGGTTATGAGTCCCTCCGAGGCCCATACCCCTGTTACAGTATCGGTTGAGAAACTCCCCGTCCACAGTGCCCTTTGATTATCGGATGCTCCCCTTGTGACCTCAAGGTCGGGCAAGCTCCCTGAGATATCTTTCCAGAGTTCATAAATTATCCCCTTGGCCTTTGTAGGAGGGTGCTCTTTGAAAGCGCTCTTAACGGCAAGTATGATCTCGCCATCGGCTATAACAATTATATTGGTCGGTTCATCGTCATTTGCAGGTACGAAGAAATAGACAGTGCCGTGGTCAATGCCGTGTTCTGTCAAATTCAGATCGTAACCGTTTCCGTCATCCCTGAATCCTGACTCCTGAAGGCGCGCGCCGGCTTTCTCCAGTGTGCCAAGCGGTGCATCCTCGGATATGCCCCACGGGCTTGGAAAAACTACTGACATGACCTTGTCCGCCATGTCTGTGCAAGAAAACAGGCCCATGCTCAGCACGAGCAGGGGTATCAGAAACCGGAGCGACCTTCTCATTATAAATTCCCTTCTTATAACCTGAACTTGCGAATTTCCTCATTATATCACAGATTTAACTACTACCCGAAGTACCAGATAGATACCCGATACAGGTCTGGATGAATGCCCCTTGACAATGCTACATGATAACGGTTATCATTATCACAAGATTATGTTACCCGAAAAGGTCTTCATAGAGTATCTGGACAAAAACGGCCTTCGCATGACAGGGCAGCGAAGGCTCATCCTGGAGAGTTTCCTTAAAAAAGAAGGGCATTTCACATCCGAGGAGCTTTGCGGCATTGTCAGAGAAAAAGACAGCAGCATAGGGCAGGCAACGGTCTACAGGAACCTAAAGCACCTGACCAGTGCGGGCCTGGCCAGGCAGTGCGATTTCGGCGACGGCCCTGTTTATTACGAGCACAAATACGGGCATGACCACCATGACCATATTATATGCACCAGATGCGGCAGGCGCACGGAGGTATTTAGCGAGAAGATAGAGCGCCTCCAGAGGAAGGTCTCCGAGGAGAGCGGCTATACTCTCACCGGCCATAAGATGTACCTGTACGGGATATGCGGTAAATGCGGTAAGAAGTAAAAAAATTTAAGCACATAGTGATAATGGCTATCATTATCACTACTAACAGGAGGAAGATCGCAATGAAGAGGCTGATCACGATAGCAATACTGACCGCCATGCTTACCATACAGGCAGTGGCATTGTCCTATGCGGATGGGCTGGTAATCTACACAGCAAGGAAAGAACATCTGGTAAAACCCCTTTTTGACGCATACACCAAAAAGACAGGGGTGGAGATCAAGTACATAACCGACAAGGCGGGCCCACTGCTTGCGCGCCTTAAGGCCGAGGGAAAGAACACGCCCGCGGACCTGCTTATAACGGTTGACGCGGGAAACCTCTGGCACGCGGCAAAAGAGGGCCTCTTGCAGCCAGTGGATTCAAAGACCCTGCAGGCAAACGTCCCCGCACATTTCAGGGACCCGGGGGATAGATGGTTCGGCCTCTCGGTAAGGGCGCGTACAATAGTCTACAGCTCTGAGCGTGTAAAACCCTCTGATATGACCACCTATGAGGACCTGGCGAACCCGAAATGGAAGGGCAGGCTCTGCCTCAGGACCTCAAAGAAGGTCTATAACCAGTCGCTGGTGGGCATGATGATAGCAGAGCACGGGGCAAAGAAGACAGAGCGCATTGTGAGGGGCTGGGTCGGTAACCTTGCGGCAAAGCCATTTTCAAACGACACCAAGGTAATGGAGGCGATTAGTGCGGGGCTTTGCGACCTTGGCGTTGTGAACACCTATTACTTCGGCCGCCTCTTAAAGAAAAAACCTGACCTGAAGCTCGCCCTGTTCTGGCCCAACCAGAAAGAAAACGGCGTACACGTGAACGTTTCGGGCGCAGGAGTGACCACCCATGCGGGCAACAGGGACGAGGCGGTCAGGTTCCTGGAGTGGCTCTCATCAAAAGAGGCACAGGCGACCTTTGCGGATGCCAACATGGAATATCCGGTGAACACGGACGTGCCTGTGCACCCGATCGTGAAATCCTGGGGCACGTTCAAGGGCAACGAGGTCAATGTGTCCAGGGCCGGCGAGAACCAGGCCCGCGCCATAAGGCTGATGGACCGTGCACGCTACAAGTAAAGGTATAAGTTTCAGGCTCTTGTTTCCCAGCCTTAATAAGGCCGGCTTTCTTAAGATAGACGGCTGGTACGCAGCGGCTTTTTTGCTTGCGGCCCTGGTGGCTGTTCCGCTTGTGTTTATTTTTTCCGCAATGCTCACTCCCTCCGGGGAGATATGGCGGCACCTGAGCGAGACCATGCTTCCGGAGCTTTTAAGGAACACGCTCTATCTGGTGCTGGGCGTATCGGCCGGAACGTTCGTGCTCGGGGTGGGCCTTGCCTGGCTTACTGCCATCTATGACTATCCGGGAAAGCGTTTTTTCAGCTGGGCCTTGATGCTCCCGCTTGCCATACCTGCTTATGTTTTCGCGTTCGTATTTCTGGGCATATTTGATTTCATGGGCCCGGTGCAGACACTGCTCAGGGGATTTTTTGGCCCGGCAAACGTGAGGCTCCCAGACCCCTCATCCACCGGTGGCGTTATCGCTGTCATGTCATTTGTGCTTTATCCATATGTGTACCTGCTTGCAAGAGGCGCCTTCATGACCCAGGGCAAGAGGCTGCTTGAGGCCTCGCGCATGCTCGGCCATGGAGGCGTAAGCAGTTTCTTCTATGTCATGCTCCCGATGGCAAGGCCATGGATAGCCGGAGGGCTCCTGCTTGTGGTAATGGAAACGCTGGCTGATTTCGGCGCGGTCTCAATATTCAACTACGACACTTTTACGACTGCCATCTATAAGGCATGGTTCGGGTTTTTCTCGATAGAGGCGGCAGCGCAGCTCTCGAGCCTGCTGGTTGTCATAGTGCTGGTGATACTGGTGCTGGAGCAGCGCTCAAGGGCCGGGATGAGGTACACTCGAGGCGGGAGCGAGTCCGTTTCCACAGAGGCGGTAAGGCTTGAGGGTTATTGGAAATGGGCCGCCTCCGGCGTGTCAGCAATTGTATTTCTTGTGGCTTTCGCCATCCCGGTCATCCAGCTTGCCATATGGGGGGTAGAGGTTTTTGAGAATGAGTTCGGGCCAAGGTATCTGTCTTACCTGTGGCATACGCTGGCCCTTGGGGGGATAAGCGCGAGCATTGTGAGCGCCCTTGCCCTTTTGCTTGCGTACTCAAAGAGGCTCCATGACAACGGGCTCATGAGACTGCTTGCCAGGTTTTCTTGCCTGGGCTACGCGCTGCCGGGCACTGTGCTTGCAGTGGGTATATTCGTGCCAGTGGCAAAGTTCGACAACCTCGTGATAGACGCCCTGGGGCTAGAAACCTCCTCTATATTAAAGGGCACTGTGCTTGTGCTTGTCGCAGCGTATGTGGTCAGGTTCATGGCAGCGGGTTTTAATTCCATTGACAGCTCGCTCCAGAGGATAGCGCGTAGCGTGGACGAGGCTTCACGGCTTCTGGGGCACTCCGGCCTGAGCCTTCTCAGGCGAGTGCACGTGCCGCTTTTAAAGGGCGGAATTATCACCGCGGCGATAATGGTGCTGGTGGACGTGATGAAGGAGATGCCAATAACGCTCATGATGCGCCCCTTTGGGTGGGACACGCTGGCAGTGAAGATCTTTGAGCTTACCTCTGAGGGCGAGTGGGAGCGCGCGGCCCTTCCGGCCCTCGTGCTGGTCATTGCAGGGCTTTTGCCTGTCATCTTACTTACCAGGCAGGGAGACAAGAAATGAATACTTTGCTTGAACTTGAAAATATAACCGTAAGCTACGGCGAGCAGGCTGTTGTCAGCGGGTTAAGTCTTGGTCTCGAAAGAGGAGAGATCGGGTGCCTCCTTGGCCCAAGCGGATGCGGGAAGACCACGGTGCTCCGGGCCATAGCGGGGCTTGAGCCTGTCAGGGACGGCAGGGTTTTGGTAAACGGTCTCGTATTCAGTTCCGGCTCTCGCACGCTTGAGCCTGAAAAGCGAAGGATAGGGATGGTGTTTCAGGACTACGCCCTTTTCCCTCATCTGAGCGTGGCTGATAACGTGGGTTTCGGGCTTCGCAAAGGTACGAGGGCCCAGATGAAGGCGCGTGTCTCAGAGCTTCTGTCTGCCGTGGGTTTGAGGTCGTTTGGCGGGAAGTTCCCGCATGAGCTGTCCGGCGGGCAGCAGCAGAGGCTGGCCCTTGCCAGGGCCCTTGCGCCCAAGCCGGACCTGCTGCTGATGGACGAGCCCTTCTCGAACCTTGACGTGGTGCTGAGGGAGAAGCTCTCGATGCAGGTGCGCCAGATACTTAAAGAGGCCGGGACCACCGCGATGATAGTAACGCATAACCACCTTGAGGCCTTTGCCATAGCCGACAGGATCGGCGTGCTTAATAATGGGCGGCTGGAACAGTGGGACACCGCGCATAATATCTACCACCTTCCGGCCAGCACCTTTGTGGCCGGTTTCATTGGCGAGGGTATGCTGGTGCAGGGCCGGGTATTCTCGAAGGACAAGGTGATTACCGGTCTAGGGAATCTTGTGGGCCGGTTCTCGAGCCCATGCGAGAAGGGTTGCGCTGTGGATGTCCTCATCAGGCCGGACGACTTGATCCACGACGACGCAAGCCCTGTGAAGGCCCGAGTTGTGGCAAAGAACTTCCGGGGCGCAAGCATCCTCTATACGCTTGAGACCAAAAGCGGCGAGCGCGTGCTGAGCCTGGCCCCCAGCCACCACGACCACCCAGTGGGCCAGTACGTGGGCATCCGCGTGGAGGTGGACGATATAGTGCTCTTTACGAGGGACCCGGAGCTTTGCGCTGAAGATGTATGCAGGGTGAACTGAGAAGAAGCTTTGATATCCCCTGTTTGCTTGGTAGAATAAATAGTAAGCATATGTGGAGGAAGCTATGGGTGTGTCGCTGCTTGTGGTTGAGGACGAGATGCTGCTGGCCATGGACCTCAGGATGTGTGTGGAGGGGATGGGCTACGACGTGGCGGCTATCGCGTTTTCTGGCCATGACGCCATACTGCAGGCAAGCGCTCTGAAGCCGGACGTGGTACTGATGGACATCAAGCTCAAGGGCCAGATGGACGGCATCACAGCGGCGGAACAGATCCATAAGGAAACGGGCGCTCTGATCATCTTCGTCACCGGCAACACTGACGAGCACACCATGGACCGGGCCATGAAGACCAACCCTGCCGGGTATATCCAGAAGCCGTACTTTGACGAGGTTCTGAAGGATGTGATAGAGAAGGCCGTGGCGGACGGAAACTAGAGGATTTCCGGGCCGGTTT
>SDBT01014415.1_pt1 | contig 12609 bp, 12 predicted proteins | sample 2277101 | NCBI WGS metagenome assembly SDBT01 (sample SAMN10404973, study PRJNA504765) | marine sediment metagenome | isolation source: marine sediment core GS10_PC15, 103 cmbsf | place: Arctic Ocean: Southern Knipovich Ridge | collected 2010 | reverse complement strand
TATTAATATCGTATTATTTTTCTATTCTGTTTGATGTTCTTCATGAGAAATTCGGGCTAATTGAGTTTTGACTCAATTAGGGTACTATCGGATAAGGCCCTTGGATTTAAGAAGTGGCCTCGGGTCTATAAGATGGCGTGAAAACCAGTCTTTATAACCACCTGTCCCCAGCGCCAGGGAGAGGACCTCGGAAAAGTGTAGGGTTGGGATCGCTTGTTTTAGGTTGCAGCGCACTTCCATATTCAAATGGCACATTGCACATGCTGTAATAATACAATCTGCACCTGCATCTTTAGCGCCGTTGATAATTCCGTTTACTATGGGTCCTACAACATCGGGACGAGCCACCGAAAGAAAGGTGCCGCAACAGCGTGAAGTATAGGCCCAGGTTAAAGGTTTTGCCCCCAAAGCTGAGAGTATTTTTTCCATCAGGCCATTATAGTTTTTTTCACGCCGCATCGCCGGCGGGCGGGCCAGCATACAGCCGTAATAAGGAACAAATTTTAGTCCTGTAAGTTTTTGGAACCCGTCTTCTGAAAAATCTAATAAATCTATGCTACTCAACAGTTCGAAAAAATGGAGTATTTTTAGCTCCGGATCAAAGGGTTTGTCCCACTTATTTTCGTAGTTGTAACGAGCGTTTTCATCATTTTTTAAATGAAGATGAGCCTCGCGCAGCCGCAAAATGCAAGACGGGCATGCGACCAAAAGCGGCCTGTCATAGGGAGCGAGTGAAAGATTACGGGCTGCAAGCTCAAAAGCAAGTCCCGAGTCAATCCTGTGGGCTGAAGAACTTCCACAGCAGTTCCAGTTCTGAAGTTCTATCAGATTCACACCGATTTTGCCGCATAATTCCAGCAGGGAAAGATTGTTTTCAAGGGCAGTGGTCGCCAATGAACAGCCGGGAAAATAAGATATATCGGTAAAAGGTTTATTGTGCATTTATTTACCTGAAAAGTTTTTTGATATCACCGATGTCTTTGACTTTGGACGGCATCAAATCTAACTTGCGTTTGGCGAGCATTTTAATGCCTACATCCAGATCACCAAACCAATCCCGTTTTTGAACCTTGTACCGGAGCATAATTTCCAGCTTGTGGGTCCTCCCGTAACGCTCAATGGAATGCAAAACCTCTTTGTGCAAATTGAGAATGTTCGGTTCCGCAACAACAGCTTCTTCTTCAAGCGCGATCTGACTCACCGAATCCATGACGGCAGATATGTCAATTGCCATGGGGCATTGGATCGTACAGGTATGACAGCCGACACAGATCCATATGGTGGAACATTCCAGGGCCTCCTTCCTGAGCCCCAGTTGTATTAGACGTATGACTTCGTTAGGCGCATAATCCATTGCATGGTAAAAAGGACAGCCCCCGGCACAGCTCAGGCAATGGAAGCACCTGCGAAAATCCAGTCCGGAACGCTCCTTGACCTTGGCGGCAAAATTAAAGTCCATATCCTCTGTTTTTATCAAGCCGTTTGACGGTCTGTGGTGATTATTATTCATATGCTATCATTATCTGATGAAAAGTACATTTTCATTGACCTTAGTCAAAAACCAATTTTTTTTGCACCTGTTGTTTGCTGGTGGTTTTTTCATGCCGCAATCAGATCAGTGCTCAAATATCGCTCTCCGGTATCGGGCAAAGCTACAACAATCTGTTTTCCCTGGTTCTCGGGCCGCCGGGCCAATTCAAGAGCAGCCCAAGCGGCTGCGCCGGATGATATACCGCATAAAATTCCTTCCAATCCGGCCAGCTTTTGAGCAGTCTCAAATGCCTGTTCATTAGTAACGGTAATAATTTCGTCAATAATTTTGGTGTTTAAAACATCAGGGACAAACCCTGCCCCTATTCCCTGGATCTTGTGAGGACCGCTTATGCCTTTGGAAAGCATAGGTGAATCGGCCGGTTCAACTGCTACGGCCTTAAATGATGGTTTGCGGGCCTTAACCACTTCAGCAACGCCGGTAATAGTTCCGCCGGTTCCGACTCCTGAAACGAATATATCGACTCTTCCTTCGGTGTCATTCCAGATCTCTTCGGCTGTTGTCTTTCTATGAATCTCAGGATTAGCCGGGTTGGCAAACTGATCGGGCATGTAGGCGTTGGAAGTATTCTCCAGAATCTCTTTGGCTTTGGCGATGGCACCTTTCATCCCTTCGATTCCCGGTGTTAAGATTAGTTCCGCACCCAAATGTTTTAAGAGTTTCCTTCTCTCTATACTCATAGTATCGGGCATGGTTAAAATAAGGTTATAATTTTTTGCCGCGCAAACAAAGGCCAGTGCAAGTCCTGTGTTCCCGCTGGTCGGTTCCACAATCGTGGTTTCGGTGTTTATCAACCTCTGGGTTTCGGCAGCTTCAATCATTGCAATACCGATACGATCCTTTACGCTTGCTAAAGGGTTTAAATACTCTAATTTGGCAAGCACTTCAGCCCCGAACTCATTGCCGATTTTATTAAGACGGACAAGCGGCGTAGACCCAATAGTAGAATTTATATTATTAAATATATTCATGGCTGATTCCTTTTAACCTAACTTCTCAATAAGTTGTTGAGAACTATATGATAAAAGACCCGCCCAATGACAATAAAATGTAAAATATCTGACTTTTTTTAGAAATTACGGGTCGATTAATCTGTTAAAGCCAACATACGATCAAGGGCTATCCGGGCATCTGTTTTTACTGATTCCGGCACCGTGACTACATTGGCCTGCCCGATATTTTCCAGGGACCACAAAAGGTTTTTAAGGTTGATTTTAAACATGTTGGGACACAGGGAATAATGCAGGTCCAGGACGGTCTTATCCGGATTTTCCAGGGCCAGCCGGTTAATCAGATTTATTTCAGTTCCCACAATAATTGTTGTACCCACAGGAGCATTTTCAACGTATTTCACAATAAAGCTTGTAGATCCCGCTTCATCGGCCAGTTCAACCACTTCCTGGGTACATTCCGGATGGACCACGATCCTCGCCTCGGGATATTCATTTCTCATTTTCAAAACATGATCGACCCGAAAGCGTGTGTGGACATGGCAATGGCCGTCCCAGAGGATCACCTTGGCCTTTTTGATGCTCGCCTGTGTGTTTCCGCCTAACGGTTTTTTCGGGTCCCATACGATCATTTCATCGGGCTGAATCCCCATCTGATTTCCGGTGTTGTACCCAAGGTGTTTATCCGGAAAAAAGAAAATCTTCTCACGCTGATCAAATCCCCAGCGAAAGGCAGCCGGCGTATTCGATGAAGTACAGACAGCCCCTCCATGGCGGCCGCAAAAAGCCTTTATACGGGCATCGGAATTCATATAAACAATAGGCATGACTGCTTGCCCGCCAGCAATTGATATGACCTGTTCCCATACCCCTTCTACGTTATATATGTCTGCCATATCAGCCATCGGGCAGCCTGCCTTTTGATCAGGAATCTGAACTGTCTGATGAGGTTGAGACAGGATTTCCGCACTTTCGGCCATAAAATGAACTCCGCAAAAGACGATAAAATGGGCAGCCTTGTCCTCAGCCGCCGTTTTAGAAAGTCCGAATGAATCCCCTCGATAATCGCCAACATCAACAATCTCCTTTCGCTGATAATGATGGGTCAGGATGATAAGTTCTTCTCCTAAAGCCTCTTTAATAGCCTGGATCTGCTCTATGAAGTATTTTTCGTCAATTTGGCTTTTCATTGCCTTCTCAATTTAACTGTTTTTTTCCACAGCTCATACAAAAGTTTGCAGTAATGGGGCTTAAGACACCACAATGACCACACTTGAATAGAATAAGTTCCGACTGGTTCGTTTGTGAAAATCACAGAAAAAGGTCTTTCCATCAGGGGGCAATCTTTCTCCTCCAAATTGGGGAGAGCGAACGGAGTTTCTCTACAGCAAGGCAAACTTTTTCCAGCACATGTTCGATCTCTTCGAACCTTTTGTGGCTGTTCATAGTAAATACAATAGCCCCTTGAGCAAGATTAGGTGGTATTCCGATGGCCACTAGAACCGGCGAGGTTTTAAGGGTTTTTGAACAACAAGTAAAACCGGTATTCGAATAGATGCCTTCCTGGTTGAGCATATAGATTAATGCTTCTCCCTCAATGGTTTCCCTGTTCTCTCACAGGCGTAGCGGACGCATGATCCAGATAGACCCTTTTCATATCAAGTTCCTTTATTCAACCTTTCTTATATACAGTTTGTAACAGTCCTCGTCCTCTTCCATCCCAATAAATTCCTGACCATGCTTTCTACACCACGCTGGGATATCTTCCAGTGCCCCGTCATAGTCGGTTAACACTTCTAGAACCTGACCTGTTTTCAGACATTTAAGCCTGTCGCCTGGTTCTAAAAGATGGAGAGGACACATGCGACAGACTAAATCTAAGGTATCATCTGAAGGTTGTTTTTCTACAAATTTCATATCATTCTCCCTGGATCTTTTTTTGCCCGCAAGAGGAATGGGGATTAGCATGTGATCCGGCATTATTCCCAATATAAACCAGCTCAGGCCGTTTCAAGATCACTTTAGTATGCGGCGGCACACTCTCAGTGATCCAGACGTTCCCTCCTATTATTGACCCGGTACCGATAACGGTTTTTCCGCCTAATATGGTCGCATTAGCATAAATGATCACCTCGTCTTCAATAGTGGGATGTCGCTTCTTGTTTCTCAGACGACTTCCTGCATCCCGTGGAAGCGAAAGGGCCCCAAGGGTCACGCCCTGATAGATTCTTACACGATTTCCGATTTCTGTGGTCTCACCCACCACCACACCGGTCCCGTGGTCGATGAAGAAGCTCTCTCCGATTTTGGCGCCGGGATGGATGTCAATTCCGGTAAGACTATGAGCATATTCGGTCATCATACGCGGCAAAAGGGGCACATCAAGCTCACACAGTTTATGTGCCATGCGATAGACCGTGATAGCAAATAACCCAGGATAACTGAAGATGACTTCATCATAACTCTTGGCCGCAGGGTCTCCTTCCAAGGCAGCGCGGATGTCTGTTGCCAGAACAACCCTTAATTCGGGCAAAGTTTTTATGAATTGGAGCGCTGTTGAATGACCAAGTTCAGTGCACTTGGAGCACGGCTGATCGTATCGGAAACAGTCATGTTGAATGGACAAAACAATCTGTTTTGAAAGGCTCTGAAAAAGCGCCGCAGTTTCTTGCCCCAGGCAGTACTCCAAATTGACAGGATCAAGCCGGGTTTGTGAAAAATAGCCCGGAAATAGAATGCGCCTGGCCTGATGGATGATCTGAACAACCGATTCCTGGGAAGGTAAGGGGGCGGGACCCACATGACCGAAACAATCATTCGATTCCCATGAGGTTACAAGACTCTGCACAACTGACGGAATAGCTTCATATAAATGGGTTATAGTATCAGCATCATCCCTGCACTGCTTGGATTCGATAGTTTCGTTATCCATTATTTTTATCCTTTTCCAATCAAAAAAATACCGTAAGTGGCGAATAGGGTGGGTATGAATGTAATGACCCTACCGCTTCTATCTTGGTTTTGGGTGTTAATAGCCACTTCTTTGATGATTTTGAAACCGACCTCTTTGGAGAATTTTCTGAAATCCTTGATGGTAATGACCCGGATATTGGGAGTATCGTACCACTCATAAGGAAGCTGCTTTGTAATAGGGGCATAGCCGGTTACCAGAAGTTGTAGCCGCACGCTCCAATAACTGAAATTGGGAAAGCTGACGATTCCTTTTTTCCCTATCCTCAACAGGGACCTGATCAAATCCGACGGCTCATAGACCTGCTGCAAAGTTTGACTCAATATGACATAATCAAAGGTGCCATCCGGATAATCCATTACTTCTTCATTGATGTCGCCCTGAAGTACCGGCACTCCTTTTTCAATACACTGGGCTACTTTGGTTTCGTTGTGTTCGATCCCCGTGCCGTCCACCGACTTGTTCTTTTTAAGAAAGTCAAGCAGATCCCCTTTACCACAGCCGAGATCAAGGACCCTGGATCCAGGTTCAATCCATGAAGCTATTATCTGAAGATCAAAACGCATTTTGCTATTTTCCGGTTTTAGGCTTCTCGGTAAACCCGTTCCAAAAAACCCTTCATCAAAGTGGTCAAGCGATCACTGGGCAAAAGAAAAGCATCGTGGCCCCACTCGGCTTCAATTTCACAAAAGCTAACGTCAAGACCGTTCTTCTTCATGGCCTGGACCATAGCCCTGGATTGGTAAGTCGGGTACAGCCAGTCGGAAGTAAAAGAGATGACCAGAAATTTTGCCCTGGCCTTTGAAAAAGCATTGACTGCAGATCCATTACCATGCAGCTTCTCCAGGTCATAGTAATCGGCAGCCTTGGTAATATAAAGAAAAGAATTGGCGTCAAAACGTTGAACAAATTTTGCGCCCTGATAGCGAAGATAGCTTTCAACCTGAAAATCAGCATCGAAATTGTAAGAAATATCGCTTTTATCCTGCAGTTGTCTTCCGAACTTTAAACGCATGGACTCATCTGAAAGATAGGTGATATGTCCGATCATGCGGGCGACAGCCAGCCCGAGATCAGGCTCCGGTCCTGAATAATAGTTGCCGTTGTTCCAGTTAGGATCGGCCATAATCGCCTGCCTGGCCACCTCGTTAAAAGCTATTGCCAGAGCAGAGTGTCTGGTGGTGGTTGCCAGCGGGATGGCTGAAACAACCATCTCAGGGTATGTGACGCACCATTCCAGAACCTGCATCCCTCCAATGGAACCGCCGATGATTGAAAGTATCTTTTTTATCCCCAAATGGTCCAGCAACGCTTTCTGGGCCTTGACCATATCCCCGATAGTTACCACGGGGAAATCTAGCCCAAAGGGTTCGACAGTCTTGGGATTGTATATGCAAGGACCGGTGGATCCCTTACAGCTTCCCAGGATGTTAGAACAGATAACGAAATATTTGTCAGTATCGATCCCTTTCCCAGGGCCCACCATGATATCCCACCAGCCTGGTTGTTGGTCATCCTCCTTGTAATACCCGGCCACGTGGGAATCTCCGGAAAGGGCATGGCAAATAAGAATAGCATTGCTTTTATCTTGATTTAATTCACCGCAGGTTTCGTAAGCAATGGTCACCGGACCGAGCCTTGCTCCACTCTCCAGAATCATTTCATTCGGTGGTTCGGCAAAGGTGAAAAACTTCTTCTCCACGAGTCCCACCGTAACGTTGTTTTTGTCATGTTCTATGTATTCACTCATATTACAAAACTCGAATATCGAATATAGAAGCCTGATACAATTATATAATTTTCAAAATGCAAACAACCAAAACAGAATAATGCACATTTTTCATTTAGATTTGTTTTGAACATTAGATAATTCGTATTAATTTAGCTTTTTGAAAAACGTGTTCCACAAGCATTCGGGTGATCCGGTTTTAAAGTGGGTCACTGTTTGAGTGTATTAGAGAGCGTTAAGAAAGAACAGCAAAACAGCAAATTTTGCCTGTGAATTAAATAATATGCGCATTTAATCGGCTTTTATATACAGGATAGCATCTGTTCTTTCTTTACGCTCACTTATGCACGAGTTTGACACGTTTTAAAACCGGGTTACCTGAATGCGATAATGTTTTTCAAAGGGCTAAAACGTTACGATAATTCGTATTTGTTTCGAGTTTCGGGCTTCGAATTTCGGATTTTAGCTCTTCACAGCTACAGCTGTTTTTTTAATGTTTTTATTCAACCCTAGATTTCATGAAGCTAAACTTGTCAGGGCCTGCCCAAGATCATCACAAATGTCTTCAACCGCCTCGATCCCCACCGAAAGCCTGATCATATCAGGAGTAATGGACAGGCTTTCCCTGGTAGGATCGTCAAAAGCAACATACTGTGATGAGTAAGGATGAATTACCAGTGTTTTACAGTCACCCAGGTTTGCCAGATGATATATCAATCTCAGGTTGTCGATGAATTGAAAGCAGGCCGTCTGATCCTTAAGGCCAAAGGTCAGCATTCCACCAAATCCTTTATCCTCGAACAACTTTCGGGCAATGCCATACGAGGGATGATCTTCAATGCCAGGATAGTTGACCCACAATACTTCAGGTCTCTCTTTGAGGTAGTGCGCCACTGATAGAGTATTGTCCATGTGCCGTTCCATACGTAAGGCCAGGGTATCGAGGCCAAGTACTGTAAGATAAGAATGCATAGGAGCCTGTGTAGTCCCGAAATTAATGTGATGTTCACGCCAAACCTTATCTAAAAAAGCCAGGGGCCCCTTTCTCTCGATAAAAGGTTTGAAATCCGGAAACCGCTCCTCAGGCCAGTTAAAATTTCCGCCGTCTATGACAACGCCACCCACGGCGGCGCCATGCCCGCTCAGATACTTTGTAGTGGAATGGATCACCACATCGGCGCCCAGTTCTAGTGGCCGGCAAAGATACGGTGTGGCCAGGGTGTGATCCACAAGCAAAGGGATTCCATGCCGGTGAGCTATCTTTGCAACACGGGCCAGGTCTGGAATATCCATCTTGGGGTTGCCGATGGTTTCCAGGTATACAAACCGTGTCCTGGAGTTGATGGCCTTTTCTATTGCTCCGGCATCAGTAGATTCAACCAGACGCGCAGTAATGTCATACTTTTTAAAGACGTTAGTAAAAAGAAGATAGGTGGACATAAAGAGAGAATTCCCGGTCACAAACTCATCCCCGGCGCGAAGTAATGCCATACAGGAGTTAGTTATTGCCGCCATACCCGAAGACATAACCACTGCCCCAAGGCCGCCTTCCAGGGCAGTCAATTTTTCCTCCAGGATACGATTTGTGGGATTCGTTAGCCGCATGTAAATATGGTCAGTCTTCTTGCCGGCAAAGGTCTGGCTTAGATTCTCGGCCGTAGGGTGCAGATGAGAAGCTGTTTGAAATATTGGCGGCAGCGTTGCACCTTGCCAGTCTTCTGATGACTGCGCAGCGTGGATAACCCGGGTGTGGAAACGGTAATTCCTCTCATGATTCATAGTCGTACCTCCATTTTTAAATAGTGTCTTTAATTTTCCTTTGCTCACCATTTATTGCCTCCCGTTACTCCGGTTCAGAAAGCTTCTGGCTAAGTGGAATGTGAGTTGGTCAAGATCTGCCCGCCACCTGACGACTCTTGACCTATCCGCTTCTTTCCGCCCGCTTCGCCTGAGCGATGACGGGCAGGCTTGCCAGGAAAGCGGGCCTTGCCGTAACTGGCGGGTCACTCACGCTCAGACGATGCCGGTGGAAAAAGGAGTATTAATAAGTTAAAATAGATTTTTACGAAACCATCAAAATAAGGATGTTAAAACTTCACAAGACCGGCAAATCTTCATCTTTTCTTTCCAGTTCTGATGAACCTCGCCTTCACAAATTGTTCCGGTAATAAACCAGCATAACTTACCAGCCTGAAACTCCCAGGCCGGACATTGATTCTTGCGCTCGGGTGGGCATTTTTTCATAACCCAGCACGGCTTTCTGTTTTTGTTGTTCTCATTCATCCTGGAGAGCAGGAAAAACATCTGCCGTTCCACATGGGCCGGCACAGTTCGCCATCCCTGCTCGTAGCTATGAACGGCCTTAAGCGATACTCCAAGCAGTTGAGCCATCTGTTTTTGCGTCTTTTTCAGCTTTTTACGGAAATATGAGAACTCTTTGTTGTCCACGAAAGATCCCTGGCAACCTTATCTTACGCATTTATTAATATGATCAGCATATTACCACATTGCGATAAACGATCATACTACGTTGTGGTATAATTGTCAAGTTTTTTTGTAAGGTCATCACTAAATATTGCGGTGGGACAAAATACATATCCGATAATAAAAAAAGGCGGCTCATCACAAAGATGAACCGCCCGGAACCAGAGAAGGAAACAATGGCACTACATTAATAATATAGCACCCCAGGATAACCATGTCAAGAAAAAAATACCACATCGTGGCAATTTTTAGTGTGATCTTGTTAAAACTTTATTAATACATCCCCTTCTTCTCTTGCTATATAGTAAAACATAAATGCCCAGAACAAAATAAATGATATCTCGAAAGATCCATTGCCCAGCGGAATTGATATACCCGGCTTCGCCCACAGAAAAACAGCCGCAATTGAATTCATGCCCTCTGACAAAATTTATGGACAATACGATGATAAAGACAAAAAGCATGCCGTTGATAATCAGTGCGGCCGACCGGGGATAAATTCCTATAAGCAAGACAAGCCCTGAAACCAATTCTATGAATGGCAGAATAATGGCGATCAGGTTTATTAAAACTCCAGGGAAAAGGTCGTATCCATAAATAATTTTTGCAAAATCTGCAGGAGAAATAATTTTGTAATAGCTGGCATAAATAAAGGTTATTCCGAGAATCCAACGTGATGCCAGTTCTATCCAACTATTGTCGAAGATATTTTTCAATTGTTTATTCAATCGGATAACCCCCCGCCTTCCAGCCTGGATAACTATCGATAAAAACACTTACATTTAGATATCCATGCTCGCGTTCCCTATCCAGAACGGATATGCATGTATCTTGGCTTGTTCTCAATAATACCTAAATCACTTAGCAGACGACCGTCAAATTGGAAGGGATATTACAAACAGACAAGTTTTTGTCGATGTTGAGACGTTAAGCGTCTAAAATATTTACCAGCCTATCTTTTCTTTAGGTGAGCGGGAAATATTTCATTCCATTGTGAATGATCATATCCAGCGCCCGGGGATGACTGTCTTGCAATATTTGCATCGATTCCCGTTCATGTTGTAGGCCGAAATGAAGTATCCGACTCGTTCAATCAAAAGTTTTTTACAATTATGACAATAGGTATTATTCCCCTCGGGAAAGGAAACGTTGCCCACATAGACATAGCGGATTCCCTCAGCCATGGCCAGTTCACGGAACCGGGCCAGAATCGAGAGCGGAGTGGACGGCAAGCGGTCGAGTTTGTACTTGGGGAAAAACCGTAAAAAGTGTAAAGGGTAATCGGGTCCCAGGTTTGAAAGGGTCCACTGGCACATCTGTTTGACCATGTCAGCGTCATCGGTATACCCGGGAACCACCAAATTCGTCATTTCAAAGTGGACGCCTTGCTCATGCAACGTTATAAAAGTGTCTAACACTGGCTGCAGCCTGCCGCCGTTTAATTTGCGATAGATGTCATCACTGAGCGATTTAAGATTGACATTTGCGCCGTCCAACACCTTGCATAGCTCCAACAGGGGTTCTCGGTTGATATAACCGTTTGAAATCCATAAATTGTGCAACCCATTGTCACGGGCCAGGCGGGCGGTATCAATCATGTATTCAAAAAAGATGATGGGCTCGGAATAGGTGTAGGCGATTGATGGCGTCCCAGCTCGCTGAGCCGCCTTAACTACATCCAAAGGAAATAGCTCGTAATTCCGGACCTCATGAGGCTTGGCCTGGGAGATTTCCCAGTTTTGACAATTCAAACAGCGAAAATTACAACCGGCGGTGGCGATGGAAAAGACTTTTGAACGAGGTTTGAAATGATAAAGCGGCTTTTTTTCAATAGGATCGATATTCACACTGCACGGGTTGCCATATACTAAACTGTACAGGGTGCCGTCCATATTGACCTTGGAACGACAGATACTGCGATCGCCAGGCGCCAGCACACACCGGTTGGGACATATACCGCACACCACCCTGTCATTGTTCGATTTTTTATAAAGAAAACCCTCGTGGGACCATTCCCACAGCTCTTTAGGCGCATCTCCTCTAAAGACTCTGCCGCGGATATCAGCGGGTCCCGAAGCCTCGCTCGTTGTCGTTGAAAAAGGCCAGAAGGCCCGGGCCGGCATGGCGGAACAAAGAAGCCCTGCACCACAGTACAGAAAATGACGTCTGCTTATCTTTTTCATGGCTCATTTCCGTTACAATAAAACTGTAAAGTTTAAGGCCAATCAATCCCGCTACAGCCAGAAAATTCCGAGAGAGAAAACACCGAGGAGACCTTATGCTGGCAATTTGAAAACAACTTTTTTCATCGTGAGGCTATCTTTAATCAAAGCCGAAGGTTGATTTTCTCTGTTGAAAATAGTTGGTAAGCGACAGATATAATATATTACATTGTGGTATATAATAACCAAATTATAGCGCCACTGTCAAGCTATTTTCAACTTGCTCAAGTTTCGCACCCTTATTTTAAGTGGAATAAATAAATCCTTTACTCAAGGACAGATATAGGGGAGTTTAATAAAATATTCATGCGGTTTTTAGCAACCCGGTATTTACGAGTAGAATCTTTTGGTTTAAATGTTGAAGTTTATTTAAAGCAGATTTGGGTATCTGTTGGGGCTTATTTAACGTTTTGCTTAATACTGTCCTGGATAATGCTTTTGCCGATTTAACCTGCTGTTTAACTGTTGAACTTTCCAATCTATTCTTTATTCAACATCTCACGTATTTTCCTTAATGTATCTGAATCGGTCTCATGAATTAATTTTACGAGCTTACTACGTTCATTTGTAAGCTCTTCGCCCATCTCTTCCACAGCTTCCGGCTCTATCTCCAAAATCTTACAAACAGTTTTAATTAGATTGGCCGGGGAAATCGGTTTATCCAATGTAATTCTTGGACGCAGTCCCGATGTCATGGCACT
>SDBT01014414.1_pt1 | contig 12609 bp, 8 predicted proteins | sample 2277101 | NCBI WGS metagenome assembly SDBT01 (sample SAMN10404973, study PRJNA504765) | marine sediment metagenome | isolation source: marine sediment core GS10_PC15, 103 cmbsf | place: Arctic Ocean: Southern Knipovich Ridge | collected 2010 | reverse complement strand
AGGGGTGGCCGATCCGCGCCAACCGCTATTACCGGACCGTCATCTTTGTCCCGAATTGCGCCGTATCATATAGAGATAGGGACACGGCATGCGCCGCCCCTCTCGTAGGTGGTACGTCCACGACGGCCATGTGCATCAGACGTACATTGTAACAACGTGGCAGGTGTGGTTTAGGAAACGACGGCAATGGAAGCTTCGCCGCTACCAACCTCAGACGCCCAGGACTGGGCCGAACGGTTTAACCGTTCGCTTCAGCAACAGCGCGAGCGGATTCGCGAGTTCCTTGCTGCGCAGCAGCAGCGGCTTGGCCGAGTGGAGGCCGAACTAGCCGGGCAGGTTCGGCGAATCGGCGACGAATTGGCTCAGACCCGCGACGCGACCCGCGAAGCCACCGATCAAGTCCAACAGCGCAGCGAACAACTTGCCCGCGAGCAGGAGACGCTCGAAGAACTCAAGCAGGAACTGGATGCCAAACAGGACCGCTGGGAGCAACTCCAGCAACAGACGGGCGAGCAGCACGAGGCGATGCTCTCGCAAATGCAACACCGGCAGGAACAACTCGACTCCCGCTGGGACGAGATTCTCCAGCGGCAACCGCAGATCGAAGAGGACGAGGCCCGGCTTCGCCACGACCGGGATGAGTTGGAGAAGGCCCAAGAGAAACTGCAACGAGAGTTGGACGAGCGACCCACCGTGGCATCCGAGGGTGGCGGCGGATCGGGTGACGACGAGTACCGGCGCCGCTACGAGATGTCCCTGGAGGATATCGAGGAGATAAAGGCCGAGAAGGCCGAGCTTCAACGGCAGCTTGCCGCAGCCGCGGAAAATTCGCCGATGGCAGCCGCGCCCGGTTCCGGCGGCACGCTCGATTGGGAGGCCGAAAAGCAACGTATCCTCGCTTCGCTGGAGTCCGATTACGACGGGGAGGACGAAGAGGAAACGGCCGAAAAGCTCAAGATCGAAGAGGTTATTCAAACCACCGAACGCTCGCTGTCCGAGAAGGACCGGGAGGTCGATGAACTGAAACACCTCCTGGAGAACCAGAGCGGGAATCTCGATTCAATGGCCGTCGGGGCGGCGGCGCTGGGGGAAATGCTCGATCAGGACGCCATCGTCATGGAAGAGCGCGAGAGGCTCAAGACGATGCAGGACGAATGGCAGGATAAACTCCGCAAGGCCGAGGTCGACATCTCCGTCGAACGGGCCAAGATCGCCCGCGATCGGGCCGAAATCGAAGAAAAACTTCGCGTGTTCGAAGAATATGGCGGCAACCAGACGGACGGCGACAAGCAGCCGGAAAAGCCGGTCCGAGGACGCTGGCTGGAACGCCTGGGCCTGAAGGACACGGACGAGCAGTAGCCGCCTGTGGGATAGTGCAGGCGAGACGCCTACACTACGAAAAGCATCCGCCGGGTGACCGCTACTCGGGCGGAGACGAGCGGCGGGGAAGGTGATCGAGCGACGGCGTAGTTTGCGGCGTGGGTATCGGTGAGGGCGCCGGACCGGTCACCGGCGCCGAGTTCAGCTTGACCCATTGGGCGTCGTGGATTTCACCGGACATCTTGCCGCCCTTGGCGTTCTTTGCACGATTGCCCGACCCCTCATCGAAGCGAAGCAACAGCACCGTCGACTTACCCTGGCTGTGGAGTTCGGCGGGCGGAGCGAAGGAGGCAGTGTAGACGGGCGTCTTGGATATCCGTACAGATTTGATCTGGCCATGGAAAAAATCGGCCGCGCCGAGCCCTCGCGTGCCGCTTGGCGCGGCTCCGATCACGAACGGAAGCTGGCTGGGGCTATGCACGTTTGTCACGGTGCTCGCGCGCTTCAGTTGCCCGTCCACGTACAATCGGACCTGATTGCCGTCGAAGACCCCGGCCACGTGGCTCCATTTCTTGCCGTCGAGCGGCACGTTGCTGTAGACCCGCGCAAGCCGCTCGTACATGCGGGTCGAGGTGCGGGAAGAGCGATACATGTAATAAAATCGAAACGTCCATCCCGAGGAGGAAAGGTCTAGCGAGAAGCCGGCTCTGCCTCGGGTGTTGATGTTACTGAGGACGGCCTGATTGGGGATTGCCCGGACGGGGATCGCCTGATTAGGGTTTGGCATCCCGGCACCGACGGCTCGGGCGACCGGCTTAACCAAGGCTTCGACTGTGATTGGACTTCCCGTTCCAAAAGCGAAGTTTGGCACGAGCAGATGACTCTTCTGCCCGTCGAACTTCAGCGCATAGTCGCCGAGTGACACGCCCATTTCTTTGAGCCGATTTTCTAGCTTACGGGCTCCCAAGCCCGTCAGCTTCGACAGTGCCTGCTTGTACCAGTACACGGCGCGGTCTTCAAGATGCGATTTTTCGAGGCCTTTTCGCTTCTTAGCGATTTCGTACCATTGGTTGCCCACCGCCACCTGCCCGACGGGCTCCTTCGGGCAGGCCAGATCCTGTCCGGCTAACTCGGCCAAAGCGGCGTCTTCTGCCTTAGCCAGCCAGGGGAGGCCCTTCTGCCAGTCGCCCGCAATAAAACAATACCAGCATCCGGCTACTTCGTTCGCTTTGGGATGGTCGGGTTTGAGTCGTAGTGCAGCGACGGCCTTCTGCGCCAGATCGTACCGCTTCTGCAATCCGTCCAATTCTTTTAGCGACGCCTGCAACTCGGCCACCAGGCGATTGTCCCGGAGTTTCCGCGCCGCGGGAATGGCGATCCGCACGAATTTGCCGGCCGATTTCACGTCGGCCCGGCTCAACGCCTCCGACCGCAACTCCCCGGCGAGGGACACGATCTTCTGATTATTGGCCGTCGCACCGGGCAGGGCAAGGACTGCCTTGGCCACCGTCGAGAGCGCTGCGGCCTTCATCCCCAGCGCGTCGACCGCGTAGAGCCGGTCGATCCGGTCGATGATCGCCAGCGCCCTGTTGAGGTCCCCTCCCTCGGTAGCCAGTTTGATTGCGGTCTCGAACAGCACGAAACGGGACGCCGGATCGTTGATGGTACCCTCCCCGTCGTGGCTCAACTGCTTGGCCAGGGCCAGCTTTCCCGCAGCGTTGTCGGCGTCCGCAAAGTCCTGCTTGTAGATGTACCGAATCTCTTTGATCTTCTTCCGCTTCGTGTCGGCGTCCGGCGGCAGAAGTTTCTTTGAGGTGGATGAGTCCGGCGGCGGATTTTCTTTGGGCGGCTCGTCCGGCGGTGGATTCTCTTTGGGTGTCTCGGGTACCGCGGCCACCTGCGTTTGCTGCCACACCGGTTGAAAATCGTGTCTGTCTCCCGGCCGTAGCGACACGCGCGACCTGATCGTCTCGTAACCGGGGCGCAACATTATCACTACGTGGGCACCCGGCGACAGCGGATACTCTACGTTGCCGGTAGCGGGAACCGGCATGCTGCTATCGTCGATCAACACGCGGGCGTTGTGTCGTTGGTCCTCGGGCCAATTGAGCACGAGCAACGTTTTGGGATCTTCTTGCGGCGGCTTCGCAATCGGAGGCTCATCCGGCGGGATCTGCTCCTCAATGGGATCATCTGCCGGTGCGTTGTCGGGACGGGTATCCCCGTTGGCCGCCCGGTCCGGTCGTCGGTCGTCGCTGGCAATCTCGTCGTCGTAGTTGCGGCTGACAACGAAAGCCAACACAATGATGACGACAAGTACGCCGCCTGCGATCGCGGCAAGATACATCCAGAGCGACCGTTGCTTCGAGTCAGCAACGATCGCGACGGGCCGGTGGGTCTCCGTCTTTAGGGCGTCGATTACGGGTACAGTCTTAGCGACGGGCGCTGCTTTGACGCGCGGTTCCGGTCGGGCTACGGCACGTACGGCCGGACGTTTCTGTGCCTCCAATTGATTGCGCAGCACCTCATCGTACGCGGTCTTCTGTTCGGTGTTGAGCAACCGAACCCTGGCGGTCGCGATCTCGTTGAGGATCTTCTGCGACCACTCGGAGTGTTGGCCGCCGGCGAAGTTCCTCAGGTGGGCCATTCGCTGGTCGGCCGCGTTGTCGATCACATCGGCATCCGACTCGAAGAGCTCGACCCCCAACAGCCGATAGGCATTGGGCGGCTGATGCTTAGGCGGAATCCCCAGCCACTTCAGATATGGATCAAAAGGCGCAGCCATCGGTGTCTCCAACCGGCGGGATCTCTAGGGCGATTACTCCACTGTTCGACGGTCCATGTGGCTGGTTGGTTCCACCTTCACGACAGAAAGCCACCACATCAGTTGTTATTGTGACGTACCCGGCCCCGCGACGCAAGATGGGTGCAGGGCCCCCAATTGGCCACAAAGATGGGAAAGAGGGGGGGGAATAGGAGCTGCCCTATCCGAAATAGTCCGGCTCGTTGCCCGGCTTCCACTTGATGTTGCAGCCGATGCTGGGCATCTGATTTTCTAGGGCCGGGTGATTGGCCAGGACGGCCTCGAGCGCCTCGCGAAGATCTTTGCCGGTTACCGGCACCTCGTTGCTCGGCCGGGCGGCGTCCATCTGACCGCGGTAAACGAGCCTGAGCTGTTTGTCGAAGACATAGAAGTCGGGCGTGCAGGCGGCGCGGTAGGCTTGGGCCGTCTCCTGGGTCTCGTCGTAAAGATACGGAAACGTGTAGCCTCGAGCTTTCCGCTCGTCGGCCATCATCGACGGGCAGTCGTCGGGGTAGTTCTCCACGTCGTTCGAGTTGATCCCGACGACGGCCACGCCTCGCTGCTGATACTCGCGGGCCAACTCCGCCAAACCGTCGGCGATGTGCTTGACAAACGGGCAGTGGTTGCACATGAACACAACCAACAAGGCCGACGCGTCGGCGAAATCTCCCAGCGAGACGGTCTTGCCGTCGGTGTCTGACAGCGAGAAATCGGGGGCGGCAGTACCCAGGGGCAGCATCGTACTGAGAGTCTTGACCATAATCTCGATCTCCTTGCGTGAGTGCTGGGTCAGATCGGCAACTGCGACCCGACTCGGTATTATACCCCCCGAGTCAACCCCGGGCAAAGCCGCAAGCGGCGGGGTGGGCGGAGCCGCAAGCGGCGGATTACCGGAGACAAAACAGCCGCCGGGCATTGGCGGTCGTTTGGGCGGCGAACTGCTCGATATCCGTGCCCCGCAGTTCGGCCAGACACTTCGCCACCAGCGATACCTGCGCCGGTTCGTTCCGCTTCTGCTTGCCACGCAGCGGATGCGGCACCAGATAGGGACTGTCGGTCTCGATCAGGATGCGGTCGTCCGGGATCGTGACGGCCACTTCACGCAACGGGCGGACCCTCTTGTTCGTGTAGGTGACCATCCCGGAAAAACTGACAAACAGCCCCAGATCGAGGCACTGCCGGGCCATCGTTGCGTCGCCGCTGAAGGAGTGCAGCACGCCGCGTAACGGACTCCTATCGGCTGCCGCGCGGAGCATCGGTATCAAGTCGGCCTCGGCGTCGCGGCAGTGGATCACCACCGGCAGGCCGCGTTGCCGGGCAAGCTCCAGGTGCCGATCGAAGTAGTCCTGCTGCACGTCCGGCGGCGTGAAGTCCCAGTAGCGGTCCAGTCCCGTCTCGCCGACGGCCACCACCCGTGGATGATCGGCCATCGCCACGACTAGGTCCCAATCGTCCGGTACGGCTTCGCCGCAGTAGTTCGGCTGGATCCCCACGGCCGCATGGATTTGTGAATAATCTTCGGCCAGCGACAGCGCCTTCTGACTCGAAGCGGCCGAGATACCCACGCAAACGATCGCCTCAACGCCCGCCTGCCGACTCCGCTCGACAACCGCCTCCCGGTCGTCGTCGAACTCAGGTTGATCGAGATGGGCGTGGGTGTCGAGGTAAAGCATGAAGCACGAATGACGAATGACGAATGGCGAATGAACCGTACTTCGTCATTCGTCATTCGTGCTTCGTCATTTCCTCCAAGTGTCCTTGCGTGTTGCCTAGCACTTCCTCGGCCAGTTCGCGCCAGGTTGGGGCCTCGGCCAGAGCGGCGACGCAGGCCTTCATGGCGGTTACGTCGGCACGTTGCGATTGGATCAATTGGTCCGACAGGTAGGCCAGATCGAGGTCGGCCAGCCCGATGAATTTGCCGGAGAACCGCCCCGGATTGGGCCGGTCGCCGAGTTCCACGATGGCATGGGAAACTCGATCGCAGTAGAGCCGCCGGTCGGCCGTCGACCGCTGGAGCGCCGCGGCGGCCTGTTGGTCGTCGGCGTCGACCCACGGCTTGGCCTCGTCCAGGTACATTGCCAGCGAGCGGGAGAGGACCCGCAAGAGCCGTTGCAACACGTCGATCACGTCGGTCGGATTCATGACAGGCGACTATGCTCCGAACAAGGACTGTGCGGCCTGCGAGGCGTAACTGAACAGATCGTTCCACCACACACCCAGCACGAGCACCGGCAGCGTGACGGTTACCAGTAGCGCGCCGGGAACCGAAGCCAGCGGGATCCGGGCGGCCGGGCGGTCGTCGGGTTCCGGCTGGAAGATCATCACTCGGACCACGCGGAGGTAGTAGAACAGGCTAATCACGGTGTTCAGCCCACCGATCACCAGCAGGGCCAGCAGCCGCCCGTCGAGTTCGGCAAGCGAGCCGGTGTCGAACTGCACGGCCAGGGAACTGAAGGCGGCAAACTTGGCGGCGAATCCGGCCAGCGGCGGCAGGCCGATCAGGCTGAACATGACAATCGACAGGCAGATAGCGAATCCGGGCGAGCGGCGGATCAGCCCGGCGTAATCGGCAATCGATTCGCTGTTGATTGCGTTGCGCAGGAAAGCGACCGCGGCGAAGGCACTCAGGTTCATAAACAGGTAGATCGCCAGGTAGAAGGACACCGCGGCAATCGCTCCGCGGGCCCCGGCCGGATCGCTGCCGGCCATAGCCACGGCCGCCGCGACCGGCATCATCATGTAGCCGGCGTGTGCGATTGTGGAGTAGGCCAGCAGCCGCTTCATGTTCGTCTGTCCGTAGGCTGCCAGATTGCCGAACGTGCAGGTTATCGCCGCCAGCAGGGCGATCAGCCCGCAGGCGTACTGGCGGACCGGCTCCAGGGCGGCGGTCAGTTCGGTGGTCCCCGCGGTCGAGAGCCCGACCGCCAGCCGCACCAGCAGGCCCAAGGCGGCAGCCTTGCTGGCGATCGAGAGGAAAGCGGCCACTTCGGCTGTGGCGCCCTCGAACACGTCGGGTGCCCAAAAATGGAACGGTACGGCCGAGAGCTTAAACGCCAGGCCGACCATCACCATCAGCCCGGCCAGCACCAGCACCACCCGCCGGTCAGACTCGGCCCAATTCTGCAACTGTTGCACGGTCTGCCCGCCGTGCGAATCTCGATGTTCGAGCAGGGCGATCAGTTCGCTTCTCTGGGGCAGATCGGCGAACTCGCCATGGCGCAGTTCTTCGAGCAGTTCCTCACTGTGAAACGTTTCGTGACCTTCCGCTGCAACCTCGTGCTCGAGGAACGTCTGTTTCTGATGCATCTGGGCCAACCGTGTGGCCATCGTGGGCAGGTGGGCCGTGCCCAACGCACCGACCAGCAGACTAATGCCGTAGAGCATCACGCCGGCGCAACCGGCGCCGAAAACGGCGTACTTTAAGGCGGCTTCGGTTCCCTTGCGGCGATGGCGTTGCAGGGCGGCCAACACGTAGGACGGCACGCTGGCCATCTCCACACCCAGGAAGACGATCATCAGGTGGTTGGCCGAGACCATCAGGCACATCCCCAGCAGGGCCCCGAGCACGAGCACGTAGAACTCGGTGGCGTCTTCCCGCTTGGGTACGCCGGAGATCTGACACCATGCGACGAATAGGATCGCAAACACCAGCAGCAGACACCGCATGTAGACGGCAAACGCATCGAACGTCAACATGCCGGTGAAAATCGGCGTGGAATCGGTCGGCGGAGCCCACGGTTTGGCGGCCAGCAGCGCAACGGTCAGTCCGGCGAGCATCACGTAGAATGCGGCCGACTTGACTCGCGGCACGATCATCTGCGCCAGCAGCAGTAGTACGATCGTCGCACACAGCAGCACCTCCGGCAGGAAGGCCGACAGCGACGGGCCGAGCGTGTCGGCAATGGCGTTCTGTACTAGATTATAGAAACTCACGGCTGCTGCAATTCCTCAAAGTTTGTAGGGTGGGTCGAGGAACGAGACCCACGCGACGGATACTGACCTGCGATGGTTGCCGGATTCGGACGCGCCGTGCTTCGTGAGACCGGCCTGCCGATCGGTTCGCGTGGGTCTCGTTCCTCGACCCACCCTACAGACACCGGCACTATCACCTCCACCTCCACCGGCACGACCGCGCCGTTGTGGGCCGTCAAATCATCGATCATCTTCTCTACCGTCGGGGTCATGTACTGAAGCAACGCCTGCGGATACACGCCAAAGGCAATCGCCAGCGCCAGCAGCGGCACGGCGATCGATATCTCGCGGCGGGTCATCGGCTTCAGGGCGTCGCCATGCGGGCCTTTGTATTCCGCACCAAGGTAAACTCGTTGAATCGTCCAGAGAATATACCCGGCCGTGAGGATCACCACACCGGCGGCGATCACGGCCAACAGCTTGCTGAAGTTCCAGGTAGCCAATACGACGAGCACCTCGCCGATGAACCCGCAGAGCCCGGGCAATCCCAGGCCGGCGAAGAAGATCCCCATCGAGAGGGCTCCGAAGACGGGCATCTTCGAGAACAGCCCGCCGAACTTGTTGAGGTCGCGGTGATGTACCCGATCGTAGATCACGCCGACCAGGAAGAACATGCCGGCCGAGCTCAGCCCGTGGGCGATCATCTGGAACATGGCGCCGTTGATTCCCATGGCCCAGTAGTCGGTGAGTTCGCGGTTGCCGACGGTCGTGCTCCAGACGCCGATACCCAGCAGCACGTATCCCATGTGGCTGACGGAACTGTAGGCGACCAGCCGTTTGAAGTCGGTTTGAGCCAGAGCGGCAAAGGCCCCGTAGACCATGCTCAACACGCCGACGCCACAGACCATCCAGGCCAGATCGAGCGCCGCGGTGGGACAGATCGGGTAGCAGACGCGCAGCACGCCGTAGCCACCCATCTTCAACAGCACGCCGGCCAGGATCATCGAGATGGGCGTGGGGGCCTCGACGTGGGCGTCTGGCAACCAGGTATGCACCGGCACGGCCGGCAGCTTGATCACAAACCCGATAAACAGCAGCACGAAGGCCCACAAGGCGAGCGACTGGCCAAGGATCGGCGCGGCCGGATCGTCGAACGGCGAGTCTTCCAGTTGGCCGATCTTGGCCAGGGCCAGCATGTTGAAGGTATGGACGGCCGGTTTCTCTTCTCCCGCTTCCGGCACCTGTTGCAGCTTGTCCTCCTGATCCAGATGGACAGCGGCAGCGACTCGCTGGGGCGAACTCAGGTCGTTCAGATCGCTACGGAAGTAGAGCATCAGCAGGGCGATCAGCATCAACACGCCGCCGACGAGCGTGAAGAGGAAGAACTTGATGGCCGCGTACTCCCGGCGTGGCCCGCCCCAGATGCCGATGAGGAAGTACATCGGCAGCAGCATCACTTCCCAGAAGATGTAAAACAGGAAGAAGTCCAACGCCATGAACACGCCCAGCATGCCCGTCTCCAACAGCAGAAACAGCGCGCAGTAGGCCTTGGGGTGTTTGTCGATTTTCCAACTCGCCCCCATGGCCAGCACGCACAGAAACGACGTCAGGACTATCAGCGGGAAGCTGATGCCGTCGATGCCCAACATGTAGTGGATGTTGAAGGCGGGGATCCAGGGGATGCAGACGACGTTTTGCATCTCTGCCGTACCCAGCGCAAATTGCGCCGATTCGCTATCGGCGACGCCCGACGGAATCGCCATCCAGGCCGTCAGCAGGAAGACGGCCACGGTGACCAACAGAGAGAATCGCTTGACCAGATCTTCGCGGCCTTTGGGCATCAGCGACACCACCAGGGCGCCGGCAGTCGGCAGGAAGATGATCAGGCTCAACAGGACGAGCGGTTTGGATAGATCGGGGAAAACCATTTTTTGCTAAGCCGCAAGCGGCCTTGATTATAGGGTGTAGTTCCAGTAAAGGCTGACCAGTACGAACAGCCCGACGGTTCCGACGGCGATCCAGACGACATACTGCCGCAGGTTGCCGGTCTGGACGGTGCGTAACTTCAGGCCGAGGGCGTAGGTCCATGCGGCCACCCGGTCGATCAGGCCGTCGACGAACGTGCGGTCGATCCAGTCGTCGATCCGCGAGACGGCCTTCACAGCCCGGGCCGAGTTATCGGTTACCCAATCGATGCCCCGTTTGTCGATCGCGGAGACCCATCCGGAAACCTTCAACGTCGGGCGGATGAACAGGAAGGCGTACAACTCGTCGAACCACCACTTGTTCAGCAGGAAGCGATGCAACGGGGCAAATTGCTTTCGGGCGTCCTCCGGGTCGAGCTTCCGCAGCCCATAAAACACGGTGGCCAGCAGGAAACCGGTCGCCGCCATGGCGAACGCGATCAGCCCGGCATTGACGTGGATTGCGTGGTCGGTGTGCCCGACGTGTTCGGCCGGATAAGCCACGTTCGTCAATTCGCTCGCCGCCGGATGGACCGTGACCGCCGGCCGGGCCTGTTCGAGCAGCGGTTCCAGCCCCAGTTCGGTGAACGGCACGTTCCAACCGACCACGACCGCAAACACCGCCAGCACGACAAGCGGCACGACCATCGTGCGGGGCGACTCGTGGGCGTGTTCGTAAACGTGCTCGTCCCGCGGCTTGCCGGCGAACGTCATGTACCATAGGCGGAACATGTAGCAGGCCGTAATCGCTGCACCCACCACCGGCGCGTAATAGAGCCAGGCGTGTTGCGGATTGAGCGCCTTGAACGACAAGGCCTGGGCGATGATGTAGTCCTTCGAGTAGTAGCCGCTCAGTCCGATCAGCAGCGGGATACCCGCCCCGGAAATCGCCAGGCAGCCGACCAGCATCGTGCCGGCGGTCCAAGGCATCTTCTTGCGGAGCCCGCCCATCTCCGGCATCTCGTTGGTGTGGCAGGCGTGAATTACCGACCCGCTGCAAAGGAACAGCAGGGCCTTGAAGAAGGCGTGTGTAAACAGGTGGAACAGCCCGGCCAGCCATCCGCCCAGTCCCAACGCCAGCATCATGTAACCGAGTTGACTGACTGTGGAATAGGCCAGCACGCGTTTGATGTCGGTGGCTGTGATCGCGATCGTGGCGGCGATGAACAGCGTGATGCAGCCGACGTAGGCGATCACCAGCAACACCTCGGGCGTGAAGGCCGGATAGAACCGCCCGACCAGGTAAACCCCGGCAGCGACCATCGTGGCGGCATGGATCAATGCGCTGACCGGCGTGGGGCCTTCCATGGCGTCGGGCAGCCAGACGTGCAGCGGGAACTGGGCGCTCTTGCCCATGCACCCGCAAAAGATTCCCAGTCCGCCGATCACCAGCAGCCAATAGCCGTGTTTCCACCGCTTCTCGGTTTCGGCAGCGACGTTTTCCTTGGCCTCTTCGGGAGTTTCTGCCGCGAGTTGGATGGCCTCGATTTCGGCGGCGGTCGGCAAGGTGACCATTCGTCGCGGCACGGGCAGCGTGTGGTTCTCGTGGGCCGCGTGCTTGGCATTTTCGATCTGGCCGAAGATACCGACTTGCGTCACGTTGCCGTCGGCGTCCTCGACGTCACCGAACGAGAACGTTCCCAGCCCGGTCCAGAAAACCATCAGCCCGATAATCATGCCGAAGTCGCCCACGCGGTTGACGATGAAGGCCTTGTTGGCCGCGGTGCTGGCGCTGCGGCGTTCGATGTAGAAGCCGATCAGCAGATAGGAGCAGATGCCGACCAGTTCCCAGAACATGAAGACCATCAGCACGTTGCCGGCGATCACCAGCCCCAACATGCTGAAGCAGAACAACGACAGGTACTGAAAGAACCGGTGGTAGCGGCCGGGACGCGTTAGCTTGCTGCCGTCGGCGAGCGTGACCAGCGGGTCGGTCACGTCCTCGAGTTCTTCGTGCATGTAGCCCATCGAGTAGATGTGGATGCACGAGGCGATCAGCGTAACCATGCAGAACATGGCGATCGTCAGCGAGTCGATGTAGTAGCCGACGGTCAGTTCGAGCGAGCCGAACTCAGCCAGCGTGTACCAGTCGCCGTTGACCGGCTCGGCCGTCGGTGGCGGGTGAAATTCGCCGTGTGCGACGTGATAATCGGGAGCCTCCAGCGCGTGGTCGGGGGCCGAGATCCAGCCGACTAGGGCGGTTACCGAGAGCACGAACGAGAGCAGGATCGCGCCGGCGGCCACGTATCCGGCACAGCGGCCGGCCTTACCCATTCGCGGTCCGAAAAACAGGATCAGCACGAACGACCCCAGCGGCAGCAGCCAGGCCAGGCCAAGGAGGATCGGCAATGTGGCGTTCAGGTTCACCCTTTCAACTCCTCCGCTCGATCCACGTCCACGGTTGCATGGCTATGGTAGTAGCACAGCGCGATAGCCAGCGCCACGGCAGCCTCGGCCGCCGCCAGCACGATCACGAACATGGCCATCAGTTGCCCGTCCAGCCCGATGGCCCAATTGTCGGCCCGCAGCCCGGGCGAGCCGAAGGCCACCAGATTCACGTTGGCCCCGTTGAGCACCAGTTCAATCCCCATCAGTATTCCGATCGCGTTG
>SDBT01014412.1_pt1 | contig 12610 bp, 9 predicted proteins | sample 2277101 | NCBI WGS metagenome assembly SDBT01 (sample SAMN10404973, study PRJNA504765) | marine sediment metagenome | isolation source: marine sediment core GS10_PC15, 103 cmbsf | place: Arctic Ocean: Southern Knipovich Ridge | collected 2010 | reverse complement strand
CGCCGCTGCCCGTCGAGTGGCAGCTCGATCACCTCCCAGGAAAAGTGGATTCCCATGTCCTTGGCGGCCTGCTCCAGAGCGGGGATGTCGCGGTCCATGTTGCCGGGCACCGCGTAGACCGGGGCTTTGGAAGAGGCCAGTACCTCCAGGCACTCGACCGAGCCGATATCGCCGCAGTGGACGAGGGCGTCGACCTGGCGATTCTCGAAAACATCCAGGGCGTTCTCCAGGCGGGCGGCCTTGCCGTGCGTGTCTGAGACGATTCCGATTTTCATCTAACGTGCCTCAACCCTGATGCTTGCCTGGCGGCAGATGCGTTTGGGCCCCGGGAGTCTCCAGTAGGCGGCCCCAAGTGCGTCAAAGTCTTTTCTGCCGCCCCGTCAAACTTGGCGCCCGACCAAACGCCAAGTTTATGCCCAAGGCGCGTTGCCTTTCAATGCGATTTCCGCCCTGCGGGGCGATTTTCACGTCCCTCCAGATTCGTCGCCGAGTGATCGGCTGGGGCGACGAGTCGGCGGAAAACCCAGTAACGCGACAGAACGAAGTTGGAGATAGTTCCTACGACAATGCCGATGAACGCGGCCAAAAGCTCCAGCAACCTATTCTCAGCGAACATCCCGATCTGTGTCGTCATCACCATGTAGATCGACCAGCTAAGGACGGCCCCTACGCTGCAGGAGGCGGCGAAACGGATGTACTGACCGAGAATCCTACTGCTCCGGCTGTAGCTGAAGGTGAACCGCCGGTTCCAGATAAAGTTCCAGGTCATGGCGACCAAGATAGCTATCACGCGGGCCAACCATCCGGCAAGACCGGCCCAGCGGAGCCCGGCGAACGTTCCCAGGTCCACCACCATTCCCGTCGCCCCGACAAGGCAGAACTGGAGGAAGTAAGACAGCGAGCCGTACTTGAAGTCCGCCAGGCGCTTGATGTGGCGGAGGTAGTTTAGCTGCTGGGCGAAGGTGAGCTTGCTTTCACCGAAGCGTCGGTCGGCGAAGTGGATGGGCACCTCGAGGATTCTCCGGCAGCGACACTTGACCATCAGTTCCAGGCCGATCTTGTAGCCGATGGGGTTGAGCTGCTCGGTCTGCTCGAACACAGCCCGCGGCAGGAGGAAGAACCCGGCCATCGGGTCCTTCGCCGGCGTGAAGGGCCGGGCGATCAGCGTGGCGACCTTGCTGTTGAGCCATCGGAACATCCCCCAGTTTTCGTCGGTGCTTGCCCCCGGGACGTATCGGCTGCCAATGACGAAATCCGCCTGTTCGGTCTCGATGCATTCCAGCATGGCGGGAATCGCCTCTGGGGGGTGGCTCAGGTCGGCGTCCATACAAAGCAGTGCATCGCCCCCGGCCTCGGTGAGGCCCCGAACGACAGCCGAGCTCAGGCCCCGTTCGCCGACGCGCGTGATGATCCGCACCGGGTGCCCTTGCCCGGCCAGCTCCGCGACGATCCGATCCGAGCCGTCCTGGCTGTCGTCGTCCACGATGATGATCTCGTAGGATCGGCCCGACGGGCCCATCGTCTTGGCGATGCGTTCAAGCAGCGGGGGAAGGTTCTCGGCCTCCCGAAAGGTCGGCACCACGATCGAAACGTCTGGATGGTCTTGTTTTGGCTCGGACATCTCGGGTCTAGCTGTTTTCGGATTCAGGGGCCATCGAATCTCATGGAAAAAAGGGTTGCCGAATCGGCTCGCGTCGGCCAAGGGTGTCGATGATGTCTTCTAAGGCTGCCGCGAGCTTCGAGTCGGGTCTGGTCTTTTCCAGAGCGGCGGCGGCGGCCTTCTCGGCCTGATCGAACAAGCCCATTTCGGCGTAGGCTGCGGCGAGGGAGGCCAGCATCGCCGGATCGCCGCTTTGAAGCTCCAAGGCCTTCCTTGCCAACTTGACGGCTTCGACGCCATTTCGCAGCGAGGCCTGCGGGTGGGCTGCCCGGACCCACGCCAGATCGCCCATCGTTCGAGCTTGGTTCGGATCAAGCGTCAGGGCATGTTCGAAACGCTCGACAGCCTCGGCGGGCATGTCGGCTCGCAGCAGACAATACCCGACGGCGTGATGGGCCAGCGGCGAGTTCGGTCCGATCTTCAGGAGAACATTCAGATTAGCCAGCGCTTCCTCACGCCGCCCGAGTTGGATCAGACAGATGGCCAGATTCACACGGTCTTCAAAAACGTTGGGCTGAATGGCCAACGCACGGGCAAAGTGACCGGCGGCCTCGGCGAAACGTTCCTGTCGCTGGCGGATCGTGCCCAGCCCGCTATGCGGCTGTCGCATGTTCGGGTTGATCTTCATCGCCGCGTTGAACTCGGCGGCGGCCGCTGCCGGACGTCCCGTCTCCATCAGCAGAATACCCATGTCCGTCCGCCACTCGAAATTGTTCGGATCGATCTGCTTGAGCAGGCGGAAGTGCTCCAGGGCCTCGTCCAGTCGGCCCGATCGGCTCAGCACCACGGCGAGCTGGTAGCGGGCCTTGTGATGTTTGGGGCGGAGGTGCAGGACTTCTTTGAAAGAAGCAGCCGCCTCGTCGAGTCTTCCGAGGACCTTGTACGCCAGGCCGCTGTTGAAACGGGCTGAGGCGCTCTGCTCGTCCAGCCTGATGGCTTCCAGCAAATACGCCAAGGCCTCCTCGGTTCGACCCATCTGCATTAGCAGGAGGCCACAATTATTGTGGGCCGGGGAATCGGCCGGGCGAAGCTCGGTGGCCGTCGTAAGGTGTTCCAGCGAATCTTGCTGGAGTCGGGCCTTCTTCTGGGGATCCTTTTCCTTATGGCCCCGCTCGGCATAGATCGTTCCCAGGTTATAATGTCCCATCCAAGCGTTGGGATTCAGGGGAAGGTTATACTCCCAGAGGCTGACCTGATCTTTCAGCCGCGTGCTCTGATTCCAGGCCAGGGCCGAAAGAACGCTTGCCACAATAATGGCCGCTCCGATGCCGACAGCGCGCACGGCCGGGGCTTTTCGTTTGAAAAAACTCCATCCCACCCCGACCGCCAGCGCGATGGGGCCGATGATCGCAAGATGCTGCAGGTGATCGGCCACCAGCGAATGCATCGCGAAGGCCATGTCAAAGAACCCCAGCACGGGGAAAAGCAGCGCTAGGTAGTAGGTCAGCATGAAGTAGGGGCTCCGGGCCGAGCCCTTCCGACGCATCCAGAGCACGATCCAGACACCGATCAAGGCCACGCCGGGTAAGTAAGAGACGAAGACGGTCTCGTCGACGTTCCAGCGCGGGTAGATCATCAACAGCTTATGCGGAAAGAAGACCTTGGAAATGTAGAACCATGGAATCCACCCGGCCGCGGCCAGGCGAGAGAGGAAACCCTCCGGCCGAACCACCTCATCGCGGATCGCCCCGGTCTGCTGCAGCACGACCGTCATATAGGAGATGCCCGCCGCCAGGACAAGGAAGGGGGCCACCCATGCGACATCCCGCAGGGAAAGCCGTCTCCGCCGCCACCAGACGCAGCAGAGCAGCACAACCGGTAGCATGACCACCGAAGCCTTGCTCAGCAGCGCCAGGGCAAACATGGCCGCCGCCAGGACGTATGCTTGAACGCTTCGTTGCCGGTCGAATTGCAGGTAGAAAAAGATCGACAGCAGATAGAAGATGATCGACAGGACGTTCTTTCTCTCGCTGATCCAGGTGACCGAGGCGACGTTGACGGGATGGATCGCGAAGATCAACGCCGCCAGCCACGCGCCGGGTATTCTCAGCCTGCGCAACACCGCCCAAAGCAGCAATACCCCGATGGCGTGCATCACGGTGTTGGTAACGTGGTAGCCGGTGGCCTCTTCCCCCCACCACCGCCACTCCAGCCACAATGTCGACCAGGTCAAAGGCAGATAGTCCGGGGCGTCCGTGGTGAACCAGAAGCGGTAGATGCCGTCGTCGGCGCGCATCATACGGTTGTGAGTCAGCAGCAGGTTGTCGTCCCAGATAAAATCCGCCTGCATGCCGGGGATGTAGACGAACACCGTCAGCAGGACCAGAACGATGGCCCCAAGCAGGACTTTCCGCCCCGAGACGCCGTCGGTCTCCGCTGCAATAGCGAGGGCTTCGGGCTGTTGAGGCGGAGTCTGTCGCTTCTTCGCCATGGGCGTATTCTAACAGAGTTCAGTTATCGACTCGGGCGCGCCCGGCCTTCGTGCGAGCCTGCCGGATAGGACGATGATAAGAGTTCTTATTCAAAAAGGTTATCAGATGCAAGATCGGAACACATTCCCTTGCCCTTGCTTTGCCCCATGCCGGCTGGTTCGCTGCAGTGCCTATCAGGCCTGGATATCTCGCCCGATGTCGGATTGGCTCAGTGAGTCGATGACGACCTCGGCCAAGCTCAGGTCGCCGGGCGTCGTAATCTTGATGTTTCGCGGATCGCCCATGACCACGTGAACGGGATAGCCGGCCTGGGCGACCAGGTGGGCGTCGTCGGTCGCATCGGTCCCGCCGGCGTATGCCCCCAGCAGCACGTCCTTTCTAAATACCTGCGGCGTCTGGGCCTCCCAGAGGTCCTCGCGGGAAACCGTCGCCTCGATCAGCTCTCCGCAGACCTTCTTGAGCGTCCCATGGACCGGATAGGCCAGGATGGCGGCGCCGTGGTGCTGGGCCTCGGCGAAGACCGCGTCGATCAAGGCCGGAGATATGCACGGCCGGACGGCGTCATGAACGCAGACGAACTCAACATCCTCCAAAACCCCGGCCAAGGCATTGCGAACAGACTCGCTGCGCCTCGACCCGCCCGGGACCAGGCTGATCGGACACCCCGCGGCGCGCCCGGCCAGGCAGGCCTCGGCCTTGGCCCAATCATCCGGCCCAACGACCACCTGTATCTGGCAGACGTCCGGGCGAGATGCGAACGCCTCCAGAGTGGCCATGAAGATCGGTCGGCCCCTGATCGGGCGGAATATCTTATTCTCCTCGGCGCCGAACCGCTTGCCCCGCCCGGCGCCCGGGAGGATCACGCTGAATTTGGCCATGATCGTTGCCTTTCACTGCCTATGCGGGCGCATCGTAACACGGTCCGGCGCCCGGCAGCAACCGCAAGGTGCAGGCGGGCGTCCGTTCCAAAGGTCGTATGATCCTTGAAGTACAGACACCGGAAGCGGTCGAACGTGTGGGATGTAGCGAACCATCCGAACAAGAATCGGAATCCGGCCTGTTTTCAAACCGTCCTCATCACTGCCGGACTGAAAACCAGTGGCTACCCGAGCAACAGGTGGCTATCCAGACATTCCAGATCACCGAAACGAACGGTGGGCGGGCACAAGAGTTCCATAGCACGACCAAGGCCTGGCCAGATGACGATCTGATCGGGTTGCTGAAGGACGCTGGCTTCCATGAGACAGCCCGCCGTGATGATTGGCCATGCAACACCGACGACTTGAAGCTGTGGGTCGCCAGAAGGAGATGATTCCTGCTTGAAGGTTCGTTTTTGTCGCAGGGCCCAAACCAACGGGCCTGTTAACCTGCGGCGGGTTGTTCAAGAGAGCATGCGGCTTGGCCAGGGATGTCACATTATTCTCAAAACCCTTGACTCTGTAGTATAGTACGGACCGTATCATTGAATAGAGGCGATGAGAAAGGAATCGGAAATGAACTCGCTGACAATTGGAAAAGTGGCCTGCCAAGCGGGCGTTGGCGTCGAAACCGTCCGGTTTTACGAGCGAGAGGGCCTGATCGAGGAGCCCCCGCGCCGAGCGTCCGGCTACCGGCAATACCCGCCGGAGACGCCCGCACGGATTCGCTTCGTCAGACGTGCGAAGGAACTCGGGTTCACCCTCAAGGAGATCAAGGAATTGCTCTCGTTACGGGCGTCACCGAACTCGCGGTGCACGGACGTTCGGCAGCGGGCAGAGGCAAAGATCGAGGACATAGAGCAGAAGATACGCGACCTTCAAAAGATGAAGAAGGCTCTGACGCAACTGACAGCAGCTTGCGATGGGCGCGGGCCGGTGACTGAGTGCCCGATTCTTGAAGCACTGGAGGATTGACTATGGCCACTGTCGAACTGATCTACGACCGCGATTGCCCGAACGTATCAAAAACAAGGGCAAATCTCCTCCATGCGTTCACCGAGGCAGAGCAACCGGCTCGCTGGGTGGAATGGGATCAAAGCGATCCCGAGAGCCCGCCATACGTCCGTGGTTATGGATCGCCAACGGTGCTTGTCGGGGGCGAGGATGTGGCCGGGGCCGAGCGGTCTTACAATGTTTCCTGCTGCCGGCTTTATGCAAGCCCGTCCGGCGAGATGCGGGGTGTGCCTTCGGTCGCGGCCATCGTGTCAACCATGCAGGCGGCCGCGGGCGTGATATCCGATGAACCGCCGCGAAAAACCGGCTGGCGAAGTTCCTTGGCGGCGCTGCCCGGTGTTGGCGCAACGCTTCTGCCGGTGGGATTGTGTCCGGCTTGCTGGCCCGCCTATGCTGGCTTGCTCAGTGCGCTGGGGGTCGGATTTCTGTTGAAGATGGCCTACCTGCTGCCCGTGACGGTCCTGTTCCTCTTGGTCGCGGTTGGCGCGCTGGCCTTTCGGGCCAGAACACGCAGGGGCTATGGTCCCTTTATCGTTGGCCTGGCTGCCTCTGCGATCGCTCTTATCGGAAAGTTCGTCTTCGTCTCGGATGTGGCCATGTACGGCGGGGCTGTCCTGCTGATGGCGGCATCTGTTTGGAACGCCTGGCCGCCAAAAGCGACCGACGGAAACGGCGGCGTCTGTCCTGCTTGTGCTCCTGAAGGACAGGCGTCGCACACACAGCAATCGGGAGCGAAGGAAGCGTCATCATGAACGCAAAACAGAAGATTGAAGTATTCAGTGCAGGCTGCCCCGCGTGCAAAGAGACGATTGAACTGGTCAATCGCGTGGCCTGCCCGTCGTGCGAGGTCAGCGTGCTGGACATGAACCAGCCCGAGGTGGCCGAGCGTGCCAAGGGCCTGGGTGTTCGGTCAGTCCCGGCCGTGGTTATCGACGGCAAAATCGCCGATTGCTGCAGTGGACGCGGCCCGGACGAGGCCACGCTTCGCGCAGCCGGATTGGGTCAGCCGTCTGAATAGTCGCCACAGAGCCCTATCGCCCAAAGGCCGCCTGTCTTTCTTGGCTTGGCGGGTCGCCTTTGGGCATCGGGGGCTTTTTCCGGCGAAAGTTCGAAATGGCGTTGGGGCCCAGAAGCAACGGGCCTGTTAACCAGAAGGGTGCTGTTTAACGGAGAGTCAGAGAGTTAGCGGCGAGGTCTTAGGACACCAAGCGAAAACGTACATGTTTCGCTTCAGCCCCGGTCAGGCACCTGCTCTACAGTGTGGGGGCTTTCCGCAACGTCAATAGCACCACCTCCGGCGGGCTGGCCAGCCGGAGCGGCGGCCCCCATGTGCCGGTCCCACGACTGACGAACAGTTGCGAGCCCTCCGCGGCGGAACCGACCATAATAATACGGTCGGGCCGGGCTACAACCAGAATTCAGTCCACGATCTAATGGATGCGCGCTTTGCCTATGCCCATGCGACGCCTCCCCAACGGACAGCTTCGATTGCTCTGGAGGTCCCAAGACGAACGGGGTGGTTCGCTCTGGTTCAGACAGGGAGCATCAATCGGAAGTCACGCAATAATAAAGAGTTCCTTGACAAATCTCCGGGGATGGGGTAACTTCTCAGTTGTGTTTGCCCCTGGCGGAGGACTGCCGCAAGCCCGGCAGCGGGGAAGCATGGCCCCGCTTATGTGGAAGCGGCGGAGGCAATCGCGAGGGATTTGAGCGTCTCGCTTACCGCATCATCTCCCAGGCCATTCAGCGGCCGAGTTTCTGTTAACTATGACACGTTGACCCGCACGCCAATCGTGTACAGCAAGGCAAGAACCTCCCACAACCAAAGGAGCTCAGTGATGCATCGTACGGTATTGATCCTGGGGGTTATTCTCTTGCCCCTTGCCAGCCAGTCCTATGCGACCGAGTTCATCGGCCTTGGTGATCTAGCCGGCGGACATTACAGAAGCCGGGCCTATGACGTATCGGCTGACGGATCGGTCGTGGTGGGCGAGAGTTACTACACTACCGATGTCCATGGTACAAAGGCATTCCGTTGGACTGCCGATGAGGGCATGGTGGAGCTGCCCTTGCGCCCGGACGCCAACGTGCTGAACGCCTCGGCACTGAGGGTGTCCGATGATGGGTCAAGCGTCGTCGGTTACGCCGATTACGGAGTTGGCTACGCAGCCCTGTGGCAAAGCGACAACTACGTCAACATGGGTCTCGGGTCGTGGGGCACCTACGGCCGGGCCACAGCGATATCGGCTGATGGCGGGGTGGTGGTCGGCTCTTCCACGCGCCTGGGCGACCCGCGCTGGTGGATGTGGCCGGATGAGGCCGAGAGCTACTACGCCGGCATTGGCATGGTAACGGACATGACCCCGGACGGGAACACGGTGGTCGGCGGTATTCGGGTCGTGGAGGATGGGAATGTCTTCAAGCCCTTCCGCTGGACAGCCGCCGGGGGGCAAGAAACTCTCGGACCGACACCCTTCGGAACAACTTGGGCGGTAAAAGCCGTTTCACACAACGGCAACACCATCATCGGCAATGTCTGGGACTACGAATCCCCCCCCCAAGGTTTCATCTGGCGCGTGGGAGAAGGCTACACAACGTTCGAGAGCCTGCCCAAGCCGCCGGACAATACGTCCGGTCACGGTGCGTACGCGCAGGATGTCTCGGCCGATGGACGCGTCGTCGTTGGATCCGCCAACTGGGCCTTTCCGGGCGCACAGTCCCAGGCTTTCGTCTGGACTGAAGAACTTGGCATCCGCGATTTGCAGGAGTTGCTGCCCGCCCAGGGGGTCGACCTGACAGGCTGGAACCTGCTGGAGGCGCAAGGCGTTTCAGCCGATGGGCGCACCGTGGTGGGCACGGCCATTAATCCGGATGGCAATCGTGAAGCGTTCCTGGCCAGGTTCGATCCGCGCCTTGGTGAGGACAATCACGATGGCCGGGTGCTCATCGACAGCTTCAACGATGGACTCGTCGCGCTGTCCGATAATGGGACGGTCACACAAGACGGCCTTATTGAGGTGTTGGGTGGTGTCCGAACCGTATCCATCGCAGGCATCAGCCCGAGCAATCCGGGGCACGTGGTAGTCAACCGCAGCAACCAACTCGGCCGGGCCTACATCGGTTACGTGTGGGGCGCGCGGCCAAGCACGCTCTGCTATGGCAGTCTCGCCAACGGCGGAATTGACCTCGAACAGGATTGGTCCGGTATGGACTCACTGCTGATCGATATCATCGATCAAGCGGGCGATGGGCCCACGCTTTCGGTCACACTCGACGCAGGAGGCACGCTTTTCGCGGCCGATAGTGTCATCCAGTTGGCCGATGGGGAGAATCGCGTACCACTCAGCGCATTCGTAGGTGCGGATCTCTCGGACATCCGCGGCATTTGTTTCGCGATTGATGGGGGAGCAGGCATGATCGATGACCTGATCGTCTCGCTGGGCATCGACGCGACCTCGACCCTGATACGTTCACTGAGTGTGGAAGCCGTCCCCGAACCCGCCACGCTGGGTCTGCTCGCCCTGGGAGGGCTGGCGATGCTCAAACGCCGCCGGGCGTAGTACGCCACTTCACTGGTGTGACCAGCGTAGGCGGCCATCCTCCTCGGGCGCCGGCCTGGTTTTGGCTTCGGATGTGGTTGCATTCGGGCTTGAGGCGTGAGGCACGAGAATCGCAACGCTCGGGCACGCCAGTTACCGAAGGTTCGATTCCACTGCCGGGGCCAAGGGGAACGGGGTCGTTAACTGACGGGGTGCCTCCCAAGAGAGAGTCAGAGAGTTAGCGGCGAGATTTTCGGCCACCGGGACGAAACCTGCATATTTTGCTTCAGTCCCGGTCAGGCACCTGCTCTACAGCGTGGGGGGCTTTCCGCAACGTCAATAGCACCACCTCCGGCGGGCTGGCCAGCCGGAGCGGGGGCCCCCATGTGCCGGTGCCACGACTGACGAACAGTTGCGAGCCCTCCGCCAGGTAATGCAATCCGGGCCCATAGCGATAGAACAGCCGGATGAAGAGACTGAACGGAAACACCTGTCCGCCATGGGTGTGGCCGGACAATTGAAGATGAAACGCCCCGACCGCCGCATCGGCGACCAGCGGCTGATGCTTCAGCAGAATCACCGTGGCGGACCGATGCTGAGAATTCAGCAGCGGTACTTCGTCCACGCCGCTCGCGTCTCGGCTGCGTCGTTGGGGGGCCGGACCGTCCACACCCACAAGCACCAACCCTTCGGCCGGCGAAGCTCGCTCTCCCCGCAGCACCTTAAAGCCGGCTACGGCGTGGAACCGCTGGCTGTCGTCCACACCGGCATAGAACTCGTGGTTGCCGAAGATCGCATATTTGCCGAACGCCGGTTGAATATCGCTGAACTCCTTGGCCAGGCTGCCGATGGCCTCGAAGTCGCCGTTGACCATGTCGCCCGTGCTGACAATCATGTCCGGCTGGAGCCGACGTAGCAGGGCCGTCGCCGCGAAGAGGCGCTGCCGGCTGTACGGGCTACCGATGTGTAGATCGGACAGCTGCGCAATGCGAAACGTCTCCATGTCCGCCGGAAGATGCTCCACCGTCACATCGACATGACGAACCCGGATGCGGGAGGCTTCGAACCAGGCCCACACGGCCGCCGCCAGTACCAGTGCGACCGTGACCAGAAAGCTGGTCCGCGGCCGAAGGACCCACGTCCGCACGGCCGGCCAGACGTGACCCGTCAGCGACAACAGTACATTCCAGAGATTCAGCGCCAGGCCAACGACGAGAAACCAGAACAGCAACACCAGCCAGACGATGCCCACCAGTCGCACAACGTCGGAGAAACCCTCCCAGCCGTGCCGGCCGAGAAAGCGCGAGATATAGCGGCTGCAGGCGAGCATCCCCAACAACCCCGCAACCGCCAGGTTCCACCAGCCCAGATTGTGAAAAGCCCGCCAGAACCGCCAGAAAAAGTAGGCGCTCAGTACCGCCATGCCGGCGGTCAGAATCAATCTGAACATAAGCTTCTAGCCCTTCTTTCGAAACCTCTGCGGGCAGTGCCAGCCCAACCAGACGAATCGGGCCACCGCTCGTCGCCCGCCGCGAGCCACAGCCACGGACTTTAGTGCATAGCTACACCCCAGGCCAGTTGAAAGTAATGGACAGACTTACGTGCCTGTCTCTGAGTGACTCAGTCCAGCCACGGCAGTCGCTCCCTCGTGGATGATAGCTGCGCGCCTGCCATCTATCACCGCAAACGGCGGTTAACAGAGGGAGAGGCTGCGGGGTCGGCGGGACTCGGGCTGGCTTGGCAAGGGAACAAGCCTTTCAGAAAGCGGAACATACGCGCCGCAGTTGGCGACCGGCGCTGTCTGACGCCGCGTGGTCGCTTCGCTCCGCTCCGCTCGGTAAACCACGGCACCCATTAACCACTCCAACCAAGCCACCTGGGTGTTGCCTGCGGTTGCCGGCATTGTCTCAGGCCAACGGCCGGGCCCTGCAAGCCCTTAACCGGTTCTCGCTTATAACTTGGTATGAAAGCGGAGTAGGGGTTGTCCACCTTATTCGAGGCCGGAAACTGTCCAGCGCATGGGGACAAGCTAGGCCAGGTGTCTTCGGCTACCTCTGACTGTCGAACTCCCCCCGCCGCAATGGCGCTACCACCCTATAGGTCCATACGTTAGGATATAACTGTGGCACGCTGCACCATCATAACTGACCTGGGGTGGGGGTTTGCCTGACGGCCAAAACAGCAATAGCCCTATCTGATGACCTAAGAGAGCTTGTCGACTTGATGTATATACACTTACAGAGTCGATTCGGTCTGACTGATGTAGGAAGTACGAACTCGTTGTGGATTTGAGGGCCGCGGTGTTTGGCCGGTATACAATCTTGCTTAAGGCCAGAGTATGGCGTGAAAGCAGAGCCGCTGGATAAAGCAAACATCGGTCGGTCGTTTAAGGACGGCCCGCGGATCAGCGGTGACTCGAACATCTATATAGCACAACAGCCGCAGGCTCATACAGCACGGCTTGCGGGGCGTGCAGCTCTGTGCGGCACGTCATCACATCGGTGAGATAGACAACCAAATCAAGGAGCCTATTGATTGTAGCTAATGGCGAAGGAGTCGAAAAGACCGGAACTCCTGTGGCTTGGACGGCAGCATTAAGGAGGCGCACCGTGAAGCTATCCCGTCTGTATAGGCAAGGGTGTTCTTTCAACAGGGACAAGAGTTCAATGCAAAACTGCGTGGAGCCAAAGCCTTATTCACAAGGAGAACTCAAATGTCTAGATGGTTAAGGTTGAATTTGCTAACGCTAATGGTATTGGGCATTCTCACACCTGCCAATCTGCAGGCGCTCACCCTCGAGGTGGTGGATTCCGACGGTAATAGTGTTAGCGGATTCCGCTGGCTTGTGGAGGCGGATACTACGTATCCCGTGAACCTGGGAATGCATGACGCGTTCAGCCTTGGTGTCAACATACATAAGTCTTATGGCTCTCCGTCAAGTTTGCAGAACGAAGTCGAGTGATTCTTGTCTGAGTTTGAGGAACAGGTAGTCGATATCCTGCATTCCGCAGGCGCGGTGGATGATGCGGCTGACGGTATTGTTGAAGC
>SDBT01014411.1_pt1 | contig 12610 bp, 6 predicted proteins | sample 2277101 | NCBI WGS metagenome assembly SDBT01 (sample SAMN10404973, study PRJNA504765) | marine sediment metagenome | isolation source: marine sediment core GS10_PC15, 103 cmbsf | place: Arctic Ocean: Southern Knipovich Ridge | collected 2010 | reverse complement strand
CGAAGTCAGTAGACTTCGTTGGATTCGCCATCGGCGGTCTGCTCTCTGTTGCACTTTCCCGAGGTCGCCCCCGCTGGGATTTCCCCAGTAGCCTACCCTGTGGAGTCCGGACTTTCCTCCAGCGACCTTGACGGTCGCCAGCGTTCCCTTGGCTCTCTCTACGACATTGTATCAAGACTTGCGTCGATAGCTCACTATGATCGATAGCTCGACCCGGCGCCCACGCGAACACCAAAGATGTCAAACGTTACACTGTCCGCGAAACCGGGGTAACTCCACCTCTATCACATCCTCTGCCTGCGTTGGACCGAGAAGCTCTCCGCCTCCCTCGAGGTAAATGAGAAGTTGGTTTGTGGGGGGAGCTTTACTCTCTAGTGTCTTCGACAAGACGGATAAGGACCACAGCGTCCTCAAAATCGAGCTTCCCATCCTGATTGAAATCAAAGCAGAAAACATACTTCTGTGGGAGAGCAAAGCTGTAATTGAAAGCGAGAACTAGCGCATCCCTGCCGCTAAGAACGCCGTCCCCGTCCACATCCTCGTACAAGCCATCGCCATTCAGGTCCAGAGGAGATGCCTCCCCTGAAATAATGGTGGGCAGGAGAACCTCCACCGATCCCTCTTTGACGATTGGCCTGACCCCCTGCCCTTGGTCATCGACAAAGTCATAGAAGATAATTGAAATGTTGGTTTTCCCTATATTAATCGACTCAAAACGGATTTGGGCAAGATTCGTTTCTGTCATACTCGGCTGAAATTGATCGTGAAAGTCCGCTATCCGAAAGCGAACCTCCGCTGGTCCCTCCTTCATTACTTCCACGAAACCCTCGTCGATCGTAACTGTTCCGTAGGCTAGGCGGGTTACTCCCACATCGTCTACCCTCACCCCAATCTCAAAACGTTGCAGACCCGCCGGCGATCGCACAAGAATGAGGCGAAGTACTCCCTTTTCCCCCACAGCAGATCGGACCGCTTCAAGCCTCACCAGCGGTCTTTTGCCCTCATCGAGGGGCGGTTGATCGATCGTCTGAAGTCGGCTACCCAGAACATAGACATCCAAGAGGTCAACGGAGCCATCCTTGTTGTAATCGTAGGCCTCGGAGTAGCCTTGAATTGCGACGCTCTCAATGTAGTTGCTGAAAAGGATAATATCCTCAAGGGTGAATACTCCGTCCCCGTTTAGATCCTCATAAAAACCGTCCCCGTTTAGATCCATTGGTGAACCCGGTTGATTCGCCAAAGGAGGGGCAGCCAGCTCTCCTCCTTCGCCGTTAGGCGAAAGACCCGTTATCATCAAGCTGAAGTTGCACGAGTTACTGGTTCCGTCGTCATCGATCACTGTCACATTGATCGTGTAGCTGCCAATGTCGTCAAGGCTTGGTTGAAAGATGATCGACGCCGTGCCATCGCCGTTGTCAGTGAAGCTGCCGAAGGCTGGTAGATCGGAAACATTGAGTACTAAAGTATCGCAGATGGCTCCAGTAGCGGAAATATCCATCCTCAAGGTCGAGTCCGCGGCCAACGTCTTGTCCGAGATCGGTGTCAGGATCGGCGGCACATCGTTCACCGTCACTGAGGCGACGTCCGTCTCATTTCCCCCGCGTCCGTCCCTCACCTCTAGCTTGACCGTGCCGTTTGAAGGATCACCCCAGGTGTGACTTGTCCTCGGACTGATTGACCAGTCGGTATCCCATATTCCGTCATTATCGAAGTCCCAGCGGTACTGCAGGGAGTCTCCGTCCGGATCTGTTGATCCATTCCCCTCAAAGCTGATCGCCTGGCACTCGTTCCCACTGTAGGAGCCCGCAATTGCTGCTATAGCCGTGGGGTTGTGGTTGAGAGATGTCATTTTGATCATTCCCGGTTCGACTTCAGGCCGTAGAAGACCGCCTGCGTTATCACGCATAAAGGTAACTTCCAGATAGATCGAGATCTCGCCAGGTGAGGTTGCCCGTACCTCTACCTGGAGAAGGTCGATATCTGTTGCTCCCACTTTTACCTCATTACGGAGGTCCCCCCACCGGAAGCGGATATCTCGCTCGGTGTGATCCAGGATCTCCAGTTTAAAAGAGGAGTTGAGCCCAACGATTGTCGCTTCCTCCCCATCGAGAAGGATCTTACCTTCCAAGAGCCAGATCCCTTGTGGTGCGTGCACCAGTTGCAAAGCGAGTAAATCGGTTTCTCCAACCTTCATCTTGCCACCCACAAGCCGAACTAGGGTCTGTGACTGGGCAATAGCGGTCGCACTTGCGACAATGGCAATTGCGAAGAGGAACAGAAACACTCTTCGTGTAAGGATCATCGCACCACCTTTATCTTGAATCTGATGGTTACTGGATCGCCAGCCGTAGAGAAGGACCAATGAGAGCCACGTGGTGGAATATCGGCTGCAATGATGGTGTAGCGTGTCCTTAAGCTTTGGTCCCTTTGGCTGGAGGAGAGGATTAGCCTGCGAGATGGAGCTGGGGTATACTAGCTCTGTGTTTTAAGAAACAAAATCTGATGTACAACACGGGAGCGAGCCAGCTAGTTGGGGGATGTTACGCGTGAAGAGAACCATCGTACGAGCACTCATCATAGTATTGCTGGTTACCTGTATAGGTTATAGTATCCAACTATTGGATTTTTCACCGGTCTCTATTTACTGGATGCCCCCGCAGCCTCCCAATCTTGATAGCGGTTATACAATAAGATCGTCTGCCACTTCCTTCACCGTTAACAGCACCGATCCATGGGATGTTGTAATCTCTGGCAGTGGCTGGACCCGTGATGGTGCGAGTAGCGACAAACCAGTAAGTGATTTTGAATGGAAGAGCTACTGTACGACTCAGGGGACTATGACCACTGTTACAACCTATCATGACACCTGGCAGCCGCTCAGCACCCAGACGCAATCGGTGGCCTTGGGAAGCGTCGGAGAGAATGCCCAGTTCCTTATGGACTACAAGATCAACCTGGATTGGCACGATCAGCCGGGCACATACGCCATTACGTTGACCTATGATGGGACGGGTGGTACACCGGACACAGAAACGCAGGACATAACACTGATCGTTCCCGCCACGCAGAGGCTGGATATGACAGGGAGTTTTACCTGGGTACAGCCAACCGCCGCTGACCTCGGCCGCGCATATCTGGTGAAATCGGCAGCTACTTCGCTCGTCGTCAGCAGTAACGAGGACTGGGAGACGACAGTATCAGCACCCAGTGGTTGGGACTCCGTCCCAATCGGAGCCACCATTACGGTAGGAGACTTCAAATGGAAGAGCCACTGCGTAACCTCAGGGACAATGGCGAGCACCGTTACGACTCCTGACACCTGGACCTCGCTTACCACCGGCTCTGTAGCCGTGGCTTCCGGATCGCCCGGTAAGGACGGCCAGTTTCTCATGGATTACCGGATTGACTTTGATTGGAAGGATCCTCCCGGAGATTATCAGATCACGCCGAGCTACCAATTGGGGATTGAGAGCGAGAATGTGATGATAACTATAACCAATCCCACTATTCAATTGTTGGATCTCACAGGGGACCAAATGCAGTGGGTAAAGGTTACAGCAGCTGCCCTGGACAGAGGGTATGTATTGAGCTCGGCGACGACTTCGTTTGTTGTGGGAAATAATATAGGGTGGGAGGTCATCGTAGCAACAAGCGGCGATGAAGTGAGTGAGGGGGTGCATTACTTCACAGCAACTCCAGGGAAGGGACAATACGGTCTACCTGTCACCGACCTCTACTGGAAGAGCCATGTTGTGGACAAAGGTTCTCTTGACATAGCCCCCACAGTTCAGGAGATTGAATGGGTGACCTTTGACGCGGCGACGGGAGCTTGTGCCGGCAAGGTAGCGACGACGACAGAGGCGGGTGCCGACTGCGTGATCATGGTCGACTACAAGATTGCTCTCAACTGGCGCGATTCTCCTGACACCTATAACATTACCCTTACATATACACTTCAACCGAGCTCATGAACTTGAAGCGCTCTCCCGTTGCTTGGAGAGAACCCCGGGGGGTGTAGTAATTCCTATACCGGCTACTACACCCCCCAAGCACACAGGTTGCGACGCTACATTCATTTGCGATGCTACATCCATGTTTCTGTGCGTCGGGCCTTCATCAACGCAATCGCCGCTCGCCCTGCTCGCTACCAGCGCAATCGGAGATTGCGGGACAGAGAACGTATTAGCGATCTCCCAAGCAACTGGGAACCCTTCGGGTTCCTTCGAGTTGCCCGATGCAGTCGTAAGCAAACGAAGTGAGCGGCCTTGTCTCCGACGTTGAGGGACCTGTGCCCGATGATACGGGGTTTATTCCTGACATAGCTCATATAGCCCGTACAAACAACAAGCCGATTCGCCTACGGCGAATCTCCGCTTTCCTCCCCCAGCAAGCTGCGAGGTATCCAGCGGAGCTCCTTTATGACCCACTCCTGCCTGCCGCCCGCCTGGCCAGTCGGGCAGGCAGGCGGAACAGCGAGGCGCCCCAAATACTCTACTCTCGCAGAGACGCCAAGAAAGGCACGGATGAAACACAAACCTACCGGGACGGCACAGCCGGGTATCCGTGTAGTGGGTGTTGTGTTGTACCTCTTTGCGCCTTGAGTGAGTGAAACGAACGGGCGGAGAGAAGAAGTGTCGGTATTTCGACCAAGACAGTCTCTCTTCCCGCTGCCTTTGGATTTCTCATGGCTTCCTGGATTCCTTAGAGCAGGATTGCAGGCAAGCTCAACGTCGAGTTACCCACACCTGCCTGCCGACTGCAGGCAGGATAGCGAGGAATCTATCTTTCTCTCTTTTTAACGATTACAGCGACCACCGCCGCCACGATCGATAAAAGCGCTATTGCCATTGCGAGAATGATCCACGTGTTGAGGCTTCGCCCGGGGAGGGCAATAGTGCCAGCTTCCGACAGCGAAAGTTCAGTTTGCAAGTGGAGAGTTTCTACCCTTCCGTCACCAGTTTGATAGAGCAAGTCCACTTCGGCAATGTACTTACCGGGTGCGAGACGATACTCGCCGCTTTTTCCTAGCATCTTCATCGACCGCAGCACCATCGTCTTTTCGGCGCGGACAGTCGTTCTCCCGAGGATGATTTGCCACACAGCCCCTCCTTCGGCATCGATCACGTTGATCAACCCCTCCACCACCATGGAGTCACTCGAAAGATTCTTGAACGTCAATCGGGGGATCAAACGACCCCCAACCTGTTCGATGAGAAACTCGACGATCTCACCGATCTTGGCGGAGACGCTGAAACTCTGTCTTTCTTCGACGCTCTCTGTCCACGGAGAATCCTCTCTACCATACTTAAGTTCGAGTATGGCGGTGTAGTTGCCTGCAGGAAGGCCCGATTCCAATGTAGCGCTGAACTCCTCAGCCGCTAAAGCGGACAGTTCGGCTTGCTTGCCGGTTATCTCTTTCACAATGTTCGATTGAGCATCGAAGATTCTTGTCACGGGCTGGAATGAAAGCGGAACAACCCCCTGGTTGGAGATGCAGTAGTTAAAATCGAGCTGTTCGTCTGCCACCGCCGTCCCGATCGAGAATGAGACAATCCTTAACTCTTGCAGACTTTCGCCTTCTGGAGCGGCGATCGTGAAGGTTGCAGAACCTTCGGTCGTGGTTCCGTTATCACATAGAAGCACGACATCGGCCCTGTAAGATCCTGCCAAGAGGAGAGTGTGCCATAGCGCCCCCATGTCCCTGCTTTCTCCGGGAGGGATCGTTGTTTGTTCGACAACTATCTGGCCGAGCGGTTTTTCGTCCTCGCTTGCCAGGGTGACGAATCCTTCAACAGTGAGCGGTGATTCCCCGGTATTTTCAACGACTAACCTGCCGATCAATGGCGCGTTTGGAAGAACCGGTGTGATGGCGAATTCCAAAATCTTCCCTCTGCACTCGCGGTCTCTCTCGGCGACGATAAACCGCTTCTCAGCGATTATGATTCCCGCCCCACCATACCTGTCTTCCCCAGGTGAAACCTCCAACGTAGCGGTATAGAGACCAGGTGGAAGCCCATCCTTCCAGGTTGCCGTGAACCGCTTTTCTTGACCGAGTTTCAGTGTTTCCTGAGGCAGCGGAACTTCGCCCACGAGCCGTTTGTCTCGGTCCAGGAGCTTGAGCGTTCCTCGCAGAGGGAATGGCACGTTCCCTTGGTTGAGGAGGCGGTAGTGAAAGACGATCGGCTCATCCGCCTCGGTTTGTGGAACGGAAAACCTCAACAGTTCCGCCTCCTGCACGCCGATGGTATTCAGCGAGACAACCGAGATCACCCTCCCGGCGGTCACCGGATAACCCCCGGGAATCTGTATCGCTACGTTTATGCTGTAATTCCCATCAGCCAAACCCTCTGGTTTCCATCTTGCCTCCAGACGGCGCACGCAACCCGGGAAAGCGGTGTGAGGAGCGATAGGAACCTGTGTTACCTCGCGTCCTTCACTGTCTGCGATCATGATTGTTCCTCCGGGGGAGAAGTGAACGTTCCCCGTGTTCTTGAAGTCCATCTCGATCAAGATGACTTCCCCCGGGCCTTCCTGGTGGACCTGCAACCCGACGATCTCTCCCGTTCTCTCAAATGGCCCTGGAATAACGAGCATTACAGGGGAGGTGAGACGCACTCGTTGTGGAGTGGGCCCCGTTGTCTCGATGTGAAGACCCGTGATCTCGAAGATGAACATCTTGTAGATGCCGCCTTGAAGACCCTCCGGAAGGATCACCTGCACCCCTATCTCTTGCGACGCCCCCGGAGCCAAGGTGAACTGGTCGGGCTCGATCCGGAACAGGCTTGCCGCGGCCTTGAGTTCCTCTTCGGACTCGATGGGGGTGGGATGTCCGATCGGATCAACGGTCAAGCCCGTTGGAGAGACCTTAACCGTGATCGGATCATCCTCAGGGCCTGCAATGTAGGCTAGGGTATAGGAGAAGGAGTTATCCTCCGGGGTAATGTCTTTGAGGATCGCCTTGGGAGTCAAATTTACCCCCGCCTCTGCCAGACCGGCAAAGAGCCAAAAGCCAACCAGCAATACCACCGCAAAAGCTAAAACACTTTCGCCCTTAGCTTTTATCATAACAATCCAATCCTCCGGTAATCATTATAGTACCTTGCAAAAATCATCGCACACGCCCCTCCCTCTAACTCCCTCCCGCCAAGCCTTGCCAAAAGGCCGTCGCACACAAGGTGCAACGCTACAAATCCCTGTAGCGTCGGGGTTTATCCCCGACGTTAAGGGCCAAGCAAAAGCTTAATCGGAAACTACAATCTCATAAGTGATCACGTCCGTAAGGCCGATATCGTCGGTGATTTTAAGCGCTACCTCATAGGCTCGCAGTGCACTGTATCGATGTGTGGGATTCTGCTCGGTTGATGTAGTGCCATCCCCAAAGCTCCATTCCCAACTGACTATCTCCCCTTCAATAACCATCGACCAGTCTTCAAACTGGATTTCATCCTGGGTCGTTGGCTCTTCCGGGTCCCAGAAGAACTCGGCCGTCGGTGGCATGCGCTCTATGACCACCTTCCTGTAAGCGCCAAACTCTATCGTAATCTCCTCATCTGGGCTCAGGACGATCGCAAGCTCTTGGGGAGTCGTCAGATGAAACGCCGATGGGAGGGTCCTTGTATCCAATTTCGCTGTGTACTCTCCCGGGACAAGTCTAGCGAAGGTAAAGCTCCCATCCGAAGCGGTCGATTGGCCCTGCATGGGGAAGGTCGCGCTCACGAGGCTCACCTCGACGTAGGCGAGGCCGCTCTCTTCAGGGTCTCTCTTTCCATTCTCATTCTCGTCGTTAAAGACCAGGACGTGGATCTTACCCGGCTTGCTCAACGGGATGTCGAGCGTGAGGATCTCCCCCGCTTCCAGGCTGAATCTCCGCGGTAAAGGAAGGTTGCAGACCAGACCAGGGGGAAGGCGTACCAGCCAGAGCTTGTAGTCCCCCGGCTCCAGGACGGGGAACCTGAACACCCCGTCATTTGCGGTGATCGTTTGGAAGTCGTTCGCCCACAGGATAACATCGCCTACCCCCACCTCGCCGCTGTCACGCACGCCGTCGCCATTCTTATCCTCAAAAACGACTCCTTCAATGATCCCCTTCACCTTTATCCACCGTAGAGGAACGTTAAAGTCGAGTCCTCGGTCAAAGGAGAGCTCTATGGTCTGGCTTGCTCCCGCACGGCCGACATCACGCCTCTTCCAATTGATGGAAAACTTTGCATTGCCGGCAATTTGGTAGGTGAATCCCAAGGAAAGAGTACTGCCACTTTCGTCGCCTTCAAGACAAATCATCCCCCAGAGCTTCGGCGTAAGCCGATAACGCATCCCTATCCCACCACCTAGAAAGCTTTCTCCCTCCTCCAGGTATCTTGTGCCCGCCGCAATTCCCGCCCAGACAAACGACCGCTCAGTGCGGCCATACACGCTCGCCCGATAGCGGGCAAAATCGACCTGCGTTTCCTTTGTGGTATCGATTAAACGGCCCCACTCACCGGCCATGGAGTAACGGATCGGCGGGAGGTAGTCGTAGATGCCCACCCCAATGCTTTCCTCGCTCTTCAAGGATTCGTCTTCAGGTGACTCTCCCGTCGTCTTGTCACCGCTCCAGCTAAACGAACCATTTAGTGTCGGCAGCTCGCTTAAGCGGAGACCGAAACCGAAGCGAAGCATGGCCGTCGTAGTGGTGAGGCCATCAGGATCAAGATCCAGCAGGTTGTCGTGATAGATCTGACAGTTAGCGCTGACCGATAGCTGTTTTGGGATAGGCAAAGCCTGCAAGCTCAAGTAAAGGCCTTTCTTGTCTGCGTCTTCGCCGGAGAAGTCCGGCCCTGTCCACTGATATCCCGCTGCAAGAGAAAAATCTGTTAGATCAAGCAAGCCGTCAAGAGAAAACGAGCGGTCACCTATCCACTGATATCCCACTGCAAGAGAGAAATCCGTTAGATCAAGCAAGGCATCCAAAGAAACTGACGCATCATAGGTGGATTCGCTGTGGCTTATTGCCAATTCCTCCGCCACCGAACAGAGGCCCAGGGCTTGGCTTGCCTTCAATCGGGCGACTCCATCACCCCACAGATGAAATATGCTCTCATTGTCATAGTCATAGGAAACAGCAAGCGTATTCCCTCCTCCATCGCCCATTCCACCCCCAACAAGGAAGTTGACCCAGACATTGCTGACGTCTAACCCCTTAAGCAAGCCTATTCTAGACGTTGCTGCTCCATCAAGATGGAGTGAATCTTCGAGGGTAGCGTTGTATGCCACAGAATGCATGATCCCAAGCTCCCCCCACGACTCTGTCATATTCACAAGGCTTCCAAACCCAATTGTAGACGTGAGATTTTTCTCCTTCAGAACATTCCACGCTAGATCCGTTCCCAAAGTGCCTTGAGCGAGATAGAGGTTGAGAGATAAGGGGTCTTGTGAAAAGAGTAGCGTCCCTCCCCTCCCGTTCACCTTTCGCGAGAGGCTGGAAAGGGTCATGGAGACGTTTCCCAGGCTGAGCGTCCCCCAGTTCGATCCGTAGTCGAAGCGGTTCAAGGTGGGATTCCAGGTGATGAGCTCGCCCAAGATGGCAAAAAGATTCGGCGGCTCGAAAGTTATCACGTTGGAAATGCTGAGATCAAGAGCGAACCAATCATCACCTTCTAGCGTGCCCGCAACGCTTATTCCTACCTCGGTCTCAATATCGCCCGAGGCGGCGATAGTCCTCCAGGATAGCTGCCCGGGGACTTCCTTGTAGATCGTCCCTACTTCCTCTCGGGGCCTTGGTAGGACCTCAATCAGGACGCGCTTCGAGGCCTCCGCTTTTCGCGAGGCTGCCCTAAAGCGCAGATAGCCCTTTGTCTCCTTGACTACATCCTCTGGGACGCGCAGGGTTGCTGTTAGCTCAGCCCGCTCCCCCGGCCCTAGGGTGATCCTCTCCTCGGAGAGGACGATCTCCCACTTATGGAGAGCGCTAACACTGACCTCAAATGTGTCAGTGGTGTTTCCCAGGTTGATCACCACAAACCGATAAAGGGTATCGCCCCCGGCGCGGGCGGGCTCCAGGGTGGGAACCTCCACCCTAACAGCGAAGAGAGCGGTAACTGTCACCGAGGCTGTGCCTTCGGCACTTACCTGCGGGTCCCCTTGCGAACTCGCCTTTAGCACAAGCTGATACCCTCCGGCGGCGGCAATGGCAGGGATGGACAGGGTCACGAAGATCGGCATCTCTTCTCCCGGGGCGAGGGTGATCGGCGCAAGGTCGGCCACTACTTCCCACCCTGCGGGGTATGTGAGGTTAAGCGTGTAGGTATCCTCCACGCTGCCCCGGTTTACTAGCAAGCAAACATGGGTGACAAGCCCCTTCGGCGGGCTGGTCTTGGGCGTTGAAAGAGTGGTCAACTCAACGGCATAGATACTCCGCTCTACCTGAGTTGCAAGCACAGCCTGCGCGAGCAACAAGAGGAAGAAGACCAGGACTGCGATAAGCCCAATTGGAGCCCGCATCTCAAGTATCCTGCATGACCCAGAGATACAACCAGCCCCTTCCCCGATCTCGCCAACCTGTCTATAATATGTATCACGATTCACAAAGAACGATTACACTTATAACGGCATTTCGCCAAAAATACTTTACTCGCGCAGAGGCGCCAAGAAAAGCACGGATGAAACACAAACCTACTCGGGGAACGGCACACCCGGATACCCGTGCAGTGGGGTTTGTCTCGTACCTCTTTGCGCCTTGAGTGAGTGAAACGAACAGGCGAGAGAAGAAGTGTCGGCATTTCGACCAAGACAGTTTCTCTTCCCGCTGCCTTTGAATTTCTCATGGCTTCCTGGATTCCTTAGAGCAGGATTGCAGGCAAGCTCAACGTCGAGTTACCCACACCTGCCTGGGCAGCAGGCAGGCGAAATAAGCGGAGAGCCTTCTTACTTCTTGACCATGAACGCGCGCTGCGCCGAGGCCAGGGCGTCCCCGTAATCGACTCCTGCCCGGGCGATGTACACCCCAGGGGCGAGCTTTTTATTCGATATCAGCTCGAAGACCCTGGTCGATCCAGGCAGTATCATAAACTTTGGAATAGTCACCGTATCAGCAACCTCACCGGTCTGATCGATGAGGTCGATCGATCCTACGACGTCACGCAAGATTGTGTTTCCGGTATTCTCGAACTCAAGATCGATATTGACTAAACCGCTGTTTCGATCTATCTTGGCTCTCAGACTGCCGATCGTTGCATCGGGTTCTTCCGTCCCAGGGACCGTCTGGTAGATCTGCACGGCTTGGCGCCACACCTCCCTGATCCCAACAACACGTCCAGTCTCTGTCTCCGGGGCTTCAGTCGTCACCGGCCCCGGTTCGATTTGGACGAACAGCACCGCCCAGTAGCTCCCCGTGGCTCCGCTCGGAACCGTTACGGTAAAGCTAACGTGGGTCGATTCCCCTGCCGGAAGCTCGAGCTGTGTTCGAGAGAGTTCTATCCAGTCAGCACAGGAGTTGGAGAGGGATTCCAGGGGGAGGTACTGACGATCTCCATCCTCCTCTTGGCTCCAATCGCCGAGGTAAAGGGTCAAGGTTACGAGCTCCTCCTCCCCTACGTTCTCTACGGCGAAGCTGACCTCGCTGCTTTCCCCGGCCGGTATCTGCAGAGAAATTGAGGTTGCAAGGATCGCCACCTGGCCCACTGACATCTGGACAAGGCAGGACAACATCGCCACTAGAATAAGAATTAGACGTAATCTCCGCATAAGGCCATAACCTCCCGTCCCTATATTTAACAAAATATAGCGAGGGCTGGGCGGTTGTCCAACCCTCGCTACCCTCTTAGTTCAAGATTCTCACCTGCTACGCTTATTTCCCTGCTAATGTGTAATTAACGGTAAGCGTGTAGGTATCCGCCGCAGTCAGCCAATCTAGGGCTATCTTGTAGTCCACTGCTATGACACAATCTGCCCCTTGGACCTCGGCTGAAGCTACCTCGACAGTATCAGTATTATCCACAAAGGCTTCCCAGTCTGACAGCGTAGTCACCGCGGTCATGCTCCCAGTCTGGAGCGTGCCGCTATCAAGCGAAAGAGCGCTGCAAGCAAGCGTCCCTGTGCCACCACTAGTCCAGTTCGCATCAACATTCCCTGTGAGTGAAGCTGTTACCGTCCAGCCGTCGGGATCATTACTATCGACGACAAACGAGGTTCCGGCTCTCCTTACAACAAATCCGTTATCCAGGTCAGCAGCTGTGACAGTGACCCACGAGATGTCATCCAATGAAGCGCCCATATCCAGAATGAGGATGGTGTCGATGGTCAGAGTTATCTCCACATCGCCGACCGTATTATACGAATACTCATCAGCGAGTACACCAATAGAAACTACCGCTACAACCGTAATCACAAACCCAAAAATAAGCATTCTCTTTAACATTTTCGTTACCTCCTTAAGCTTTGTAGTGCCCGCTTTTTTCGGTTAGTGCACCCGCGAAATTTTCTCGCTGTTGATCACCTCCCTATAGTTTTGCTCAACACAAGGGCTCTTGTGTTGAGCTAAGGATGCAATGGGCCAAGAGATCGTTACTACTCTCCCAGCTCCATGGAATCTTTAGTTCGTGAAGCCTTGCTTCACAGGGCTTATTCCACGAGG
>SDBT01014410.1_pt1 | contig 12611 bp, 10 predicted proteins | sample 2277101 | NCBI WGS metagenome assembly SDBT01 (sample SAMN10404973, study PRJNA504765) | marine sediment metagenome | isolation source: marine sediment core GS10_PC15, 103 cmbsf | place: Arctic Ocean: Southern Knipovich Ridge | collected 2010 | reverse complement strand
CGCAGAGCGGGCTCTCGAGGAGTGTCGGTGGCTCGCCCGTTTCCGAAGGAACCGCACCAGGTGCTACGAGTGGGTCGGAGCCGGCAAAGGCGTGCGGCAACTCGTCCACCGCACCGAGCTGGGTGAGTGGGAGGAGGGCTTCTGGAGTGGTCGTCACCTGCTCACTCGGATGCCTGGCCGGATTGCGGAGATCAAGGCGCCCCAGAAGGGATATGTTGAGATCCCAACCGGGCAGCAGGCCTTCTTCGTTCCTAGGGTCGGCGGCTTCCATGCCGGGCGAGACGAGAACCGGCAGGTGGTCCTCTTTCTGGCGTTCAGCTACGATGGCCCGCAGGCGTGGGACGTCACGGCCGAGTGACGCGCGGATGTCGCTTGACCAGACCAGAACGGGCGGCCCGTGCGGGCCGCCCGCCACTGCCTACTGCCTTCTGTCCACTGTCAAGTGCGCAGCCCCGTCGCTCACTTGATCTGAATCGACTTCGCCTTTGAGGCTTCCGCCTTGGGCATGCGCAGTCGCAGCACGCCGTCCTTGTAGGACGCCTCCACCTGCTCGGTGTCCACGTAGGCGGGCAGCCGAATGTGGCGCTCGAAGTGCCCGTAGCGCCGCTCCACGCGGTGGACGTTGGCGCCTTCGGTCGTCTCCACTTCCTTCTTCTCGCCCCGGAGCGTGAGCACACCGTCGTCGATGGTCACCTCCAGGTCTTCCCTGTCCAGTCCGGGCGTCTCGGCGGTCAGGGTCAAGCCCTCGTCATCCTCGGTCACGTCCAGGGCGGGCACGAACTGCCCCTCGCCCCAGAGCTGGGGCAACCGGACTCCCTGATCCTCCAGCCCCTCGAACACGTCCTCGAACAACCTGCCAAGCGGCCAACTCCAACGCTGCGCCAACGGCCTGGGCCTTCTGCAGACTATGCCTGTCATCTTACCGCTCCTCTCGACACTGAAGATCACTTACCAGAACGCTTGACTGTCCGTCTTCTGCTGCCCTCTCTATAAGCAACGGCCGTGCCAGGGGCGCTGTGTACGGTGTAAGTCGTGGCTGGTGAGTTTCTTACGGTGATGAACGCCGCCGGATGGACTCGCCCGATCGGCCTGTCATATTGGCATGACCGCGTGTCTCTCAGCGCCCCCCGGGCGCCATTGGCAGTCGCACGCGGGCTCGATGTCGATGTCGACGTCGATGTCGATGTCGGCCGTGTCGTTCGGCCGCAAGCCGGACAGGGGAGAGAGAGAGTAGAGAGTTAAGAGAAAGAGCACGACCCGTGGGCCGGTTGCGGAATCAGCCGTGGCGCCGATAGAATGTCCGCGTCGCGTGACCCCCCTTGGCCACGTTTCCCTCAGGCGAAAGGGTGCCCGTTCATGGCAACGGAAGGCAGAGAACGCTGGAGCAGCCGGACCGCCTTCATCATGGCCGCGGTCGGCAGCGCGGTCGGGCTCGGCAACCTATGGCGATTCCCCGCCATCGCGTTCAAGAACGGCGGCGGCGCGTTCTTCATCCCCTACTTCGTCGCCCTCATCAGCGCCGGCATCCCGCTGATGATCGTCGAATACGCCATCGGCCAGAAGTACCAGGGCGGCGCCCCCCAGGCGCTGGCCGCCGTCACCAGCAAGTTCCGCTGGGTCGGCTGGTTCGCCCTGCTGGTCGGCTGCAGCATCACGCTCTACTACATCGTCGTGATGGCTTACGCCTGGCACTACGCCGTGGCGTCATGGACGGTCGCCTGGAACAAGCCCGTGCCCGTCTACCACGTCCGCGAGGGACAGGGCGAGGGCCCGCCGACGGTCCTCGAAGTGCCGTCCGAACGCGTGCGCCTCTACGTCCAGGCCAAGGACGCCGACGCCAAGAAGCGGCTAGAGAAGACACAGGCCGGGCGGCCGGCTGCCGAGCGACTCCCCGTCTGGACCGCCGCAGAATTGGCGGACAAGCGGCTCGCGGAGGAGCAGAAACCCGAGGCGCAGCGCCTCGAGTACGTCGCCCTGAGCGAGAACGTGGGCAACTACTTCACCCAGGTCGCTCTGGGCGGGTTCCGTCCCGACTACTGGGCGAAGGCCCATGCCTACAACCGGCCCGACGACAAGCGCGCGCCGCCGCGACAGGTTGATTACGCACGCGGCATGTTCCGCCTCAGCCCGAACCTGGTGCTCGGGGCCCTGGTCACGTGGGTTGCCATCTTCCTTATCATCTTCAGGGGCGTGCGCAACGTCGGCAAGGTGGTCATGATCACCGTGCCCCTGCCCGTCATCCTGCTGCTGATCGTCCTCGTCCGCGGTCTGACGCTGCCGGGCGCCACCACGGGGCTGATCTACTACCTGAAGCCCAACTGGGAGCTGCTGAAGGACCCGAGCGTGTGGATCGCCGCCTACGGGCAGATCTTCTTCAGCCTGAGCCTGGGGTTCGGCATCCTGATAGCTTACGCCAGCTACATGCCGCCCGAGAGCGACGTGACCAACAGCGCATTCATCACCAGCCTGGCCAATTGCGCCACCAGCTTCATCGCCGGCCTGGCGGTCTTCAGCGTGCTGGGCTACCTGGCCTGGCTGGGCGGGCAGGAGGTGGCGACGGTGGTGGAGGGCGGCCCCGGCCTGGTCTTCGTCACATACCCGGTGGCCCTGGCCAAGATGCCCATGGGGGCGGGGGGCATCGCGGTGGTCTCGTTCCTGTTCTTCGTCTGTCTTATCTCGCTGGGCATCGACAGCGCCTTCAGCATCGTCGAGGGCGTGGTGACCGGTTTCAGAGACCGCTTCCCCGGCATCTCACGGGCGAGGATGAGCGCGGTCTTCTGCGTACTGGGGTTCGTCGGGAGCCTGTTCTTCTGCACGCGCAGCGGGCTGATGTGGCTCGACATCGTCGACAACTGGATGAACAACTACGGACTGCCGCTGGTCGGCCTGCTGGAGTGCATCGCGGTCGGCTACTTCTGCCACCTCGATGAGTTGAAGGACTACATCAACCAGCACAGCGAGATAAAGGTCCACAACTGGTTCGACGCCTTCATCAAGGTCATCACGCCGGGGATCCTGATCTTCCTGCTCGTGAACCAGTTCCTCACCGATATCGGTAAGCCCTATGAGGGCTACGATCAGATCCTCACGCACTCGGTGACGCTGGCCGGCTGGGGCTGGTTCGCCTTCATCATCTGCCTGGCGCTGCTGATCTCGCGCCACTATAAGATGGTGGTGGCCGTCGGCTGCACGGGCGTTGTGTTCGTGGGCTTCCTGGCTTACCTGCGCGCGACGGCCGACCCGGGCGTGGTGACCGGCGTGGCGGACCTGGTGGCCCCCGCCGCAATGGGCGCCATCGCGTTCGCCCTCCTGTTCGGCGGGCTGATCGCCTGCATCTACGTGGCCCGCAGGACGCACCACATGGCCGGTCTGAGCCTGGAGGCGCGCGAGGCGACCGAGGAGACGCAGGACACCGAGGACGAGGTAACGAGCTGAAAGGCAGTTGTCGGTTGACAGTTGTCAGTGAACGACTGTGTGCCGGGCCTGACAACTGACGACCGACAGCTCTGCTTCAGGGGAATGGGCCGCGATGGCGGCCGGCGGAGCGGCCGCCACCGCGGCGGTATGAGTATGAAGTATGATGACAGTGCGGCGTGCGCCTACTGCTGTTCGGCCTCCGGGGTGTCGGCGGGGACAACGGGGACGGCCTGCTCTTTCGGCTTGGGCGGCTGGCCGGTCAGGTCGGGGGGGATGACGAGTCGGTCACCGGTCCCCAGTCCACGGTCCTCAAACCAGCCAACGCGTACCTCCAGTGCGTACTTGACGGGCTCGGCGGGGGTGAAGACGGCGGGGTCCCTGGCGGCCGTCTTGCGGATGCCGGCGATCGTGCCGTCCTCCTGGACGAAGGCCACCGAGACGGGGAAGGGGGTGCCGATCCCCGTGAACTCGACCTTGCGCGGCTGGTCGTAGACGTAGAGCATCCCGTAGCCGGGCTCCAGGCCGGGCCTGCCCCCCAGCCCCTGCTTGCGACGCTCGTCGGTGTCTGCCACCTCCGCGTGGATCACGAACGACGAGCCCGCCACGTGTTCGCTGTCCGGCGCCCGTACCGGCTGAAGGTCGACGAACTGCGTCCCCGGCGCATAGGCCGGACCCCGACGGCCGGCCGCTTTGCAGGCGCCCCGGCCGAACAGCAGCCCCATCAGCAGGAAGATGGCCGCGAAGGTGAGCATGTTCTTCTTCCATTTCATTCGCCATCACTATACCGCCGCCGACCGGCCCTTTCAATGCAGGCGGCGCGGTCAGTTGCGCCGGCCGTGCCGGTCGCCATAATGGAGAGTTGCGGGACAGGAGCATTCCACGTGGCCGAGGACACCATCATGGCAAGCGAGCAGCGCCGGACGATCCTGGACGCGACCAACGTTCACGCCGATGCCGTCGGTGACGAGCACGGACTGACGACCGCCGACGTCGCGTCCCTGAGCGACCGCATCGAGGCCGCCCGGCTGGAGATCGAGGGACGGCGCGGCAAGGACGTCGGCTTCATGGAACTGCCCTACGACACGGGCCTGGTCGCCACGATCAGAGAGAAGGCGGCGGAGCTGCAAGGCCGCTGCCGCAACTTCGTCACGCTCGGCATTGGCGGGTCGGCCCTGGGCAACATCGCCGCCCACAGCGCCCTGAACCATCCCTTCCACAACCTGCTGCCGGACAGCCACGCGGCCCGAGGCGGGGCGCCCCGCATCTTCGTGCTCGACAATGTGGACCCCGCCCTCATGGGCGGCTTCGCCGACCTCATCGCCGACGAGCTGGACCGGACGGTGTTCAACGTCATCAGCAAGAGCGGCGAGACGGCGGAGACCATGAGCCAGTTCCTGTGGGCGCGCGACCTGTTGCGTTCGGCCGGGCTCGACCCCAAGGACCACATCATCGCCACCACGGACCCCTCGCCCGACAAGAGCCTGCTGCGGCGCATCGCGGACGAGGAGGGCTACTTCACGCTGCCGATCCCCGGCAACGTAGGCGGGCGCTTCAGCGTGCTGAGCACCGTCGGGCTGCTGAGCATCGCCACGGGCGGCATCGACGTGGACGAGTTGATGGCCGGCGCCGCCGCCATGGACCATGCCTGCCGCGCGCAGGGCACGGACGCCAACCCCGCCGCCCTCTACGCCGCCGTCCTCTACCTGTTCTATGGCAAGGGCAAGCCCATCAGCGTGCTGATGCCCTACAGCAGCGCGCTGCGGCGGCTGGCGGACTGGTACTGCCAGCTCTGGGCGGAGAGTCTGGGCAAGAAGGAAAGCCTGGACGGCGAGGAGGTCTTCGTCGGGCCGACGCCGATCGGCGCGGCGGGCGTGACGGACCAGCACTCCGTCATGCAGCTCTACCAGGACGGCAAGTTCGACAAGGTGCTGACACTGGTCGAGGTGGACGAGCCCCTGCCCGGCGAGGTGCCCATCTGCCGGGGCGAGAGCGAGGAGGCGCTGTCCTACCTGGGCAAGAGCACGTTCGGGGCGCTCTTCGCCGCAGAGCTGAAGGCGACCCGCTGTGCGCTGCGGGACAAGCACCGGCCGAACATGACGCTGCGCATCCCGCGCGTGGGCGCCAGGGAGCTGGGCGAGCTGTTCATGCTCCTCGAGTATGCCGTGACCTACAGCGGCTGCCTCTACGGCGTGGACACCTTCAACCAGCCGGGCGTTGAGTTGGGCAAGGTCTACACCTACGGCCTGATGGGCCGCGAGGGCTACGAGCCGCCGGAGGGGGTAGCTTAAAGGCCCGCGCCCTCTTTGAAGGGGGGGCCGCCTGCCCGTATAATCGTACCTTGGCCAGGGGGGGGGACCTGGGGGGCGCCGCTCGCAGTTTGACCGAAGCCCAGGGAACGAGCATGCCGGAGAGCACCAGCGACCTGCGGGACGCCATCGCGTTCATCGCTACGTATCCTCCACGCCAGTGCGGCATCGCCACGTTCACGTCCGACTTGGTCCGGGCCGTTCACAGCCGCACGGAGGGCCGCCTGCGCACCGTCGTGATGCCCCTTAACGAGCCGAGCGAGCACCTGCAGTATCCCGACGAGGTCCAGTTCCGCATCTCCCAGCACGACAACGCCGACTACGTGCGCGCCGCCGAGTACCTGAACTACAACAACGTGCGTGCCGTATCGGTGCAGCACGAGTTCGGCATCTTCGGCGGACGCGACGGCGCCTACATCCTGGACCTGCTGCGCGAGCTGCGATGCCCCATCATCACCACCTTCCACACGGTGCTGCAGACCCCGTCTGAGAGCCAGCGGGCCGTGATGAACGAACTGATCGTGCTGAGCAGTCGGCTCGTGGTGATGAGCGAGCGCGGCATGCGTTTCCTCAACGAAGTCTACGGCGCGCCCGACGCCAAGCTCCGCCTGATACACCACGGCGTGCCGGCCATCCCCCTGGTCGAGCCCGACAACTACAAGGCCCAGTTCAAGATGGAGGGGCGGGAGCTGCTGTTCACCTTCGGCCTGCTGAGCCCCGGCAAGGGCATCGAGTACGCACTGCAGGCCCTGCCGCCCGTGGTGGACAAGTTTCCGAACCTGTGCTACGTCGTGCTGGGCGCCACGCACCCCAACATCGTGCGCGAGCACGGCGAGAGCTACCGCATCGGCCTGCAGAGGCTGGCCCGCAGCCTGGGCCTGCAGAAGAACGTCCTGTTCGCCGGCCGGTTCGCCACTCTGGATGAATTGTGCGAGTTCCTGAAGGCCAGCGACGTCTACATCACCCCCTACCTGAACCGCGAGCAGATCACCAGCGGCACGCTGGCCTACGCGCTGGGGGCGGGCAAGCCCATCGTCTCCACGCCCTACTGGTATGCCGAAGAGCTACTGGCGGACGGGCGGGGCGACCTGGTGGAATTCCGCGACCCCGCCGGCATGTCGGACGCGCTGCTGGGCCTGCTGGAGGATCCCGTCCGCGTCCGCGAGATGCGGGCCAACGCCTACGAGTACTCCCGCCGGATGACGTGGCACGAGGTGGGCGGCCACTACCTGGCCACGTTCCGTCAGGCTATCTCGACGGCCCGGGTGCGGGCGTCCATGCCGGATGTGAGCATGCGCCACACGGTGCCCATCACCGGGCTGCCGCGGGCGCGGCTGAGCCACCTGATCACGCTGACGGACGACACGGGCCTTCTGCAGCACGCCCGGTTCAGCGTGCCCGATCGCTCGCACGGCTACTGCACGGACGACAACGCCAGGGCCCTGGTCGTCATGGCCAAGTTCTACGACCTCTACCGCGACCCGGACGCCGAGCGCCTGCTGAGCACCTACCTGGCGTTCGTCATGCACGCGCAGCGTGACGACGGCCTGTTCCACAACCTGGTGAGTTACGACCGCCAGTTTCTGGACGAGGTGGGCAGCGAGGACTGCTACGGCCGGGCGCTCTGGGGTCTGGGCTATGCCATGTATCGCGGCCCGAGCCCGCACTTCAACCTGGCCAAGGAGATATTCGAACGCGCTGCGGCGAACCTGACCTCCCTGAACCTGCGCGGCCGCGCCTATGCCATACAGGGCCTTTACTACTATCTGCAGCGCTACCCAGAAGCCGAGGACATCATCCAGAAGATCGACCGGCTCGCCGCCGGCCACGTGGCCCTCTATGGGGCCGCGTCCGGCGACGACTGGCCGTGGTTCGAGCAAGTGATCAGCTACGACAGCGCCGTCATACCCCAGTCCCTGTTCCTGGCCTACGAGGTGACCGCGAACGCCCGGTACCTGCAGATCGCCGAGACCAGCCTGGACTTCGTGCTGGACAAGTGCTCGCGGGGCGACCGGTTCTCGCTGACGGGCAACGAGGGGTGGCACGCCCGCGGCGAGGAGCCGGCCGGATTCGACCAGCAGCCCATCGATGCCTGCGGCCTGGTCGAGGCCTGCAAGGTCGCGTTCAGACTCACCGGCCGGGCCGACTACCTGCGGTCCATGCGCATGGCCTTCGACTGGTTCCTGGGCGTCAACGACACCGGCGACGCCCTCTACAACTTCCGCACCGCCGGCTGCAGCGACGGCCTGACGGCCCAGGGCGCCAACCAGAACCAGGGGGCCGAGAGCACCCTCTGCTTCCTGCTGGCGCTGCTGACGCTGGGGGAGGTCTTCTCCGAACAGGACCGCGCCGCCGCCGGCACCGCTGCCGGGCCCGGGCCCGGGATGCCCGTCAGGCTCTGACCTTCGCGTCCGGCCGGTCCCCTCAATGACACCACCGGAGACCCACAAGCAGTGCCCGGGAAGAAGCCCATCGTGATGGTCACCAGTTGGCCCCCGCGGAAGTGCGGGATCGGCACCTTCGCCGAAGAGGCCCTGGAGTTCATATGCGCCCGGGAGCCGGACCGGCCTGCCTGGGTCGTCTGCCACACGGACGGCCGCGGCAAGAACACCTTCCCCATCATCGACATCGACCGGGCCGACTGGTACGTGCCCGTGGCAGACAAGATCAAAGAGCTTGACCCATACGCAGTCCATCTGCAGCACGAATACGGCCTCTACAACCACGTAGACGAGCACGGCGTCTCGGACGAGAACGCGGGCTTCATCCGCCTGTTGGAGGAGCTGCACGACTACCCCACGGTGGTGGAACCCCACACCGTGCACGGCCGGATGAAGGAGCACGAGGAGCAGTTCATTCGACGCCTGGCCGGCGTCTGCAATGTGCTGCTGTTCAAGTGCCACTACCAGAAGTGGCGCCTGGACTGGACGTTCTCCACCCGGGGCTGGGAGCGCCCCCACAACATCATGATCGTGCCCCACGGGGCACGGCCCGACCGGCGCTACGCCATCGACGAAGTGGACCAGCTCAAGGAGGAACTCGGCTTGGGCCACCTGCGCGGCAGGCACGTCATCGGCCTGGTAGGCTGGATCCAGTCCAACAAGCGCTGGGACATCCTGACCGACATGTGGGACAGCGTCCACGACGAGATCCAGGAGGCCACGGGCCAGGGCTGGACGCTGCTGGCCGCCGGCGACATGCGCGATCCCAACCACCGGCGTGACTTCGAGCGTTACGTCAACGGCGTGAAGTTCCTCGAGGAGAAAGGGATCGGGCACTTCCACAAGTTCACGCCCCGCGGCGACGTCTACTACAAGGTGATGGGCGTCTGCGACTTTGTCGTGCTGCCCAGCCTCGACGAGACGCAGTCGGGCACGCTGGCCCGCATCATCGCCCTGAACAAGCCCTACGTCACCACCGCGCCGCTGGAGGGCCTGACCGCCCAGACGCTGGAGAGTGGGGGAGGGCTCCTGTTCACCAACAAGGAGATGCTGCGCCGCCAGATACTGCGGCTCGCCACGGACGAGGGCCTGCGCTGGAACCTGGGCCACAGCCTCTTCCGCTACCTGATGGACGTCGTGAGTTGGGATGTCATAGCCCGCCAGTACTACGAGGCCTACGCAGCCGCCAACGCCGAAGTGCACGAGGGTCGATCCATACAGATACCGCCGGAGTTCTAGCGACAGCGCAGGCCCGGCCAGGGGGCACAGTGCATGATGCGACACCGCCGTGTCGTTACAGTTTTCCTCCGTCACCCCGATGACGGTACCGTGCTGCTGGGCAGACGCAGCGGCCGGGTCAGCACCTATCCCGACCACTGGGCCGCCATCAGCGGCGCCATCGAAGGCGACTCTCCGTTAGCGCACGCCTATCGCGAGATACGCGAAGAGACCGGTCTGGGCAGCGACGCCGTCGAGCTGCTCGACGAAGGCTGGCCCCTGCGGCTCCCCGATTGGGACCTGGGCGTGATCTGGGTGGTGCACCCCTTCCTGTTCAAGTGCAACGTTCCGGGGGACGTGCGGCCCGATTGGGAGCACGTGGAGTTCGAGTGGATGTCGCCCGCGCGGATGTCCGGGCTCACGACGGTGCCGCGGCTGGTGGACGCCTACGCGGTCGTGGCCGCGTCCGCGCCGCCGCTCAACAGCACGCGCGTGTTCGAACTCGTCCGCGACGACCGCACGCACGGGGCCGAGGAACTGGGCCTCTGGACCCTGGAGGGGCTGAAGCGGGCGGCCGACGAGGGGATGGCCACCGCTGCCGGTCCCGACGAACTGACGGCAGCCGTGGCAGCCGCATGCCGGCAGGCCGCCGCGCTGCGGCCCAGCATAGCGCCCGTGCTGAGCGCTGCGCTGCGGGCCTACGGCGTCTGCCGAGAGGGGCCGGCCGGCTCACGAGTGGTCGACCGCATCACCGCGCTCTTCCGCGAACGCGAGGACCGATCGATCAAACCGGCCGAGGCCGCCGCGCCGCTGATACCCACCGGGGCCTGGGTGGTGACGCTCAGCTATTCCTTCACCGGCGTCTGCGCCTTGATGGCGGCCGCTGACCGGATCGGGCGCCTGACCGTGGCCGAGTCTCGTCCAGCTTTCGAGGGGCGCGAGACCGCGCGTCTGGCCGCGTCGTTGGGCATCCCCACGCAACTGGCGACCGATGCCGCCGCCGTGCGCGCCACCCAGGAAGCCGACGTCGTGCTGTTCGGCGCCGACTCCGTCTGCCCGGACGGCACGGTGGTCAACAAGACGGGCACCTTCGCCCTGTGCTGCGCCGCGCGTCGTTTCGGCGTCCGCACCCTGTGCGTCACGACTGAGAGCAAGATCCTGCCGGCGGGCTACCATCCTCCGATGGAGGAGATGCCGCCCGGCGAACTGGGCGAGCCAATCGCAGGGGTCCAGACGCGCAATGCATACTTCGAGGCCGTTCCCCCCGACCTGGTGGACTGCATCATCACCGGCACGGGCCGGCTGGACCCGGAGCGGCTCAGGCGCACCGCTGAGGAACTCAGAGAGCTCGCAAACGAGCTGGGGGTCTGAGAGACCCGGGGCGGTGTCTCATTTAGCAGGCACGCCAGTTGCGTAGGTCTCTCCCAGGGTGGTACCGGAGCCTACGCCCCTGGAGGCAGGATCTATGAAGTACCTGATCGTCGTTATTATACTTGTCGGGCTCGCCGTGGCCTTGAACAGGACCTACAGGGGCGGATCGGCGCTGACGCGGACCGCCACGGTCAAAGCTACCGGCGTGGCCGGCAGCGTGGGTCAGGGCGGGCGCCGCACGGGCCAGGGCGCCAGCAGGGCGTTCAAGGGCGTCAACTTCGGCGGGCGCCGCTGAGCGCTGCCTGCACCTTTGCGCCGCCGACGGACGTGGGGTACCATGGCTGGTTCGGCCGGGCGGTCGCTCGTCTCAACTGAGGGACGGGGAGGCGTACGCCCTCGGCCGGGCGATGGGTCGTTATGCCAGGTACCGACTGTTTCAGGAGGTGGAGGCGATGCCCCAGCTGTTCTCAGCGGCGGAACTGATCGAGGTAGCCATTACGGAAGAGCAGACCGGGGCGGCGTTCTACCGCGCCCTGGCGGGGAAGACGGACTCGGCCGGACTGAAGGAGTTCGCGCTCCAGGTGGCCCAGATGGAGGACGATCACGAGGCCAAGTTCACGGAGCTGCTCAAGCGCGTCGGCGGGTACACGCCCGCCGAATCCTACAGCGGCGAGTACGACTCCTACATGTCCTACCTGCTGGAGGGGCGCATCTTCCCGACCGGTCAGGACGGCGTGGCGATGGCCGAGAGGATGGCGTCCGACGAGGAGGCAGTCGACCAGGCCATGGCCATGGAGCGCAACACGCTGCTGTTCTACGCCGAGATGCTGAAGTTCGTCCCTGCGTCCGAGCGCGCCCTGCTCGACGACATCATGGACGAGGAGCGCAAGCACGTGACGGACTTCGCCAAGTATAAGGCGGAGCACTTCTGACGCGAACGCCCGATCGGCCCACGCCCGTGGGCGGTCGGACGATGGCCTCACTCGACGGCGCGGTCGGCGGCCGGACCCGATTCGGCGGCTTCCGCGCCGTCCTTCATTCGGGCCCTCACGGCACGCGAGGCCGCGATGAACTCCATCCGCGTGTCGAGCCGGTCCAGGATCTCGCTGACCCTGTCGAGGGCCGCGCTGTGCGCCACGGCGGCCTCCTGCACCGCCGCGAAATCCTTCTCCAGCATCGCCGTCCGGTAGGTGGCCTTCGCCGCCATGACGCAGGCCATGAACGCAATCAGCAGGCACATGATCCAGGCGAGCATCTGGGTGCGGCTCATGACTCGGTCTCCTCGGTCGGGTCGGGCGTGACGGGCGACGGTGCGTTGGACTCGTCGGGCGGCAGGCTTGCGAACTGCAGACGGTAGAGGCGTCCGTACTCGCCGCCTTTCGCCAGCAGCTCGTCGTGGGTCCCCTGCTCCGCGATGCGGCCTCCCTTCAGCACGACGATCCGGTCGGCGTTGCGCACCGTGGAGAGCCGGTGAGCAATGACTATCGTGGTGCGGTCCTGCATCAGCCTCTGCAGAGCCTGCTGCACCAGCATCTCGCTCTCGGCATCCAGGCTGGAGGTGGCTTCGTCCAGTATCAGGATCGGCGCGTTCTTCAGCAGGGCGCGCGCTATCGTGATGCACTGGCGTTGGCCGCCCGAGAGCCGGTCGCCGGTCTCGCCGGCCACCGTGTCGTAACCGTGCGGCAGGCCCGTGATGAAGTCGTGGATGTTCGCCGCGCGGGCCGCGTCGTAGACCTCTTCATCCGTGGCGTCCGGCTTGCCGTAGCGGATGTTCTCGTGGATGGGCCGGTTGAACAGGAACGGGTGCTGGCTCACGATCGCTATCTGCCGCATGAGGCTCTCGCGCGTCACCTCGCGC
>SDBT01014409.1_pt1 | contig 12612 bp, 11 predicted proteins | sample 2277101 | NCBI WGS metagenome assembly SDBT01 (sample SAMN10404973, study PRJNA504765) | marine sediment metagenome | isolation source: marine sediment core GS10_PC15, 103 cmbsf | place: Arctic Ocean: Southern Knipovich Ridge | collected 2010 | reverse complement strand
ATTTTTATTGCTTCAGCTAATCGTTTCGCAATAATAGCGTTTTGCTTTTCAAACATTAAAGCTTTTGTTGGAGATTTCTTAATGTTTCTACCAGTTCTTTTTCGCGGCAATCCGATTCTTTTTTTTCTTTTCCTATGAGTAGCTTTAGGACCAGACCATTGCATAACTTTTACGAAATTGGAAGAAGTTTGCTTCTCAAGCTTTTGAGCAGGTTGTTGTGATGATGAATCAACAAGAGAAACCGATATATCAGAAAGTTCGAGAAGATCCACATTAATAGAGGGAGAGGTAGATGAACCGCCACCACCATCAAATGATCGTCGCGAATAGAGCGCAAGTAATGCAATAACCCCAATCACTGCCGCAGCAATGCTTGATTGTTTTAAGCTCGGCAACTTAATCAATCGCATGCTAAAAGCATCCAGAGGAGATAAGCTGATCATTGATGCGCATACAAAAAATGCTAACAGGCGACTTTTCATTGAAACTCTCTTATTTGTTACTTAGTGTTTTATTTGGGTGAGGTGTGCTCGTCGAAACTAACAATGTGCTGCTACTCGCACCCTTAAATTGATTCTGAAGTTGCCTCTCTGTTTCTGGCAAGTCAGACTTCCTTACTTTACCAAATAAGTTATCCCAAACCGAAGATAGAACATCCGCCTGTTTAAGATTGTTTTTAACTTTTTCAAGCGGTTTTTCAACTCTGCTAGCAAACTTATTATTAAAGTGAGCCGCAAACTTATTTACATCTTTTTTAGATGCAATGATTTTCAGTGCAAGTAAATCCCTTGTTTTAACCCCACTGTTTTTATAAATCATAAAGTTCATTATCGAAGGCATTTCTGTTGTTTTGATCAATTGTACTTTATATCCTTCAAATTTACTTTTTTTCACAAATCCCATAACAGACCAACCATTTTCATATGCTGTGTAGCTTATACCATGTAATTTATCAGGCAAACTTATCTGCTTTCCAATAGAAGCTGACGATTTTTTTCTCTTTGATTTCACTATTCCTGGACGCTCACTCAACCTACAACTTAAACTCCCATCTTGCACATGTTTTTGTAATCTGTCTCTTTGCTGAGATGTAAAGTTATTAAAAAAAATCTTATATGAGTCTTCTTGTTGATCGGGATCTACTTTTCTATTAACTTCTTGAGTACTGCGTCGCTTCATAACAGCGATTAGAGCTACGCACAAAAACCCAAATGATCCGGCTGCAATACCAAGATTCTTACCTGAAATATATTGTTTATAATTGATAGATCGTCGCAACCCAAACAATGATTGCATAGAAAATGCTGAAACTGTTTGATGAGAAAAAAGACTACCCAAAATTACTATGATTAAAAAGCGCTTATCCATGCCGGTCCCTTATTCTGTTACTACAAATTTAACTTAGCATACGCTTCATCACCCCACCTAGTCAATAATAGCAAACTGAATAAAAAATTCAACCGCCCCATCACAACTGGCTATCGAAAGCTCCTATTGCCAAATATGCCAAAACAGTGCTATAATCAAACATTCTCGAAATCTAATAAATGGATCTAATTTCCCCCTCAGCCGACATGAAGGTTGAAAACTATTAAGGAATTTCATGATAGGTGTATTTTCTCTCATTTTGTTATCAGTTAGTACTATTACATGCATGGAACCACCCGAAAGCCCCAATGACCATCTAAATACCTCCACACTCTCGTTTAAAACGCCATCTGGAGCAAAGACAAGTGCAACGATTTTTTCACCGCCAAGTACAACCCCCAAGCACCTGCTCGTAGCAACTGTAATCCATACCACTCAACAAAATGGAAACCTGACTAAAGATCCTGATACTGAAACTGACCATGCAACTTCTTCATCAGTCGATCTTCCGAATGTTCTTAATGGAAAAAAACCAATAAAAACACCAATAGAACAAGTACTCGAACAACACAAACCAAGAACTCGTAAAAAAAGAAAAACAAAGTTTGACCTGCAATCAGCTGCTGAAGAAAATCCTGACGAAAATTCTGATTCAGACACACAAGAAAGTGATCACGAAAAGCCGGCTGCAGAACCAGCTCCTCCAACACTCGTTAATCCACAATTTCCTGCTGTATATGCTGCTCCCCCTTCAACTACTGCAACTGACCCAAAACTTCCATTGTTAGGAGCACTTCGCCAACATTCTATCCAGAATTCAGGTAAATCAATCGATACTGATTTAGAAGTAAAATCTAAAAATTGCTGTGTTTTGTTGTAGATTAAATACTCTAAATAATTTCTTCTGGGAGTTCATCTTGATCAAGAAGCTGTAGCGTCTTCGGAGGCTCTTCGTTGTCATCATCATGAAACTGCTGAAACGAATCTCCCTTTAGTTCCAGAGGATCTTTTTCCGAAGATGGAGAACCCTGCATTTGTTTCAATTTGCTCTCCATGAATGCATCAAAATCAGGATCAGAACCTTCCTGACTTTTCTCAAAAGAATCGACTGACAAAATCAACCCATCAGACTCATCCGACGAAGAAGAAGTATCAAACGATTGATCTAAATCACACTTCTTAAAAGCTGGGGTTTGTAGACCGCGATTCCTTAGAGGACCCAATCCTAAGGAATCATCCGATGACCCTTCTGAATTCGATTTGGAATTCAGTGCATTTTCTTCACCTACAAATAAGGGTGCAGTTAATTGAGGAGAACTTACCGACTTTCGAATAGGTGCAGATGAAGCCCCTCCAAGTAATCCGAACGATAAATTAGAATTGGTAGGAAACTGTAAAGGTGAGTCTTCTAGATTATAATCATCAACTTCAGAATGCTCTTTACTTGATGTGCCCGTACTCCTTGATTGTTTTAACAACGCAAACATTGTTTGTGGGCCAGGCGTTACTGGCGTTGGAGGTACAGTTTTCCCGGATCTTTTTTTTTGAGCAAACAGACCGAATACTACAAGAACCGTAAACCCTATGCCTACTCCAGCCAATACACCGATCCATTTACTTTTATGCTCATCATCGATAATGTGCTGCTTGATTGGTAACTGCGTATCAGCACTAAATAATGGTGCATGACAACCCTGTATCATAATGAGAACAATTAAAATCGCATAGCAATACGTCGGTTTCATTGCTTATCCTTTATGTTATTTTTTCAATTTTGCATCCTGCGATTCAAACCCAAGTTCCTGAAGTTTGTCACGGATCTCGTCAGCGCGAGCCCAATCTTTCGCAGCACGTGCCGCTTGGCGTTCATCTATAAGGTGCTGAATTCCTGCTGAAATTTCAATAGTTTTGATAGGAAATTTTTTCATAGGCAAACCAAGAACTGTTTGCATAAAAAGTTTTACCCCACATAATTGCTCAGGACTTTCCTGCAAAATATTAAGGTTTTCATGGAGCACCCCAAGCATTCCTGGTGTGTTTAGATCATCCAACACAAATGCGAGCATCTTTTTCACCACAGGATAATCTGCAATTTCAGAGAGAGAAATTTTAGAGCAATCCAGGTTTTCAAAAATAGCACACAATCGCTTATAAGTCTTTTGTGCAACTTCTAAATCATCAAATGAAAATTCTAATGGTGCTCGATAATGATGAGAGAGAATATAATACCGAATTACCATAGGATGAAATTTTTTAAATATGTCGCGCAAGGTAAAAAAGTTCCCTAATGATTTAGACATCTTTTCTTTATTGATCTGCACAAACGCATTATGCATCCAATAATTTGCAAAATTAGAACCAGCTACACCTTCTGATTGTGCTATTTCATTTTCATGATGCGGAAAAATTAAATCCATACCCCCTGCATGAATATCAATATGATCACCTAAAAACTTACGCGCTAAGGCAGAACATTCGATATGCCATCCTGGACGGCCCCATCCCCAAGGCGCTTGCCAAAAAGAATTCTCTGGTGTTGATTTCCATAATGCAAAATCCAACGGATCATTTTTTAGATCGTTAACTTTCACTCGTGCACCGGAACGAAGATCATCCACATTTCGTTTTGATAATTTTCCGTAATCAGAAAAACTTCGCACCGCATAATAAACATCACCATTAGCCACATATGCCTTACCCACATCAATAAGTTCTTGTATCAATGTAATAATTTCAGGAATATTATCGGTCACCTTTGGCTGCACATCGGGATTAAAACAGTTCAACTCGGCCATATCCTCTAAATAGGCATCAATAAATTTTTGCGCCACTTCTTTATACCGCATTTCGTCATTGAACTGCTCTTTAGCACGTTTAAGCAATTTATCATCGATATCAGTGAAATTGCGAACGTAGGTCACATCGTTGCCTAAAAACTTGAGCAAACGATAAAGAACATCAAACACAACATACACACGCCCATGCCCAAGGTGTGCATAATCATATGGAGTAACTCCACACACATACAAACTCACCTGATTTGGCTTGAGAGATTTGAACGGTTCTTTTTTTCCAGAAAGTGTGTTGGTTAGTGTAAACATGTCTCTTTTTCTTTATTGTTATCAAAAACACGTATGGTTCGACACGTCGCTTTCACTCCTGCTCACCACGAACGGTTTTAACAAAATTATAAAAATTCTGTAGTTAATTTCATATGCATCAAAAATGTACCATGCAAACAAGAATTGTAAATATAAAGGTGCCTTGGCCAAAAAGAAAAAACATAGTATTATAAAGCTCTATAAAAGCTGATAAACGCAACTTAAAACGCTCAAAGCAACCATGCAAAAAACTGTTAAAAATATATTCTCACTATTTTTTATATGCATCCTTCTATGGCCTGCATACTCTATCTGTGATGAGACTGAAACTGATCAAGCAACAATCCCTATCGCCGTTTCTTCTGATCCAATGAAAAAGGATGAGTTCCAAGAAACAACCAGCGGCAAAGAGTTCACCATCAATGATATTATTGTTTCGGGAAATAAATACATCGAAGCTGAAGCAATCAAAAATAAAATTCCTTACGCCATTGGCCAACTGTTTTCACCATTAAAAACTGGCGCTCTAATTCGCAGTTTATATGATCTTGGTTACTTTGAGCAGATCAATGTGATGGGTGAAGAGCTACCAGATAATAAAATGAATCTTCATGTGATCGTGCAAGAAGGCAAACGAATTGCCGGATTTGAGTTTGAAGGAAATGATCATTTAGGACCAAAAGGCATTAATGAAAAAATCGATCTCAAAAATATAAAAACTGTCCATCCAAAACAAATTCAAAAAATTGTTTCTGCACTAAAAAAAATGTATCGAGAAAAAGATTATCATCTCGTAAAAATAACCCCTGTGTATAAAGAAGATGGGGATACGGTTACGATAATTTTCAACATAGAAGAAGGTATCCGCTCGTTTGTTAAAAGGGTTTATTTTAAAGGAAACAGTGTGTTTTCGAGTAAAACATTACGCGGTGTAAGTTTCTTACGCGAAGATTGGCTTTTAGGGTTTTTTGATAAAAGTGGGAGTTATCAACCTGAAGCAGTTCAGATGACTAAACAAGCCATTGAATTTTTTTACCAAGATCATGGATACCTTGTTGCAAAAGTGATGGATGTTGATGTGCGTATGGATGAAAAAACTAAACAATATTTTGTAACCATCACGGTTGATGAAGGTGCGAAATATACTATCAAAGAAATCCATGCACCAGGAAATGAACTTTTAGATGAAAATGATTTAGTACCCTTCTTACCACTCAAGCCAGGCCAACCCTACTCGCGTGGAAAACTGATGAAATCAATCGAAATGCTCCGCAACACCTGGGGAGAATTTGGGTATGTGTTTGCAGATATTCGCCCTGAAGTGTTACCAGATGAACACAACAAAACGGTTTCGATCACCTTCCATTCAGAGCTCGGTAATAAAATTCATGTGAACCGCATCTCAATTCATGGCAATAAAAAAACACGAGACAAAATAATCCGACGCCAAATATTAATGGATGAAGGTGAACTGATCACCCGCCGATCAATGGAACGTTCAAAGGATCGTATCGAAGGACTTGGATATTTTGATCGTAAAAAAGGTGTGAACTGGAAAACAACTCGTATTGATGATGAACAAGCTGATCTTGATCTGCTTATCGAAGAAATTAAAACTGGTAAAATAGGACTACAAATTGGAAGCGGTGGTGATCCGAAAAGCATTATAAATCCTGCCAAAGGGTTCACAATCAGTATTTACTGGTCTGATGAAAATGCATTCGGCCAAGGATGGCAATATAATTTTGGTGCGGAACTTGCACGGGAATCACAAAGTTTTAATTTTAGTCTTTCTGATCCATGGCTTTTTGATCGACCAATTTATGGAGGGTTCAACACTTCAATTAGACGTTCTAGTTTTGCAGATGAAATTGGAAACGCTGCAGGGTCTGTCGACCAACGAGTAGTTGGTGCTTCGTTCACGCTCGGATTTGTGAACAACTGGATTGGAGAAACATCAATTATTACCAGCCTTGGAGTGAATGATTATAAATTTGCTAATCGTCCACGTGCAAGTTCTAACTTACCTGATGACCAACGAATTGAATATCAAGGAATCTTAGATCGGAGATTCTTATTTGGCACCCTTGCTCAATTTATTGCTCGTATCGGCCAAGATGTGCGTAACCACCCGATGCAACCAACCAAGGGATATCAATGGTCGCTCAATAGCAAGCTTGGCATTTCTGGCGCATCATCCAACTTTGGATTCTTTAAATTTGAATATGATTCTACCTGGTACACACCGCTCATCGGAGTAGACACATTAATACTTGGTGTGCATGCGCATGTGGGTACTGTGCGTCCAATTAGATGTGGAAATATTCCATTCGATGAGCTGTATCATATTGGTGGCCCTGCCAGTGTGCGTGGTTTCAACTATGGCGAAATTGGACCATTCTGGCGGGATAGTTCTTTGGGTGCTCAAAATGCATTCTGGGTTAACTGCCAGCTTATTTTCCCAATCACTCCCGATTATTCAACAAAACTTTCTGTCTTTTATGATGGTGGTGCCGGTTGGGATACCCCGGATGGTGCATTACTCGATCCACGATTAGTGACCAATAATGAATTCAATTATCGGCATAGCGTTGGCTTAAGCTTTAGCCTTCTCCGCCCTACCCCAATGACAATCGACTGGGCATTCAAACTTGATAAACGACGCAATGAAAAAACAAGTGAAGTTCACTTCGGCGCATATCGCGAATTTTAAAAGACTCAGCCAAAGCTAGCACTGATATAACTGAATTGGGTATACTCTCAAAAAAGATACACAACCCTTTTGGGCAACAAAGTTTTGATATGAAAAAATTTACGTTTATTACGATTTTTCTGGTCGTTAACATTATCTTTTTATTCATACTCCTTCATCAGGAGAATTCATATAAAAAACAGACATTAATGAATAAAAAAAATAAACAACAACAATCAAAACTGATTGGAGAAAAAGAAGAACTAAGAAAACAGCTTGCTCAAATGCGTACACCAAAAAGAGTATCTTGGTATGCATCAAAAAAATTGCATATGAAACCGATTCGCTCAGATCAAGTCAAAAAACTTGTACTTTAAACCCGTTCACCTCAATGAACATTTTAGCATATGCAACTATACGTGACCACTGCACCATCTACTAATGTGATACATTTACAATGGAAAGGACATTCTACAAGACCGCACGTATAAGCATTTGCTCCAACAACACTCATTACGATCAACATAAATGCCATCAATTTCATACTATTTTTCATCTGAGTACCTCCTTTAAATCTTTTTTATCATTATACCTGATTACACCCTCAAAACACCAGAGCTAAGGCCTACAATGTGTCACAAATCACGAATAAACCCGTTGAATCCATTGATTTTTAATTGCGAAATTGATTACAATATGAATAAAGCCTAAATGAAATAAAGGAAATGTTATGAAAAAACTATTATTTTATCTGTTTCTATTAATTGGATTTCACGTCATAATTGATGCCAAATGGTGCACAAGTCATTCTGACTGTGCAAAACATCACGTTTGCAGTGGATTATTCCAATGCGAAAAAGCTGACAAATGTTCAGATGGTCGCTGCCAAAGCGGATTTGATTGTAAACATGGTTATTGTGTAAATTATTAGCCTCATAACACTTAATCATAATTTAATTATTGACTCAACACCGATGATATATCGTATCATTCATAAAAAGAGGATACGATATGAAAGTCTTTATTCCTGCAGATGTGCCACAATCAGCACACCAAACCTACACACAAAACTATGAAGCAATCACTAAAAACAGTAATAACCTATTTCTTTTTGCTGCTGATCAAAAGATAGAGCATCTTAATCAAGATTTTTATGGCCCTGACTTGCCCTGCGATATTGATAATCCAGAACACCTTTTCACTATTGCTGCAAGCGAATATGCTGGAGCTATGGCCACTCATTTAGGCCTCATCGCCCGATATGGTTTAAAGTTTAATAATGTGAACTACATCGCCAAACTGAATGCAAAAACAAACCTCATTCCCAAAGATGCGCAAGATCCATTTAGTCAGCAGCTCTGGTCTGTGGATGATCTGATAACCTTCAAAAAAGAATCTGGATTAAACATCCGAGGTATTGGCCTCACCGTGTATCTTGGAAGTGAAGATGAAGGGGAAATGCTAGCTCAAGCGAGCCAAGCAATTTTCCAAGCGCATCAGCATGGATTGATCACGATCATTTGGATGTATCCTCGCGGAGAGCATGTGGCACATCCCACCGATGGCAACATTATCGCAGGTGCTGCTGGCGTTGCAGCCAATTTAGGATCAGATTTTGTAAAACTCCAGCAACCCCAACCGAGCGAAGGGAAAACTTCTGCGCAGTGGCTTCATGTCGCGGTGCATGCTGCCGGCAACACAAAAGTGATTGTTTCCGGTGGCTCAAAAAAAGATTCTACTCAATTTTTAAAAACTATTTATGATAATATTCATGTGGGTGGAGTGGCTGGATGCGCCGTAGGAAGAAATATTTTCCAAAATTCATTTAAAGATGCACAAAAGCTCAGCAAAGCGATTGCCGCAATTCTGTATGAGGGCAAGACTGTGCAAGAAGCCCAAAAACCTTAAGATATTGATACTCAATAATTTTACTGTTTTGAAAAAAAGAACATACTTGTCTCATGCATGATTCCTACACAGCCCTCTTTTGGCTGATTCAAATTATATATGCGGCAAACTTTATTCCTCAAATATGGCTCAACTATCGCCTAAAATCTTTAAGAGGATTAAGTGATCTTTATTTAATGGCATTTCTTTGTGCCTATATTGGAGAACTTTTTTACTTTTATTGTCTCGATTTTCCCACTGCCTACAAAGCGATGATATTTGTATTCTTGGCTGAAATTTTATTCATGACCTACCAACGATTTTTATATGGTGGCACCACACCAAAAAAATATCTTGCTTTCGGTTATGGAATAATCGCACTCATCACTGCAATTATTTTTCCCTATGCGTTCACTCATCCACAAATCGTTGGCCATTCAGCTGGATGGTTTATGGTTTCAATTTGGTCGGTCTATCAGATTCCTCAGATCATTAAAAACCATGCGAGAAAATCAGTGAAAGGTTTTAGTTTTATTTCTGCAACACTTATTGCAATGGGTGCGTTGCTAGAGCTCTCATTAGCATTCATCACACACCTTCCCATTCAAACGATCTTTAAAACAAGCAGAAGCATTTTAGTTTATCTCATTTTCTGTTTTCAATTTTGGCTTTATGTAAATCCGGAAAATCATACACCAAACAGTTCTTAGCAACCTCAACTTTAAGAGTAAATCTAACTCTAGTTTTTTTCTAAACTTTTATGATATATACAATAATCTCGCAAACAGGTACACAAAATCAAAAGGAATTCTATGAAAAAAATTCATCAACTACTCACGATTATCACTTTGTTCACCCTCTCTCCTGAACTCCATGCATGGAGTTTTTTTTCTGATCCAATCTCCAAACATGCTGAATGGAAACTAGTCAACAATCATAATGTGCCACGTAAAAAATGGACCTTCGCTGTTTACATGGCTGCCAATAATAATCTGAATTACTTTGCAAAATTAAATCTCAATCAAATGAAAAAAATCGGATCGAATGAACATGTTAATATTGTTGCTCAATATTCGGGTGCAGGAAATGGCACACGAACCAAACGGTTTTTCGCAAAAAAAGATCATTTAGTAAAAGTGCAAGAAAGCACCTCGAAAATTGATAGCGGGAATGTCTCTAACTTCATCGATTTCATTCAATGGGTAGTGAGTAGCTATCCTTCTGATCATATTTGTATCGTATTATGGGGACATGGATCAGGGACAGTGGAACCAAATCTGGCACGAAAATTATTTAACTTTTTAGGCGGTTTTGCACCAAGAGTTGAAAATCATCGCGGCATTTGCATCGATGATTCAACCATGAATTATATCAATAATCATGAGCTTGAAGATGCGTTAAAAGAAATTGCCAAAACTGTTCTGAAAGGTAAAAAAATAGATATCATTGCTTTTGATGCCTGTTTAATGTCGATGGTTGAAGTAGCAAGCCTCACCAAAAACTACGCTCATACCATGATCGGTTCTCAAGAATCTGAACCAGGATACGGCTGGGATTATCATGATGTATTATCGTTGTTTAAAGACAAAGCTCCTAGCCCATCAGAATTTATTCATCATATCACTGATGCCTATAAACGAATGTATCTCCAATATAATTTCCACGAATACACAATTTCAGCAATCAACTTAGATCGTCTCACAGAATTGGAAGCAAACATTCATCAAGTTTCTCAACTGCTTTGCCAATGTATTGATGCACAAAAAGACCGGACGATAATAAATAGCATTAAGGACTGCAAGTCGCATCACAACTGCACGTTTTTCACCACGCCAGACATTATTGATCTGCATCATTTATATTTAAACCTAGCCGTTGCAGTGAATAATTTTGAATTTAAAGATGAAACCAAGAAAGATGGAATTATCCCAGAACTACAACAGCTCCTCACAACCGGAATTAAATTTATTAAGGAAAGTGTAGTTGAGAGTAATCAAGCAGGAAAATATTTTAAAAATGCTTGTGGTCTTTCGATTTATTTCCCTTCCTATAGTTTTTATAAAAGCTATTTACGAACCACTTTTGCAATGACCAACTACTGGCCAATCTTCCTTCAAAAATTTGGTGCTGTTGCCCGACGACCAGGTATGCTTGGATAGAAACTGTCATAAAAAAGGCGCCTACAAGTAGGCGCCTTTTTTATTTATAAAATCTTATTTACCAAACATGCCACCAACGTGCTTTTGGTTTGCTCATAATACCAACAGAGCGAAACACTGAGACAGATTTGTCTCGCACATCACCCCATGCTTTAGTTGCTGCAACTTTTGGGTTTTCATCATAAATTTTCAAAAACTCCATGCATAAAGCAGTGATCACAGATAACATAATATAATACTCGTTATCTTTAGTGACGGTGACTTCCAAAGAACCAATACGAACATGATAGCCATCATTAGCTTCTGTTTTTGCTTGCTCAACAGCACTATTTGCAAACTGTGCAGCTGCATTTAATTTTTCAACTGTTCGATTCAGCTTTTCAATTGCTAATTCAATATCCGTTGGAGTCTTCTCTGATTGTAAAGATTGAGAAACTTTTTGCTCTTCAACAGGAAGATCTGGTTTCTCAACTGCATGTACGTCTGAAGCAGTCAAAATCATTAGACTAAAAAGTATCGTTTTTTTGAGACATGATGTTGTCATGTTCCTTCTCCATATTTTAAGAAACAGAATAAAAACTACTGTTTTTACAACAATATATACCCTATAAGTATATTGGTTCTTGTGTTTCATGGCAAGCTCAAATAGACTGTGCAGTCATAGATATATGGCTTAAGCCAAAACTATTTACTAAAAGTAATTGTATTATAGATGCAACCGTACAAGATCAAAATATCTCTTCTGTAAATGGAGAAATGTTTCAAAAAGGATTATTGATGAAGAAGCTAATTTTCTACGCACTGGCCCTCTTTTGCACACTACCTCTCCATAGTCTGGAAGAAGAGCAGTGCATTGATAACCGATTTGTCACATTTTCACTGCCAAATTTCACCAGCCAGACCTTTTTCTACCCTCGACCTGTATATAATAATACTGCTTTAAAACAGTCAATATGGCATAGAATGTACTCAGCTAAAGAAGCTGCCCCTCATAGCGCATTTCAGGTAATTGGCATGTATCAAGAAACCCTAAACTCGAAAAAAGTGATTAATTATTTCACATTTGATTGCAAACAATGCCTCACCGTAAAAGGAGATAATTATAAGTGTGAGCGGGACATTCGCGCTGAGTGGCTGGGTATCAACGATGCAAACTTTTCTGGAGAGTTTTCTTTAAACCCTCACCAACGTCAAGCAGGGGTACTCATCGATTACTTACAAGATGTGAGCCATTATATCGAAGGTGAGTTTTTCGAAAACTGGTGGATAGGCGTCACCGTTCCATTGATTGTTGTTAAAAATGATATTGGCATCTGTCAATCAATTATTAGCGAACCAATAAATGGCCAACCAGATATTATCGAAGCGTTTAATCAAGAAGATTGGAAATATGCACGATTAAGCC
>SDBT01014408.1_pt1 | contig 12612 bp, 6 predicted proteins | sample 2277101 | NCBI WGS metagenome assembly SDBT01 (sample SAMN10404973, study PRJNA504765) | marine sediment metagenome | isolation source: marine sediment core GS10_PC15, 103 cmbsf | place: Arctic Ocean: Southern Knipovich Ridge | collected 2010 | reverse complement strand
CGGCGCCCCCGGCGCCAACCCCTGGGCAAAGGGGCACTTGCCTCCAGCGATATACCTGCCTTTGGCGTCTCCCATAGCTCTTCGACAAGCAGAGAGGTCTCCGATTTCAGAGCTTCCTGCAGCTTTTTTAGTGACGGGGAAAGGGGGTATTTCATGAGTGTGTGGCGATCAACTCTTTTGCTTTTTCAAAAGCGGCATCGATTCCCTTGGGGTCTGTGCCACCTGCTTGGGCAGATGCGTCTTTTCCTCCGCCACGTCCGTTAACAAGGGGTGCTATTGCGCTGATGAGGGCGCCTGCTTTGATTCCCTTCTTCACGAGATCGGGGCTGATTTTCGCGAGGATGTGGCACTTATCTGCGTCTGCCATTGCAAGGAGAAGGGCGAGTGAAGGGTGCTTTGGAGAGAGGACGTTAGCAAGCTGGATGAGCTCTTGCTGTGACAGGGGCACTTTGGCTGCAAGGAAAGGGATTCCTTTCACTGTTTCAACTTTTTCGGAAAGTTTTTTAGCTAAGCTTTTGATCATCTCGTCTTTTAAAGTTTTGAGTTCGGCTGTGAGTTCCTTGTTCTCTTTGATAAGTGCGGAGAGGCGATCTGAAATTTGGTGGGGTTGTGTTTTGAGCTCGCCTGCCATCTTTTCGATGAGAGACTCTTCTTTGTGGACAAACATTTCTGCAGGCTTGCCGCAGGCAGCCTCTAATCGTCTGACTCCAGCTGCAATGCTCCCTTCACTGACAATGCGGAAGTAGCCGAGGGTGCCAACAGAGGAAACGTGGGTGCCGCCACAGAGCTCTTTGGAGTAGTCGATGTCGATGACACGCACGGTTGCGCCGTACTTTTCGCCGAAAAATTGTTTGATGTCTGGGCACTTTTGCGCCTCATCGAAAGAGAGCTCGTAGCACTTCACTTCTTCATTGCCGCGCACCTTGTCGTTAACGAGATCTTCAACAGCGCGGATCTCTTCTGGTGAGAGCGCTTTGTGGTGGTTGAAGTCAAAACGGAGGCGCTCTTTTTCAACGAGTGATCCCGCTTGGCGAATGTGGGGCCCAAGCACCTGTTGCAACGCCCAGTGGAGGAGGTGAGTCGCTGTGTGGTGGTTGCAGATCCCTGTGCGGCGCGACGCATCAACGACGGCCTCTACAGCGTCTCCCACTTTAAGGGTTCCATTTTCGAGTGTGCCTCTGTGCGTGACGATCTTGGAGTAAGGATTTTGGCAGTCAGTCACAATGAAGGTGCCTCCCTTGTGTGAGAGTGTGCCGTGATCCCCCATTTGTCCACCCTTTTCTGCGTAGAAAGGGGTTCTGTCTAGAAGCACGATAGCTTCATCACTTGCTTTGATTGAAGAGACGAGTGAGGAGTTTGTGACAATGCCGACAACTTTAGCGGGGCTTGTGGGTTTGATGTAGCCGACAAAAACGGTGTCGCCCTCTTTCTCTTCAAACTCTTTGAAGAGGCTCTCTTCGGCCTCTTGGGAGTGCACTTTGTGTGCTTTGCGCGAGAGCTCTTTCGCTTTCTCTTCGAGGAGTTGATATGTCTCGAGGTTTACTTCTAAGGCGGTATCTTTGGCGATGAGCAGCACCTCTTCAAGAGGAAAGCCGTAGGTGTCTTTGAGTTTAAAGGCATCCTCACCACTGATCTGTTTTGTAGGACTCTTTTGTGCTTTGTCGATGACACTGCTTAAAATGTTGCCGCCTCGATTTAGAGTGCGAATGAACGCTTCTTCTTCGGCCGTGAGAATCTCAGCAATGCGGTCTTGGGAGTTTTTGAGTTCGGGGTAATCGGTGCCCATCACTTCGACAAGGCGTGGAAGAATTTGCGCTAAGAATGGATCCTCCAGTCCGATGCCACGGCCGTAGCGTACAGCGCGCCGAAGCAGTTTTCTCAAGACGTACCCACGGTCTAGATTGCTTGGCACTGCGCCGTCCGCAATGGCAAACGCAAGGGCACGGATGTGGTCTGAGATGACATGGAAGGCGGGGTTTTCGTTTTCGTATTTTTTTTCGCTCACCTGCTCGATTTTTTCAATTAGGCTTACGAAGATGTCTGTAGCAAAGACGAGGTCAACTCCCATCTTCATCGAGACTACGCGCTCGAGTCCGGCGCCGGTATCGATCGATTGCATGGGAAGCGGGGTCATTTTGCCAGAAGCATCGCGGTTGAATTGCATGAAGACCAGATTCCAAAATTCGAGGTAGCGCTCGCCGCTGGCGTCTTCTGCCGGAGAGCGAGCTGTTCCGTACTTATCGCCACGGTCAAACATCAGCTCTGAGCAGGGGCCGCAGGGGCCAGTGTCGCCCATTGCCCAGAAGTTGTCTTTTGCTCCCATACGGGTGATCCGTCTTTCGGGCATCCATTTTTTCCAGAGCTCAAATGCTTCGTCGTCGTCTTCAAAGATTGTGACCCAGATCTTTTCTTCGGGGAATTGGTAGACTTGTGTAGAGATCTCAAAAGCGAATTGGATTGTTTCTTCTTTAAAGTAGTCGCCAAAAGAGAAGTTGCCGAGCATTTCAAAGAATGTGCAGTGGCGTGTGGTGTGGCCCACATTGTCGAGGTCGTTGTGTTTACCTCCTACGCGCAGGCACTTTTGAGACGTCGTCGCGCGGGTGTAGGCGCGCTTATCTTGGCCTAAAAAGGCGTCCTTAAATTGATTCATCCCCGCATTTGTGAACAGGAGCGTGGGGTCATCATGAGGAACCACTGGAGAAGAGGGGACGATGGTGTGTCCGTTTTTTTTAAAATAATTTAAAAAATTACGACGAATTTCTTGTGACAACATAGCTAAACAGAGGTTGATTATCCCAAAAACCTTACCAAACCCGTCATCCTAAGTAAAGCAAAGAAAAAAGTGCCCAGTACTGGATTCTGTAGGGCTCGGATCATTTTTTATCTTCAATACCCGGGGCTTACGCCCTGGGCTCGCTCACGGTCGCCCTTACAGGGCTTGGGAAAGTAATTAATCAGTGTCTCCTTAATGAGTGTGGGCACTATAATGCCAGCGGCTCGGCCCTCTGTCTATTAACGTATCTGTTATGCTCATGGGTAGTTGGTTTTGGTTTTTTTATTTCTTCTTTTCAGAGTTTTTGACGATTCAGCATGTTAAGGAACATGCCTGGTGTAGAGGTGAGCTCGGCGAAGGTGCCGGTTTGGATGACTCTTCCATTCTCCATGACGTAGATGCGGTCGGCGTGTTTGATGGTGCTTAGGCGGTGGGCGATGACGACGCGGGTGACATCGAGGGCGTCGAGGTTACGGCTGATTTCGTCTTGTACTTTGTTGTCGAGGGCGCTTGTCGCCTCATCGAAGATGATGATTTTAGGCTCGGGAAGTAGCGCTCTTGCAATGAGGAGGCGTTGCTTTTGGCCGCCAGAGAGGGTTTCTCCGCCCATCGACAGGAAGGTGTGAAGACCCATGGGGAAGGTGTGAATATCGCGTGCGAACCCCGATAAGACGAGAGCTTCGTCGACTTTTGTTTTGGAGTAGATGCCGCCACAGACGAGGTTGTCGTAGATCGTTCCGGAGATGATCCCTCCTGCTTGGAGTACGACGCCGATTTGTTTGCGGATTTTATGGAGATTGAGGGAGGGGAGTTCTCTTCCCTCGTAGTAGATGGTGCCGATGTCCGGTTTTTCAAACCCGAGGAGGAGGCGGACTAAAGTCGATTTTCCACTGCCCGAGGGGCCGACGATTGCGACGAACTCTTTTGGCTCGACGGTGATGGAGACGTTGTCTAAGATGAGTGACCCACTTTTTTCGTAACGGAACGAGACGGAATCGATGCTGATATCACCTGTTAACTTACCCACTTTAGCTTTTTCTACAATGAGTTCTTGAGGTGCTTCTAAGATTGTACGGACGTTATTCCACAGGGGGGGGATCGCTACCATATCCATTAGGGCGCTGCTCACATCGAGGAGGGAAGCGGAAAATGTTATGAAGGCGGCATTAAAGCCTAAAAAGGCCCCCACGGAAATGTTTCCTGTCTCTTTTATCATCATGACCGTGCCGAAAATAATAGCGTACGAGAGCATGGGCAGAAAGGCAATTAGGCTTAAGACGATATTGTGGATGGTTTGGGCGCTCAACTCGAACTTCTTGAGCGTAGTGAACATGGTGGCCCAGTACGAAAAGGCGTTGTTTTCTGCACCTGCAACTCGGAGTTTTCCTACACCAGAGATGATCTGAACTAAAACTCCATTAATTTCAGATGAGAGAGTTTGAATTTTTCTCTCAAAGAACAACTTATAATAGAAGCAGATGACGGTGATCGTCAATCCAAATCCCATGAGAAGGAGCGCCATGAGTGAGAGAATAGGAGAGTAGAAAAACATGGCGATGAGATAGAAGGATGAGAAGATCCCTGCGAGAATAATTCTTGAGGAGTTGTCGCTTATAATTTGTCTAATTTGTTCTATGGAGAGCACTTTTTGAACTAGGTTTCCGGTAGTAAACCTTCGGAAGAAGTTCACAGGGAGCTTTAATAGGCGATCCCAGAGCGCTGCTTGCAGATCGTTGCTTGCAAAGCCCGCCATACGGACCAGGCCGAGTGTTCTTAAGTAGAAAAAGACGCCTGTACTCAATGCAGAGAGCAGAAGGCCTAAGCAGAGTTGCACAAGGATGGAGGGGTCAGAGTCGGGAATTGCGCGATTAAAGATATTGGCGGTGGCGAATGGGACGAAAAGGGCGATGATGGAGCCAATAGAGCCGAAGATGAGAATAGGCAAAAGCTCTTTAAAATTTGTTTGGAAATAGAATTTGATGATTTCAGAAGCTCCTTTTAGCTGGGCAGGGAAGGGGCGGTAGAAGGTGTAGGCAAGTTTTATAAGATTATCCGCAATTTCTTTGGTAACGATCCTTTTCTTTTTTAGCTCTGGATCTATCATTTCATACAATCCCCGTTTACGTCTGAGCACAACGGGTTTTTGCTCGTTTCCGTAAAAAGCAAGAAGGGGGCCTGAGTCCTCCTTCCACCACTCTTTTGTAAGTCTCACTTGTCGGTGCCTAACGTCTGTGACTCTGCAGATAGCGGAGATTTGTGTGGAGAGCTCGCAATGAGGTGGGAGATCTTCTGGTAAAACAAAGTCGATGTGTATGATCTTGCCAAGAAGAAGGCAAGCTTGAAAGAGGGGGTCTGTTGAGGTGGTGATGGTGGCCACTTCTTCGGGATTTAGAAGAGAGACCATCTCTTTGAAAACATCATGAAGAGTCTCTTCGTCTTCATCTATCTTATTTTTTAACCCATGTAAGAGCTGTTCTTTTTTCTCGTCTCGAAAGGTTAAATAGTAATGGAAGAGTGTTCGATGAAAGAGTTGAAGAGAGTTGTGCCATCTATTTTCCTTGAGAAGAGAGAGCGTCGCATGTGTACGGATGTGTAAGGGTGAGAGGGCAGAGAGCCATAGGTGATAGGTGAGGGGCAAGGGGGCGGAGCCTAATTCAAATGTGAGAAGTGGATTTCCAAGAAAGCCTGCCGTGCCTTCAAGGACCTCCATCCACACGACGTCCATATTTTTTGAAATATCTAATGATCTTTTTACGCCGAGAGTTTTCTCCTCTTCGATGGTGACCTCTTTATCAACACTTAAAAAATAGTCGTGTTTATCTCGATCGTCTTTTTCGGCATACTGAGCAATATGATGGATCCAAGTTTCTAGGTAGGAGGCAAACGTTGTGTGAAGAGAGGGGGCTTTTTCTAAGGACTCTTCCAGTGCCTCAGCGCGCATTTGCCACAGCTTAACAGGGGTTTCGGAAAGGGCGAACACTTCTAAAACGGGGAAGGTGTATTCTTTATCAATGGAAAAGAGGAGAGATGGGGCTCCGCAGTTAGAGAGGAATGTGCGCGGACCTTCGGGTGCGTTGTTTTTTAACTCTATAGCAAAGAGATTAACTGATCCGGATTCTAGATACCATACGAGGTTTTCTTTCTTTTCTCTTTGCAGTGAGATGAAGGTATTAACAGGTGCTGAGATCTCTTCACCTTTCTCTCTGAAGATAGCTAGAAGAGTGTCGTTATTATCCATAAACTTTTTCGCTTTTTGCAAGTTCTTGGTACAGGCCAGGTATATTTAATAACTCTTCGTGTTTTCCTCTTTGTATCACTTTCCCTTCGTCGAGTACGATGATTTCATCACAATCTTTAATAGTGCTTAATCGGTGGGCTATCATGATGCACGAGCATCCTCTTCGGCGGAGGTTGTCGGAGATCGCTTGTTCTGTCTCAGAATCTAGGGAGCTAGTGGCCTCATCGAGAATAAGGAAAGAAGGGTTGTAGATTAGGGAGCGGGCAATTTCTAACCGTTGCCTTTGACCTCCACTCAAATTTTTCCCCCCTTCTGAGAGAAGGGAGTCGTATCCTTGAGACCGCGCTAAAATTTCATCGTGGATGTGGGCGTCGTGTGTGGCACGAGTTATCATTTTTTCATCGGCTGTTTTATCCCAGAGAGTAAGGTTTTCTCGGATGCTGCCAGAGAAGAGGAAGATCTCTTGGTCGACGGAGGCTAGAGAGCGGTGGCGCGCTTCGGGGTTGATCTCAGTGTAGGGCTTTCCGTCGTAGAGAATCTCCCCGCCCCAAGGAAGATAGAGACCACAGCTGAGCTTTGCGATGGTTGACTTACCGCATCCCGTGGGGCCTACAAGAGCGAGTCTTTGGCCAGGCTTGATTACGAAGGAAAATTTTTTGAGTAGCGGAGGAGAAAGGGGGCTGTAGCCGAATGTGACGTCTCTAAACTCGAGGTGTCCTTCGAGTTTTTTAACTACAGAGAGGTCAATTGAAGGGGGAATGTCGTATGTCCTATCTATCGGGTAGGAGAGGACGTCGTTGAGGCGGCCAATGTCGATTTTCATGTTTTGGATGAGCTGTCCGAAGTTGACAAACTGTCCTACAGGCCTCAAGAAGGTGGAAAGGAGCGTTTGCAGAGCGATGAGCATACCGATGGTGAGATCTCCACGCATTGCCCTCCATCCTCCAATCCCGAGAAGGAACATCATTGCGAGGGACTTTAAAAAGTAAGGGAAGGATGAGAGAATCGCATCTTTGCGACTGATCTCTTGTTGGGCGTTGACATTTTTGGTGAAGAAGCCGGTAAACCTGGCAAAGAAATCGGATTCTGTTCCTGTCGATTTGATTGTTTCGATGTATTGAAGGCCGCCGAGTGCATTACCGAGAGCTTTAGAGCGCTCTTGTTGCAGCCGGGCGTAGGCATCCATACGTGCCCTTTGAACTAGTATCATCATCCATAGGTTCAAAAGAGCTGTTATTATCCCGATCCAGGCAATGATGACATCGTACTGGAACATGATGACGCCATAAAAGATGATGAGAATCAGATTGATAAATGTCGTGGCAAGCGTTCCTGTGAGCATCTGACTAATTTGATTGTTAAAGTTCGTGCGGTAGGCAATTTCAGCAGTGTAGCGTTGAGAATAGAAGGCGACGGGCAGACGGAGAATGTGCCACAAAAAAGCGCTAGAGAACTTTAGGGCGAGCTTACCGTTAAGTCGATTGAGGAAGTAGTTTTGCAGACCCGTTAAGGCGGCCTGTATTACCATGGCAATGGCCATCGCTCCTAGGAAATTCCACTTCCAAGAGAGGATGTTTGAAATGAGGATGTTATCTATAAAAATCCGGGTAAAAGCGGGCAGAGCAAGGCCCGGAATTAACAAGCAGAGGCCGGCAAGAAAAAGGTAGAGGAGCGGGTATGGGACGGATTTTAGACGGTTGTAGAGCTCCTTTGTGATACTGGGGGGCCTTCCGCCGGCTTTGAACGACTCTGTCTTTTCAAAGAGAATGGCAATGCCGATGTATCCTTCGTCGAACTCTTCGTAACTCACTTTGCGTGGCCCCATCGCGGGGTCGTTAAGGTAGACGCAATCTTTACCAAACCCCTCCAAAACGAGAAAGTGGTTAAATTCCCAAAAGACAATGGAAGGAGAGTCAACTTCCATAACATCAGCAAGCTCGAGCCGATAGCCGTGGCCTTCTAGGCCGTATTTCTTTGCGGCTTTGATCAGGTTAAGCGCATTGCTTCCATCGCGCGAGACGCCACACTCAATGCGCAGCTCTTCGAGGGGGACATATTTTCCAAAGTAAGAGAGAATGATCGATAGAGAGGCAGCTCCACATTCAACAGCCTCCATTTGAATGACAGTAGGTGTTTTTTTTCGCCACAGGCTCTTTGCTCGCGGTGCCTCTGTGTGGTTTTCATCTATGTCGTCTTTGATGACCATGGTCTCCGATTATTCTGTTAGGATTGGCAGTACATACCTGATTGGTTTTTTGCTTTGAAGAATGATTCGAGTCGTTCCAATGGCACCGGGGTGGATATCATCAATGGGAGGTCCTGATTTCGTTGTCCACTTGTACCCGGAAGGAGTGGAACGATCTTCTGTGGGGGCAATAACAACTAGAATCGAGGTGGGGGAGACACTTAAATATTCACGGATGATAGTTGAGGGAATTCCTGCAAGTTGTTGTGCTCTTAGAGAGGCTGCGTATGGGAGAACTCTCAAAACTTTACCTTCTATTTGACCATATTTTTGTGAGTCGATGGAGAGGAGTGAGATGTAGGCCGGCATTCCCTTTTCGATTTTTTCTCCCATGCCTACCTCGATGAAGCTGTAAAAAGGGAGAGGCTCCTTTTTTTCTTCTTGTAACTGAACCCAAAACATAGGAGTGCCTATATTTACTTCTCTTCCGAGCATCACGTCAATTTCAATCACACGTCCATTTTCAGGAGAGGTTATCGTTAGACCCTGTTTTTGCGTGTCCAGGATTTTGAGGTCTCCCTGTTTTATGGAAATCTCATTTTCTAGAGATATAATTCTCTCATTTGTTTCGGCGAGCATCGCTTGGTCTAGGAAGATCTCAATAGAGGCAAGCTGTGTTTGTATGATGTTTCTCTGTTCAATGAGCTCTTTTTCTAGGTTGTTTTTTTGATCTGCTGTGGATTCGGAGAGTTGTTTTTCAAGAAGAGCTAATTTCGCTTTTTGATTTTCTAATATAAGGTCCTCGAGTTCCATCTTCTTTTTGAGCTCAGTTTGCTTTAATTCCCTCTCTTTTTCGTAAAGGTCTTTTTCTTTTTTTAGGGCATTTTTAAGAGTTTCGAGTTGTTGAATGCTCTCGTTGAATTTAATTTCAAAGAGAGCATTTTCCATGATAGCGAGCACATCTCCCTTTTTTACAAGGGCACCTGTCCGCGCAAGAATTCGTGTGATTCTGCCGTCCACTCGACTGTAGATCCCTTGAAGTCCTCTAGGATTTAGGAGAATGCCTTTTCCTGTTGCCGTAATGGGGATTTGCCCTAGAAATGACCAGGCCAAAATAGAAATCGTAATTAGGACAAGAATTGCTAAGGCTAGCCATCCTCTCAGTTTAACGATGATTAGAAGTTTGTCTAGCTGCTCAGGTGACGAGAGTCTCTCTAGCGAGACCTTTCTAAAAAGATTTGTGGGCATACTGGTTCCTCTCTTCTCTCTTATATAAAATATATTTTATTTTGCTAGAAGCACAAAGAAGAAAGAAGTGAAAAAGAAAGTGATGAGTAATGAATATCGATTTTTCTTATTTGGCTCGCTACTTCGCGCGAGAAGAAAAAGAGCTAAGCTTTGTTTCGTCTGGCACGCAGTTGCTGGATAAGAGACAAGTAGAATCGATATTCATCACCCATCACTTATTACTTCCTGTTCTTCATTCTCTTCTTCTTCCGCCCTTTATTTTTATCGCTTTGATAAGTTAAGATTTCGATGACTTAACTTTTTTCTTTTTTTGGGAGCGGAAAAAATGAATGATGACTTGCGTAAACAACTCAGTTTGATTGCTGGTACTATTCGCGGACTCTCGATGGATGCGGTACAGAAGGCAAATTCTGGCCACCCGGGCCTACCCTTAGGATGTGCGGAGCTGGGTGCTTATCTTTATGGCAAGCTGCTTAGACACAATCCTAAAAATCCAAAATGGCTCAATCGCGATCGGTTTATTCTCTCTGCCGGACATGGTTCCATTCTCCTTTATTCTTGTCTCGAATTAGCGGGATTTGGCCTTACTCTTGATGATATCAAGCAGTTTCGTCAAGCTTTCTCTAAAACGCCCGGCCACCCCGAATATGGAATGACAGATGGCGTTGAAGCGACAACGGGGCCTTTGGGGCAGGGTGTTGCAAATGCTGTTGGGCAGGCATTGGGCCTAAAACTTTTATCTCGCAAATTTAATGACGAGAAGTTTCATCTCTTTACAAACAAAGTGTATTGTCTTGCGGGGGATGGGTGCATGATGGAAGGGGTGGCGTCAGAGGCCTCTTGCCTGGCAGGACATTTGAGCCTAGATAATCTCGTTCTCATTCACGATGCAAATCACGTCTGTTTAGATGGTCCCCTTTCGGAGACATTTTCTGAGGACACAAAAGCCAGGTACCGCGGTTATGGATGGGATGTCTATGAGCTCGATGGGTACGACTTCGAAGCTATGGATGATCTGTTTGTGGAGGTTCAGCGGAGTCAGAAGCGCCCCTGTTTTATCGAAATGCGTACGGTCATTGGCAAAGGTTCTCCTCACAAAGCAGGGACACATAAAGCGCATGGATCCCCCCTTGGAGTTGAAGAGGTCAAGGAGACAAAGAAAGCGTTAGGTCTTCCCGAAGAGGCGTTTTTTATTCCAAAGTCTGTTGAAACCTTCTTTGAGAACAAGCTCAAAAAAGATGGAGAGCAAGAACAGGAATGGAAGGAGATGCTTCGTAAATGGTCAGAAGCAAAGCCCGCTCTTTACAACCGGTTTATGGAAATGATTGAGAAGCGGCTTCCTGATGATCTGGAAAAGCAGTTAGACGATATTGAGATGAAAACACCTCTTGGAGGAAGGGCCGCCTCGCAATTTGTTCTTGGTCTTCTGGGCGGGAAACTACCGCAACTTCTTGGAGGATCTGCAGACCTTTCATGCTCTGATTTGACAATGATGAAAGAGTACAGCACTGTGGCTCCTGGAGATTTTTCTGGAAGAAACATCAAATACGGCGTGCGTGAGTTTGCTATGGCAGGGATAGCGACTGGCCTTTCGCAAACCGATATGATCACACCCTACGTAGGCACCTTCCTTATCTTTTCTGATTACATGCGCAATGCGACGCGTGTTGCCGCTCTTTCTAAGGTACAGGTGATTTATCAATTCACACACGATTCGGTCTTCTTAGGAGAGGACGGTCCGACGCACCAGCCCATCGAGCAGCTAGCCGCCTTGCGTGCTATCCCCCAACTACACGTCATTCGCCCAGCAGATAATTGGGAAGTAAAAAAGGCGTGGATTGCAGCTCTAAGATACCGCATGGGGCCTACGGCAATTATCCTTTCTCGCCAAGCTTTGCCTCAGTTATCCGAGACAAACATTCCCTATGAAGAGGGCTTAGGTAAAGGGGCGTATATTCTAAAGGGAGAGAGTTCCCATCCACTCTTTACGTTGATCGCTACCGGATCTGAGGTCTCTCTTGCTCTGGATGTGGCGGCAGCTCTTGAAAAGCGGGGAAAACCGACGCGTGTTGTCTCCATGCCGTGCTGGGAGCTCTTTGAGATGCAGACATCTGCTTACAAAGAGTCTATTCTCGGGGGAGAGATTGGTCAGAGAGTGAGCCTAGAGGCCGCCTCTACAATGGGATGGCACAAGTGGATTGGTATGGATGGGATTGCGATTGGTATTGACTCCTTTGGCATGTCAGCTCCTTTGAGTGCTGTTCAAGCCGAGTTTGGTTTTACAGTGGATGCCGTTCTTAACACGCTTTTGACATGAGAGATCTTTTTCTAGATGCTCTTTATTGCAAGCCTGTAGAAAGGCCGCCTGTGTGGCTCATGCGTCAGGCGGGGAGGTCGCTTCCTCCTTATCTCGCCCTGCGATCACGACACTCTATTGGGAAGCTGTTTTGCACTCCTGAACTGGCAGCGCAGGTGACTCTCCTACCCCTAGATTTTTTGGGAGTGGATGCCGCAGTACTCTTTACTGATATTTTAATGGTCGCCCACATGTTTGGATGCAATGTCTCCTTTGTAGAGGGACAGGGCCCCTGCATTGATCCTCTCATCCAGACAGAAGAGGATATGCGTTCTTTTTCAGAAAAAGAGGGGATCGAAGTTCTTAACTATGTTGGGGAGGCGGCTTCTCTAGTAAAAAAAAGTACTTTAGTGCCTCTCATCGGTCTGTGTGGCGGTCCTTTTACAGTGGCAACGTTTCTCTTCTCATCAAATCACGATGAGGGGTTACGCATTGCAAAGAGGTGGATAAAGACAAACCCTAAGCTCTTTCATCAATTGCTTGAGAAGATCACGAGTGCCTGCATTGCATTTTTAAAACTACAACAGGCTGCGGGTGTGGATGTGGTGCAAGTCTTCGATTCTCGGGCCAATTGCTTAGAGGGTGAAGAGTTTCATTCCTTCTCTCTGCGCTATCTTCAGAAGATCATCGATGCAGTATCCCTTCCGGTGATTTTCTTTTGTCGTGGCTCGTCACGCTACCCTGAGGAGATTGCTTTAATCGGCCCGCGGGCTATTAGCTTTGACTGGAACGCCCCCATCGATGAGCTCCGAGAACGCGTGCCGGCCTCTATTGCAGTGCAGGGGAATCTCGACCCTTCAATTCTAAAGATG